>Ga0315282_10006421_pt1 | contig 19694 bp, 22 predicted proteins | sample YL17G07_20_MG_FD_203693 | JGI IMG/M metagenome (GOLD analysis project Ga0315282, IMG submission 203693) | Sediment microbial communities from Yellowstone Lake, YNP, Wyoming, USA - YL17G07_20 | ecosystem: Environmental > Aquatic > Freshwater > Lake > Sediment | place: USA: Wyoming | collected... | reverse complement strand
ACCCGTATACAGGATGGGACCCATGTGAGGGGTGGTGGTTGGGGTTTCTGCTGGTTTCTGCTGGGGGTGGTAGGGTGGTGGGGGGGTGGTATGACCATTTTTGTCGCTGACGCATTTGGGAAGTAATTTCCAACAAGTGACATTTTGTTGTTGCACCCGGTGACTTTTTGCGTCATATTGGTCTGCATGAGTGACGAAAACAGTCAGACGGTTGTCGCCCACAGTTTTCCAGACTCCGAGGAGTGCTGATGGCGAAACTGAACGGTCGTGAGACTCGGGAGGAGACGAAGGCCAGATTGCAGGCAGATGGCCGCTGGGGGGCTTTCCTTGCCTGCCGCGCGGAGCATCGGCAACGGGGCAACACGCCGGCGGAGTCTCACCAACTGGCCCTATTGGAGTTCCCACGGCCGGATGCGGTGCCCACGGCAAGGGTGGAGCCCAACGGCGACTGCTTGCCACCCAAACTGGCTGCTGCTCCGGTCCTGTTGAGTCCACAAATCTTGTACGTCGACGCCGCCTGTATGCCGGTTGAGGCTTCGACGTTCGCTCAGAAAGCTCCCTCCCATCAGTTGCGGGATGATGTGGAGTGGGTTCACGAACACCTCTGCATTGGGGGACTCAAGCCCTCCGACTGTCCGTCTTCTGGGGCATGGAGCATGTTGCTGTGGGCCCGGAGGGACCCGGCGAACCAAGCCGAGTTCTACAAGACCTTCGTGGCGAAGCTCCTCCCCGCCAGGTCGGTTCTGGACACTGAGGACAGGTGGTATGATCAGGGACGGGAGCTTTTCAGGACGATTGACAAGTTGCTCACCTTCGGACATGAAGTTCTACCCGATGGTGCCGAAGCCGTTGGAGGCGAACCTCTTCTACCGACGTAAGGTCCTCGAGGCCGCCTACGACGACCCGGACATGGCACTTGACCTGAAGCACATGTGTGCTCAGGACCCCCTCTTCTTCCTGAACGTCTTCGGTTGGACCTACGACTCCCGCATCGTCGCCCACCCCGAGTTGCCCTTCGTCACCTATCCGTACCAGGATGAGGTGCTCCTCGAGCTTCTGGCCGCTGCGGGCTTCGTTGATGGCGTGAAACCTCACGACATCGCCCTGGACAAAAGCCGTGATGGGGGGGCCTCCTGGCTGTGCGTCGTGGCCGACGTGTGGTCCTGGTTGTTCTCCGACATGGTTTCCTTTCTTTGGGTCAGCCGGAAGGAGGACTTAGTCGACAAGCCCCAGGACCCCAAGTGTCTCTTCTGGAAGGCCGACTACTTGCTGGGTCAACTTCCCGCCTGGCTGCGTCCGCCTCTGGTACGGACTCATCTCCATCTCTTCAACGCCCAGACCCAGAGCACCATCGACGGCGAGAGCACAACGGGTGACGTCAGCCGCGGCGACCGCCGGACGCGCATCCTACTGGACGAGTTCGCCAGTTTCGAGGACGGGTTCGCGGCTCTGGCGGCCACCGCCGACTCCACTGACTGCCGGACCTTCAACTCGACTACCAAGGGTACGGGCGTGGCCTTCTACGCCGTGAAGACCAACCCTGCCATCAAGAAACTGAGACTTCACTGGAGCCAACATCCTCGCAAGAACCCAGGACTCTACACCTCCAAGGACGGCGTCCTCGAACTCCTGGACAAGCCCTACGGGTTCCCGCAGGGCTACCCCTTCATCCTGGATGGCAAGGTCCGCTCTCCCTGGTACGACGCCGAGTGCATACGTCGGGCATCACCTCTCGAAGTGGCCCAGGAACTTGACGGCGATGACCAGGCTGCCGGTAGTCCCTTCTTCGACATCCCCGTGCTGACGCGGCTCCGTCAAGAGACTGTCCGACCGCCACTGTCCCGAGGCGAACTTCACTTCGACGCCACCGGGAGGCCCGACAAGTTTGTGGAGTCGCCCGGCGGGCTACTTCTCCTCTGGACACCGCTTCTTGCTCCCGACCTCCGACCGGCTCAAGACCGCCCCTACTGTCTGGGTATCGACGTGTCGGCCGGCGCCGGGGCGTCCAACTCCTGTATCTCGGTAGGGGATGCTTCCACCGGCCGCAAAGTGGCCGAACTGGCGACGCCCCATGCCGCTCCCGACCAACTCGCGGTCTATGCCGTCGCCCTGGGGCGCTGGTTCGGCGGCATCATCATCGACGACAACCTTCAACTCGAAGCCTTCATGGCCTGGGAGGGAGGTGGCCCGGGAGACATCTTCGCCATCCGCGTCCTGTTCTTCGGTTACCACAACGTCTTTTACCGCACTGACGACCAGGACGTAACACACAAGGTCGGCACCAAACCCGGGTGGTTCTCGACCCTCGATACCAAGCAAACTCTCCTGGGCGAGTACCGCCGGGCCCTGGCCGCCAACGACTTCATCAATCCGTCCCTACAAGCCATCACCGAAGCCGGCGAGTATGTCTTTCTCCAGAACGGTGGCGTCGGCCATGCCCGTGAAGGGACGACCGCCGACCCGTCCGGCGCGAGAAAACAACACGGCGACCGCGTCATCGCCGACGCTCTCTGCTGGCGGGGAATGCAACAGCAACCCAAGAATGTTGTTCCTAAGACTCGTATCCTCCAGGGTTCGTTCGCCCATCGCCGTTTGCTTCGACAACAAGCTGTTGCCAACTCTCGGGAGTATTAGAACATGGCTGGGTACGATGGTCCTAAGTTGAAACGGCTACGGGAAGCCATCCAGTACAGCCGTGCAACATTAGAACCGTTCCGCCGCAAACAACGCGAAGCCGTGAAACAATATGTTGGTTCTAACTACTCCGAGGACGGAGCCCCTCAGCGTGTGCCTATGAACCTCATCGAGCTCGCGGCCAACATCTATCTCCGCCATCTCGTGGCTTCCTGCCCGCAAGTCCTGGCCGTGACGCCGCACCGCCAACTGAAACCCCAGGCGGCGACCTTTGAGTTGGGCCTGAACCATCTCATCAGGGAAATCCTTCTCCAGGCGACCCTGGAAGAGGTTGCCCTGAACGCCCTCTTCGGCATGGGAGTCATTCACACGGGCCTGGGCATCTACGGAGATGTGGAGATCGAGGGCGTCACCCACGATGTCGGTCAGCCCTTCGCGGACGTGGTCGATGACGAGGACTGGGTCTTCGATGTGCAGGCCCGCCGCTACGAAGCCGTCCGCTTCGCCGGCCACCGTTACCGTCTGCCCCTCGACTACGTCAAGGATTCGGACCTCTTCACGAACACCGAAAACCTGAAAGCGACACACCTGTCGTCTCCCCCGGACCGGGGAGAGGAACGCACCAGTGAAATCTCTCGGGGAGCCAACCCGCAGATGGACCAGGGCGAATACCTGCCCGAGGTTGAGCTTTGGAACATCTGGCTCCCCCTGGAAAACCTCGTCCTCAGCCTGACGCTCGACAGCGAGGACGGACCCCCGATACGCGAGGTCGATTGGGAGGGCCCCGAGCAGGGCATGTACCGTCTTCTCGGCTTCTCCAAGGTGCCAGGCCAACTCATGTGCCTGCCGCCGCGAGCCCTCTGGACAGACATCCACGAACTCACCAACCGCCTGTTCCGCAAGTTGACCAATCAAGCCGAACGGCAGAAATCAAACCTGGTCTACGGGGCCAATGCCGCGGGGGATGCTGAGCGCATCGTAAAAGCGGCCGATGGCGAGGCAATCCAGGTGAACAACCCGCAGGCCGTGAAAGAGGTCCGCTGGGGCGGTGTCGATCCGGCCAACCTCGCTTTTGTCATCCAGGCCATACAACAGTTCTCCTGGTTTGCCGGCAACCTCGACGCCCTGGGCGGTTTGAGCCCCCAGACCGAGACAGTCGGCCAGGAACGGCTTCTCGCCGCCGGCGCCAGCAAGCGCATCCAGTACATGCAGGACAAGACCGTGAACTTCGCCACGGACGTGATCCGCGACCTTGGCTGGTATCTCTGGTACACCCAGAACATCGAACTGCCACTGGTCAAACGCAGCGGCGGTGTCGACATCCCTGTCCACTTCACGCCGGACCAGAGAGAGGGCGACTTCCTCGACTACAACCTGACCATCGAGCCCTACTCCATGCAACGCCAGTCGCCAGCGGAGAAGTTGCAGGCCATCGTCAACACCGTCCAGACCTTCATCATGCCCGCCCTACCATTGCTGCAAGCCCAGGGCGTCATGTTGGACATGCGGGCCCTGCTTCGTATCATCGGGAAGTACGGCAACCTGCCCGAACTCGAAGACATTCTCATCACGGGTCAACCCATCCTCGAACCAGGCGGACCCGTCAATCCTGCACCCGCCCGCCCGACCAACACCACCCGGAGGTACGTCCGCGTCAACCAGCCGGCAGGCACGAGGCAGGGGCGGGACGCGGCCATGATGCAAACTCTTCTCGGAGCAGGCGCCCAGGACGCGGACATGGCCGGATTGATGCGCATGAACAGCGGAAGGAGTCAGTGATGTCACCAGTCTGCCCCGAGCACAGCGGCGTTGACAAACGGCTGGACAGCGTTGAAACGACTCTCAAAAACATCCCTGCTGCCTTCGACGCTGTCTACGGCCGCATCTGGAAAGTCCTCGGCCTCATCATTGGCGTCATTGTCGTGCTCGCCCTTGCTGGAGCCGGGTACACAGCACACGTGGCCGAGGGTAAGGTTTCCCGTTCTGAGTTCGACACTCTGAAGACTGAAGAAACCGAACTTCAGAAGGCCTACCAGGACACGCGAGGAGCCGTCATCAACATCGAGGCGAGTCTCCGTGAGATCAGGAACAAGTTGAACATTCCTCCGCTGAACCAATCAGACCGGGGGACCAAGTGATGCCCGTCTACTGTTACCGCAAGGTTGGAAGCGGCGAACTGGTGGAGTTCTACATGACACCGGACGAGATGCAGGCCCGTTCCGACAACGGGTTCATCACCCTGGACGACGGGAACGAGGCCGTCCGTGATTTCCAGGCGGAACATGCACCCCGGAAACGGACGAGAGGCGAATCCTGGCCCCTTGAATCAGAAGCGATGGGAGTCCACCCGGACCAGATTCCTGAGATGAAGCGGCTCGCCAAAGAGCATGGCGTGCCGACCGACTTCACGCCGGATGGTCGGGCCATCCTGCGCAGCCGCGGACACCGCAAGAAGTTCGCGGAGACCTTTGGATTTTGGGACCGGAATGGGGGTTACGGAGACCCACAGAGGAGGTAGTGATGGCAATGTTCGCAGTACTTTCCGTGCTGTTGCTCGGACTCATGGGCCTGGTCCTTCGCGCGGAGGAGGACGAAGGGGGCACAACGGCCACGACTACAGCCGCACCTGGCGAACCGACCCCTGAACAGGCCGCTGCAGGCCAACTTGACATCCAAGAACCCAAGGCGGGTTCCCCGCCTTCAGGCAAACCCGCGGAGGCACCTTCCCGCGAGCCCACCGACCAGCCCGCCGCCGATGAGACTCCCGGCGTTGACGAGAAGCTGGTCAACAAAGCCCTCAGCCTCGGTTACACCGAAGAGGACATCGAGGCCTGTGGCACCGAAGCCAACCTGCAAAGACTGGTCGGGCTGGCCGAGGGAGCGCGCGACGCCCAAAACCGCGCGGCACAACCCCCGGCAACAGTAGCGACCGTTCCGCCGCAGGCACAAGCAGGCCAGGGGCAACCATCGTCAGCCGGTCCGTACACACCTTTCGAGTTGAAACTCGATGAGACCAACTACGACGCCGGCTTGGTTCAGGCCTTCAAGGACATGAACCAGCACTACGACAAGCACATGCAGTCCTTGGTGGCCGAAGTGGAGACCCTGAAGAAGGCAAAAACCGAAGCCGAGAATGACACTTACGTCACTCTGTTCGACGGTTTTGTCGAAAAGTTAGGCAAGTCATTTGCGCCCCTACTCGGGGAAGGAAGCGCACGGGACATGAGCCAGAACTCTCCAACGTTCAAGAACCGCGTCCGCGTCCTCAATCAGATGACGGCCATCGAACAGGGTCGGAAGGTCATCGGGGCTCCTCCACTCACCGAACAGGTACTTTTCGAACAAGCAATCAACAGCGTGTTCGCCAAGGAGTCGGCGACCATCACCCGCAGGGAGTTGGCCGCCAAGCTCCGCAAGCAGAAAGGACTCCTCACTGTTCGGCCGACCGGGCGCCACGCCCAGCAGGCAGGAAGCCCGCAGGACCGAGCGCTTGGCTTCATCCGCGGCAAACTCGATGAGATCCGCGGCGGCCAGACGCCGAATCGTGACGACGAAACCGTCCCCGAGTAGCAGGCGAAAGCGCTGGGGAGGTAACCAGCGATGGAACTCACTGTAGAACAGATACAAGACCTCGTCCTGGGCACGCAAAGGGAACTCGGGAAGTTGAAGTGGACGGACATCGCCACCGACCTTCAGGAGTTCATCGCGTTGCCCCAGGTGTTGCAGAGAAGCAAGGTGGAATTCCAGAGCGGTCAGGCCATCCAGTTCAACGTGATGACCGGGACGACCGGCTCCGCCCACCACACCGGGTTGTTCGGCATCGACACGGTGAACGTGACCGACGTCATGCAGCAGGGGAGCGTCCCCTGGCGCCATTGGACCGCCGATTACGCCTTCGACCGGCGCGAATTGGAGATCAACGACGACGAATACCGCGTCTTCGACCTGATCAAGGTCCGAAGGACCGGGGCGCTCCTCGACATGGCGAAACTCATGGAGGAGGACCTGTGGAGCAAGCCTGCTGACTCCACCGACACCTTGATGCCCTTCGGCGTCAGGTACTGGTTGACGGCATCCGCAACAGCGGCCGGTGGCTTCAATGGCGTTGACCCGGTGGGCTTCGCAGCCGGACGTGCGGGACTCTCCTCGACGACCTTCCCGCGCTGGGCCAACTACACTGGCCTCTACGCTGTGATCTCGAAGGAAGACCTGGTGCGGCTGATGCGCCGGGCCGCCCGGTTCACCAACTTCATCAGTCCGGTGCCTCAACCCCAGTACGCCGAGGCCAACCGTTCCAACACCTACGGCATCTACACCACCTACGCCGTGGTCGGGCAGATGGAGGAACTGCTCGAAGCGCAGAACGACAACCTCGGCAACGACGTGGCCTCCCGGGATGGATTCGCCCGCTTCCGGGGCAACCCCATCATCTGGGTGCCGTATTTCGAGACCAACGCGGACATGCTCGCCCACAACCCGGTGGTCGGCATCAACTGGAACACCCTCAGACCCGTCTTCCTCAAGGGTGAGTACATGAGGGAGGACAAGCCGGCCGTGGCGTCCAAGCAGCACACCACGTTGGAGGTCCACATCGACTGTTCCGGCAACAACATCTGCCGGGACCTCCGGCGGAACTTCTGGCTCCAGACCGCCTAACTGTCAGGTGGTAGGGGTTGGTAGCGAACAGCCGGTCGCTGGCTAAGCGACTCTACAAAGGAGCATCACATGAGCGAAAGTTTCATAGAACACATCAGGAAAGCCCGCCTGTACACGAGGAAGGTGTTCTTCACCGGCATCACCGCCCTGGTGAAAGGCCAGGGCCTCTGCTACGACCGCGACTACGCAGTGCCAGTCACTGGCACCGCGGCCGATGCTGAAGGCCGGCGAGACACCTTCGTCGAGCTTCCGTCCGCCACCAACAACATGTGGTTCGCCGGCGTGACCCTCCAGGCCTATCCGGCGCGTGTCGGCGGGCAGGTGGTCACCATTGCGATTCCCGGCAGCGTGGTGGAAGTGGCCGTAGGCCTCAACACCGTGGTGGATTCCACAGTCCTCACCTGCGCCGCCGGCGGCCCCGAGCCCGGCATCTTCACCCGCCAGGGCTTCTTGGGACGCGGCACCGCAGTAGCCCTCCAGACCAGGGCCAGCGCGGGCACCGGGGACGTGCCCATCGCGTCCTCACTCGATGGGAGCGCCAGCGTCGGGGCCGCCGACAAGACCCTGACCAAGACGGCACTCTTCACCAACGCCGTCGTGGGTGACAAAGTCGTCATCCTGGCGGGGATGCGGACCTCGTCTGGCGCTGCGGCCGTGACCCCAGGGGTGTACACCATCGTCACCCGGACCAGCGCGGATGTGGCCGTTCTGAACGCCTCGCCGTGCGCCCAAATCTCCAGCGTCGCCTGCTACGTCTACCGGGCGACCAATGCCTACCCGACCTGCCTCTGCAAGTTGCTGGAAGGCAAGGAGAGCGGTCTGCAGCAGACCGTGGCCGCCATCGTCAGCGCTGAGGTCAGTCCGGCCGCAATGGCCGGTGGCACCACGTATATCGTGGGAACCGCGACCCTGGCCGGTGCTGGCGTCTACACCTTGGCGGCCGCGGCTGGGGCCATCGAGGAGAAGCAGATTATCCTCGTGGGCACCCTCACGACCAACGGTGTCGCCATCACCAGTGCGGCGATGGACGACATCGGTCTGGCGGCGGCTCCGAGAATCCACGCTCTCGCTGCCACCTTCATCCTGCTGGTCACAACGGACTGGTGTCTGCTCCGTTGGGCCGGCGCCAGATGGGGCGTGGTCTGTGGCCAGGGTACGGCACCCGCTGCCTAACCTTGGCTTCGAGAAGTTGCTTGGGACAGGTGCTCGGGGCCGGCTTCGGCTGGCCCCGAGCACCGCCTTGCTACTGCGGTGAGTAGCCCCGGCTGGGGCGGTTTTGGGAAGGGGTGGAGGTGGTGAATGGCTGAGATTCATGTCCTGACTGGCAATGGGGATTCTTGGAACGTCGTATTCCACATCCCCATTCCCGTGCTCAACAACGCTGTAGGGCAACCCTACCGCACCGTCCTGGTAAACAGCGGGATTGGTGGCTCGACGGTACTTGGCGAGGGCACTGGCCCTGGTCAAATCACCACCGCAGAGAAGGCCAGCATCCAAGCGGGCGCCGTCTACGAAGTCTCCCTTTCCTATCCCTTCGAGTCTGGCGGCACCACTCCGGCGCAACTCCTCGCCACGGTCAGGGCGCTCTACCAGCGGGAGAAGACCCGTCTCCTCGCTGAACTCCAGGCCCGCCTTCGCTACTTCGGGTACACGGAGGCTGGAAGCTGATGGCTGCCTTCAACAAGACCGTAGGGACTTCGGTACTGGCGCTTCAGAACGTTGCCGCCTCCAGCGTTCTCATCAGTCCGGCCCTGGACGTGGCCACCAAACTCGGCGCCCTCCTGGGCATCCACTTCGGGCGGACAGTGGCGACGGCTGCGGGTGCGGGCGTCAACATCCGCATTGAGGGAAGCGTCATCGACTCCGTGGACGGCGAGTGGTTCACGCTTCAGCAGTTCTCGACCCAGTTTGCTGCCTGTAGTGATGAGGCGGTGAACGGCGCCTGCGCTTCGGGTCAGGCCGTCATTCCGATGGCGTCCACAACAGGCTTCACGATTGGCGACCTTGTCTACATTAAGAACACCACCATCGCCAACGGGGAGTTCGGTCGCCAGAAGGCCGTCTCCTCCAACACCAGCATCACCATCGAGGACAACCTGGTCAATACGCAGACCGGCTCGACCGTCTATGACACGGCTGAGTTCTTCCAGGCGTACATCGACTGTTCCGCCCTCAAGCGGATTCGGGTCGTCGCCGATGGTGCATCCTTTACCCAGGCGTTCGACATTCAGGTTCTCGCCAATACCTTGGACTCGGTGAGCTGAAATGGCACTGGCAATGCTGGCAAAACCGCAACTCTGGTGGCCGGGGAGAAACCCGAAGGCGGCGAGCCTCTGGAGGTCTTGTCTCGGCCTCTGGGCTTTCAATGAAGGCAGTGGCTCTTTCTGCAACGACCTCAGTTCTGCACAAGCCCACGGCAGACTCCTCAATGCGTCGCCTCCCCAGTGGGTCGGAACACCTTATGGCTGTGGCCTACAACTCGATCGTACCGACGACTTTATTCAGTGTGGCACGCTCGATACGTATGACAACGCCCTCTCCGCCGGGTTTTCTTATCTAATAGTGGCTAAGTCCCAGTCTACTGGGAGTTTCGACCGCCTCGTCGCCATAGAGAATGCGGATGAATCGAACTACGGACCGTCTGGCCAGTGGAATATTTTGAATAACCGACTGGAAGTGGGAAGTGGAGGCGCCGACTATGCTTACGCTGATTGCGGCATTGTCTCATCCACGAACTACGTGGCGATTTTCCGCACGAACTATACCCTTGCTGGCAGCTGGTTCTACGTAAACAGAGTCAAATACTTACCCCAGGGGGCCGGTTATCCACGATATGTAAGTTCTGTGGGGCGACTCGATATCGGACGTTTCCGGAGTTCAAGCGCTTCATACTACTCCGGCGCAACCTTTTCTCTGGTGGCCCTGTTTGGCTGTGGTCTTTCAGATGAGGACTGCGTCCTCCTCTCCGCCGACCCCTTCCTGATGATTCGCCCCGACGTGGCGAGGGTGAGCTACTTCTTCCCAAGCGGTCACGTCCCCCACTTCCTTCTCCTGAGAGGTGCAGCATGAGTTGGAACCCGATTCCCGGACAGGTGAACGTGCTCAGCGCCTCCATCGTCGCCAAGGCGGACGGCTCTCCCATCATCGCGGGAACGGTGAACGCCTACGTCATCGCCGACACTGGGGCGAACGCGGGGAAGTGGTTCAAGACCAGTGACAACTCCTGGAGCGCCACGGAAGCCGTTAGCGGGGTGTGTGCTTTCAAGGGCGGTTCCGTCTGGGAAGTAAGCGTTGACGCGGAGTGCTGGACGGCGGGAATCGAATACTCAGCCTACTACGTCGAAAGCGGGGGGCTGAACGTTATCGGCTCGCCTGACCGCTACCGCTGCGAGTACCCGCAGGACTTACTGCGGATTGGCAGCGTCGTCCAGTCGCTTGCCGACCTGAAGGACTTCGCCGACAGCGGCTACGACCCGAGCACGCACACCATCCTCGCCGACCTGCGCTACGCCATTGGGGCCATTCTCACCGAAACGGCCGGGGCAGGCAAGGTGGCGGGTGCCGTCAGTATGTTGTTCGATGTGGTGACACCTGCGTTGAAGGCCAGCGACGCCATGCGGGGAACCGACGGCGCGAACACAGTCGCTCCCGCGACTCCTGCCAACGTCACCGCTGCTGTCGCCTCCATCAAGGGCGCAGACGGCGACACCCTCAAAACCCTCAGCGACCAGATCGACGGTATCGGCGGTTCGATGGGCGCTGGCGCAGCCAGCGTCACCGTGACCCTCCATGATGACCACGGTGCTCCTATCGCAGACGCGGACGTGTGGATTACCAACGATGCTGCCGGTCTGAACGTCGTCGCCGGCACACTCCAGACCAACAGCCTCGGCTCAGTCACCTTCATGCTGGATGCCGGGGTCACGTACTACCGTTTCGCGCAGAAGGACGGCTTCATGTTCTCCAACCCGACCTCCTTTGTGGCGGTGGCAGACTGAGGTGAGAAATGGCACCTGTACCTATCTTTACGGACGGCGTCGGGGTAGACTCCGCTCCGGGTGATTCGACTCTGGCCGTCACCTACGACGACCTGGTGCGCGAGGTTGCCTTCTTCCTGGGGTTCGGGAGGAAGGCATCAACAGAACTCGACGCACAGGACCTCGCTCTGGTGGATTCCAAGGTACAGGCGGGCTACCACCAGTTCCTCTTCCCGCCCAAGCATCGAGAGGACGCCGCCGCCCACTTGTGGAACTTCCTGATCCCCGCCGCCACCCTCAACATTGTGGCGACCGACTACGACTACGACCTTCCCAACAACTTCGGGGCAATGCTCGGGGAGTTCACCTATGCCCCCGATGCCGGCTGGGCGCCCATCCCCCTGGTTGGCGAAGGACAGGTCATGGCTGCGCGGGCCCGCGCCAACCTGAGCGGCCATCCGAAAGTGGCGGCGATCCGCCCGAAGGCACCCACTGGCACCGCGGAACAGCACTACGAGGTCCTGTTCTACCCGACGCCTGACGCCTCCTACACGCTCTACTACCGTTGTTACCTGCTCATCAACAAGCTCTCCACGACATCCTCACATGCCCTGGGCGGAGTCAGGCATCGCCAGACGCTCATTGAGAGCTGTTTGGCAGTGGCCGAAGGCATGAATGACGAGGAAGGGGTCCACTTCCGGGCCTTCCTGCGCAACCTCGCAGCCAGCGTGTCCTACGACGAAGAGGCATCGTCACCAAAGACCCTTGGCTACAACGGCGACCCGTCGCTGAGTCCCAGAGTGGACTCCCGGGTCAACTACGTCACCTTCAACGGCGTCCTCTACGACGGATGAAAGGAGTCTCTGATGGGTTTCAGCACACTGAACCAACTGTACTCCGCGCTGAGCGGGGCGACACCTGGCCAACGGCAGACAAAGGTTTACCGCAAGGCCAGCATTACGGCCGTGGCCGCCAACTACTATAGTCTGTGGAAGGCAGCCGGGTTTCCCACCGCCGGTGTCAGCGGTACACCACCGGCGTGCGCGGTCTGCACCAAAGACACGGTGGGTGCTCTTCCCATCCTGAACCCGGCAGTGATGCGCACCCTTCACCTACTCCCGCCCTCCGTTGGTGGAACGGTTCTCGGCGGTCTCATCTTCTATGACCGGCTTCTGGAAGCTGCCATCAACCTCACCATCGACACCCTCCAGACGTTCACGGGCGAGATGGCACCCCGACGCTACACGGACGGCGTCGGGAACATGCTCTTCCTGGAGATGACCACCGCGACCACGGTCACTGCCGCGACACTCACCATCACCTACATCAACACCCTGGGGGAGACCAAGACGGCCACGCTGTCCCTGGCCGCGGCGGAGGTGGTGGACCGGTGCTACTTCATCGACCTGGCTGCCGGTGACGTGGGCATCAAGAGCATCGTCAGCGCTCAACTCAGTGCCGCCAAGACCGGGGGCCAGGCAAACCTTGTCCTGTTCAACGAGGCCATGAAGATACCGACCCAGATAGTGGCGAATACCTACACGCCGGCTCCGGTCATGGACCTTCCCCAGGTCCTGAAAGACGCCTGCCTGGCCGCGCTCGTCCTCGCTTCTACAACCAGTACCGGCGTCATCGACGCCCGCGTGCCCCTCGTCGAAGGTGGGGGCTTTACTCCGTAGTCGTCAGAGAGGAGGTCTGCCATGTTGCACAGGATTGGTGCCATGCTGATGAGCGCCATCGCGCCCCCGTCCGGGAAAGCTGTGTACATCAAGGCAATCAACAAGCACCTGATTCAGTGGGGCGCTGCGGCGCCCTCGGGGACACCTGCCGCCATCTTGTACTTCAACACGGCGGGGGTCACAACCGCGACCGTCCTCTACGTCGACGTGGCCGGGACCTGGACGGTTCTCAACATCACGTAAGGCGGGAACCATGCCCAGGAAGCAACTGAAGCGGCTGCTCTGGCCGGCGGCGGGTGTGGACCGCTCGCTGCCGTTCCAGGACCAACCTCCGTACAGTACACCCTTCGCCGTCAACGTGCGGCTCAGGGACGCGGCTGAGCACCGCCAACGGGGGGGCTCACGTCCGGGGATGGTCCGCGCCTACCGCTACCGGCTGGGACTGGAGGGCGGGTCTCCTGTCAACCTTCTCGTCCAATGGCAGAGTTCGGTGGACGACCCGGCCCCCAGCACAGCCATCAGCGCTGGAGGCAAACTGTACTTCCGTCGAGGCTACGGAAACCAACCATTTACCGAGGTGAACATGGTCGGCCTGCGTCTCAACCCCATGGGCCACCTGGAAGCCACCGCTCGGGGACACACGCTCTACATCGCCAACTACGGCATTGGATGTTTTCCCTTACGTTTGCCAGGAGGTGGCACTACTGCCTTGCAGTGGGGCAGTCTTCCCCTCAAGGGAACCGTGCCGGGCCAGTGTCACCTCGTCGCCATATACCACGATCGGATGGTCCTGGCCGGCTACCCGGAAAACATGTGGTACATGTCCCGGTTAGGAGAACCCCGCGACTGGAAGTTCGACGACGACCCGGAAGACCCGGCCCGTGCCATCGAGGGCGTGAGTTCCGATGCTGGCGTCCTCGCCGACGCTCTGACCGCGCTCATCCCCTGGCGTGACGAGACCCTTCTATTCGGCTGTGAACGCTCCCTCTGGGTACTCCAGGGGGACCCCGGTTACGGCGGCCGCATCGAGAACGTCAGCTACGACATCGGCATCCTGGGACCCCAGGCATGGTGTCGCGTTCCCACCGGCGAACTGGTCTTCCTGAGCAGGGACGGCCTCTACGCCTTGTCACCCGCCGGCCTCGGCACGCCCGTTGCCCTTTCCCGGGACAGGTTGCCGACTGACCTTCTGGACACGGACCCCACCGAGTACGCCGTCCAACTGGCCTATGACACGGCCCAGCGTGGCATCCACATCTTTCGGACCCGATAGGAGACTGAACGTGGCTATATTTCCTCTTGACCCCGAACCCCGGAATACACCTCTCGTCTTCAAGGAGGACAAGGAAGGGTCTCACATCCTGAACCTTGTCGAAGCCCTCATTGAACGGCTCATGGAACGGGGAGACCTCTCCTGTGTTCTGGTCATCGAGAGCAAGATGAAACTCAACAGTGGACCCACACTGATTCACATGGCACTTGCGCCAGAAACGATGACCGAACCGGAGGTGGTAGACCTCCTCAAACGCGTCCTCTCTGGCAAGGAGGTCTGACCATGCCCAACGAGAAGACACATGCTGACGCGGTACGGACCTACCTGACGGGGGCCGCATCCGATGGGGGCGTTCAGACATCGCCGAACCTGTCCCTCGGCAACTTCCGCTCCGCCAGCGAACTGCTTCATCTCGTGGCTGCCATCAGCTCGCCCATCGCCCAACTGACCGTGGACTTCGTGTCCGGTGCCAACGGCGTCGGGGCCGGGACGCTCACCGCAACTGGCGCTTCGACGTTGACCTGGACGGCTCCGGGTGGCGCCGCCGGGGCCGCAGTTACCATCGCCAACGGGGAGACCAAGATCGTCGAGGGCGACGGCGCTCCCGAGAAGTACGTCCGGGTCACCCGCATCAGCGCTGGCGACATGAGTGGCGCAGCCACCATCACCCTCACCGAGAACCCGAACAGTCTCATCGGCTTCGACGACGTGTCCATCGCCGAGGCCGCAGCGGGCGACACGGAATACCGGGCGTACATGCTCAAGAACGTCGCCCCCAGCCAGGTCAAGACACTCAAGGTCTGGCTGTCCCGGCTGGGAACCGCTGCGGTCGTCAATGCCGCCGGATACGGTGCGGCCGGAGCGGTCACTATCACCGCCAAGGCTGGCAGCGACTTCGACGACTGGCCGGGGTCCGCCACCGCCGGGGGCTTCGTGGAGAACGAGAATACCGGCGAGGTCCTGTACTACTCCAGCCGAACGGACGCGGCACTCACTGTACCCGCTGCCGGCCGGGATGTCTGGGCTGACGCAATAGCGGCCGGCCTGGAGGACCATGTCCTCGTCCCTGTTCCGGGACTGAGGATCGCCAAGGAAGCACCTTCGGCACAGCCGACCGGCTACATCCAGACCATCGGAACGGAAGCAGTCGCCCCGGCGGGTCTGACCTGGGTACATCCCCACATCGTCAGCGACGCCGAAGTCCTGACCATCGGCGACTTGGACTCTCTGAACGTCTACGGCATCTGGCTGCAACGGCGGGTCACCGTCGGTGCGGTCGCTGCGGCAGCGGTCGCGCAGCGCTTGGAGTGGTCGTTCGAGGCTGGCGTCTAAGGAGCCCCTACATGCCCTACGACCCGGTCGTCTACGGGATCTGGCCTACCTGCCACGGCTGGGGTGCCTACCCAGTCACGCCCGTGTCTGATGAGTCGGGCCACGGCAACGACCTGACAGTCAGGGGTGGGATTCCCCTGACTGACGGGTGGGGCGACTTCATCTTCTACGGTGGCGGAGAACGCGCTTACCGGCTCGCTGGTTCGTCAGCAGGCTTGAATGCGGCCGCTGAGTGGGGCATCGGTGGGCGCATCCACACCCCCTCCGGCTCGGGCCTGGTCGCCGCTGGAATCGTCGGCAAGACGGACCACTACGGCAATCCCACGGACGGCTACGGTTGCTACCTTGAATCAGCCGGCCCGCCTCCCAACTATACCGTTCACTTCTTCCTGGTTCAGGACGGCACGAAGTACGAGGTGTCCTACACGCAGGAATGGACCACTGGCGTCCCCTACTCTTGGGCCGTGCGCAAGAGCAAGGCCGGAGAGGGGAGCGGTAGCTTCCTGAAACTGTACGTCAACGGTGTTCTCCGGGACACCGTGTACTGCAGTCCGGGTAACGCGGACTCCAATGATGATGAGTTTGCCATCGGCCAGTGGGCCAACAGCGGCTACTACCTTGGTTACATGAGGGAACTCTGGGTGGTGCAGGAATGTCCGACCGAGGCCCAGGTCCTGGACATCCATAACGATGGCTTCGCCAGCGTCTACGGACTGGAGGCGGCGACCTATTCCGCTCTCGGCCGGGGCCAGTTCGCCATGACCGTCAGCGGCGGCACGGGGGTAGGGCGTGGGCAGTTCACCTTCGTTACCGCTACTGGCACTCAGGTAGGTCGCGGCCAGTTCGCCTTCGACCAGTCCTACGGCACCCAGGTAGGCCGGGGACAGTTCATCGTTGGGACCCCGATGGTGGCTCCCCTCATCCTGGCCAACGACGAACAGACAGGCGAGAGCGTCATCGTGCACATCCTGGGCGAGCCGGCAACCGAACACCTCTGGTACAAGGTTCACGGCGTCCCAAATTGGGGAGACGAGTACGGTTCCCGCGAAGGCAACGGGGACATCCGGGTGACTGGCCTCACGTTGGGGCAGACCTACGACTTCAAGGCGCGGACCTCCATACTGGGTCCACCGGTCCAGTACAGCGGTTACTCCAACGTCGCCACGGTGACGGTGACGGGTCCGGGTGTGCCGCCCTTCCCCATGGGGGCTTTGACCCACTACGACCACTGGTGGTTCGACTGGCCCACCAAGAGTTTCACCGCCGAGGTGTTTCAGACGACACACCAGCCGACCACTGTCTGTGACTACGGTCTTCTGGACAGTGGAGACAGCGTCGTCCTCTTGGGTTGCCAGGACGGTTACGTCCGGTACTTCTCCGAAACGGCGGCGACCGACGACGGCTTCGAGATTCACAGCGGGGTCCTCTTTGGTCCCATCCGGCTCGGCGGGGCGGATGGTTTCGACGGCTTAGTTTACGAGATGGTCCTGTCCCTGGCGAAGGGCAGCGGCGAGGTCACCTGGTCGACCTACGTGGCACCGACCCACGAGGCGATCCTGGATGCTCTGCCGTTCCGCTCGGGCACACTGGAAGTCCTTGACCACGGGGGACTCAACTACACGGTCATCCTGCGGGCACGGGGCGGCAGCTTCGCCCTTCTCCTGGAGAACGCCGAGGCAGACCGCGGCTGGGCCTACGAGTACGGGACCATTCTTGTCGCTCCCCTGACGAAGCAAAGGCTCTACTGATGGCTAACTTGAAGAAGCGCATCGTGACCACGGGAATCGAGAAGCCGGACGGCACGGCCAACGCCAAGGTCATCCGCCGGGCCCTCCAACAGGTGGACCAGGAGATGGCGTTGAGGGACGCCTACACCATCCTCTACAAGACGGCCCAGACCATCGGCGCGAAGTTAGACGACCTGGAGAGCCGGGTCGCCGCCCTGGAAGCATGAAAGGAGCATCTGATGGCTATGCGGATGTACCCCCCGGCCATTCCTGCGTCCCCAGCCCATATCGAATTCGGAGTGACTGGCACACGTCAGACTTCCGGCGGAATCCGAACCGTGCTTTACAGCGGTGGGAGAAGGGACATCACCACGACCGACCCCAGGACGCAACTGGAAGAGCGGCTGCGGGCGGAAGCTCGCAGACTCTTCCCCAACAGCGTCCAGAGCCAGGAATGGTACGTCCGCCAGCAACTGCAACGGATGCAGGCAGCGGGCACACTGCCGCCTCCTACTCCCGGCCCCGGCCCGGACCCTCTCGGCCAGTACCTCACGGAACAGCAGAACTCCTTCGACGAGGCCCGCCGGGCCAACGAACAACGCTACCAGGACATCCTCACCGGCCTGGAAAGTTCAGGTGCGCAGGAACGGGCCGACATCCGTGCGCGGTACGCCGCCATAAGGTCCGGCGGGTTGGGCGACTTGGCCAGCCGCGGATTGGCAGGCACCAGTTTGGCATCGGGAGTGCGGACCCTGGCCGCTCGCGGAGAGAGCGAGAGCATCGGACGCCTCGAGGACCGACTGAGAATGCAGCGACTTGGGTTCATGGAGAGGCGGACCGACACCTACCCGGACGAGGCCACCATGCTTGACCTGGCCCAGGGGGCCGGTCGCTACGGCGTAGGTAGAGGTCTCCCCGGGACCACCGCGCCCGTCGCTCCCGGTGCTCCGGTTGCCGGCGCAGCGCCCGTCCCAGGCCTGGAAACGACTGGTGCAGGCACGGTTATCTGTCCTACGTGCGGGGGTACAGGGAGGCTGGACGGTCGCCTCTGCCCCACCTGCGGAGGCAGCGGCCGAATCCCCGCCGGTGTCGCCACTTCAGCGGCAGTGCCGGGCAGCAGAGAACCGTACCGGCCACTCGGCCCGCTGGGGCCCATTCGCCCTCAAGACCAGAGTCCGGTCCGTCCGCGCATTCAGCTTTACGGGGGCGTTGTGCCTATGCCTCGGAGATAGGAGACCAGACATGCCCATCATCGTGGAACATCGACCGAGGGCCACGGTCTCCGGCCGGGTGGCTGCCTACATCGGCACGGCGCAACGCGCTGAACGGGAACGGGACATCTCCCTGCGCCTGGCGGAAGCGGAGGAGGACCGGTCCTTCCAGCGGGAGATGTTGTACCGGCACGCCGACCTGGCCGAGGAGCAATCGGAACGGCAGGCGGAACTTTCGAGCCAGGCCCGCCGGGAAGCTGCTGCACTCCAGGGAGAGGTGACCAAGGCCGAAGCGGAAGGCCAGGCTCAAGAACGGGAACGCCAGCGGGCCTTCGAGGCGGAGAAGTTGCAGTTCGGAGCGCAGACAGATGCCGCCCTGGTGGAACAACGCGGCCGCCAGGACGTTGAACTGGAAGGGGCCAAGGCCGAGGCCAAACTGTACGTCCTCAGCGCCACACAGGAGAAGAAACGCCAACAGATTCTTGACCAGATGGACGAGGTCGAGAACGACCCTACCCTTACAGACGACGAGAGGCAGTACGCGCTTGATGACCTCAAGGGCCAACTGAGCAACCTGAAACCAGGGGAGAGGAAGAGAAAGGCCGAATGGCCCGAAACCAGGACGCTCGACAGTGGAGGCGTCATTGCCTTGGAACCTGACGGCAGCATCCGACCTCTCTTCGACCCGCCGAAACCGCCCACACCAGAGAAACCGCAACGAGTGAGCGTGGATGACGTTGTCGCGGCCCGCAAGGCGGCCTTCGAAATCCTGACGACCATCAAAGAGGGCACCACCGACATGAAAGTCTTCCCCTCAAAGGAAGCGGTCAACGCCTACGCCAAGGAACTTCTGGACTTCTGGCAGACACTCCAACCCACAGCCACAAGTGGTACTCCCCAGGGGCAGACTGGCGCGCCGCAAGGCGTTCCGATGCCTCCTTCCAGTCCAGCAGGACCAACGCCGGGCCAGGGGCAACCGAAACCACCGACGACTGAGGAACTTCTTGCGGCTCTCCGGCCAGAAGACCGGGCGGTGGTGGAACGCGAAGTGGCGAGACTGACGCAGGCCGTCAAGGATGCACGGACGCAAACTGAACTTGACGCGGCCCGGAAAACCCTACAAGACTACCTCAAGGCGATTGGGGTACTGTGATGCCGAACATCCTTGACGAGGCGCTGGCCCTCCTGGAGGCGCCTGGGTTGCC
>Ga0315282_10006420_pt1 | contig 19699 bp, 11 predicted proteins | sample YL17G07_20_MG_FD_203693 | JGI IMG/M metagenome (GOLD analysis project Ga0315282, IMG submission 203693) | Sediment microbial communities from Yellowstone Lake, YNP, Wyoming, USA - YL17G07_20 | ecosystem: Environmental > Aquatic > Freshwater > Lake > Sediment | place: USA: Wyoming | collected... | reverse complement strand
GCAGGGTGAGAAATTCCGGCCCCCACCGACTTTATGTCGGTGGCGCCGTGATTCTGCTCCAGCAACGCCCTTTCTTATTCTTGCGCCCCCGCCGACTTCAGGTCGGTGGAGCGATGATTGTGCTTCCCTGGAAGTCAAATCCATCCCCTCAGGGAAAGAGGGGCCAGATCGGGAATCGCCGCGAGACATCAACGTGTTCAACCATCGCTCCACCGGTATAAAACCGGCGGGGGCGTGGGTTGTTTTCACCGATTCTGGAGCAAAACCACCGCTCCACCGACATAAAGTCGGAGGGGGCGGCTTCTGCAGGCAAGTGAGATGCGCCCGCAAGAACGCCGAGCAGACCTCTCGAACCCAGGCGCCCGCAACGGGCGGGTTCCCGGAAGGCCTACAACTTCGCAATGCCCTCCTTGACGGCGAAGCGCACGAGGTCGGTTTCCTTGTGGATGTTGAGCTTAGCCATCAGGTTCTTCCTGTGGACCTGGACCGTGTTGACGGACCGCCCCAGATCGGACGCGATCTCCTTGGTGGTCCGGCCCTCCGCGATGAGCTGCAGGACCCTGCGCTCCTGGGTGGTAAGCGCGACGGCCCCCCGCGCCACGCGAGTCGTCCCGGCGCCTTGCAGAGCTTTCTCCACCACGAAATGCGCAACGTCGGGGCTCAGGTAGAAGCGTCCGCCGTGCACCTCGCACACCGCCTCGACCACGTTGAGGCTGGCCGCTTCCTTGGTCAGGTATCCCCGGGCGCCCGCCTCCATCGCCTCCTCGACAAAGGCCCGCGTGTCGTGGAAGCTCAGGATGATGATCCTAGCGCCGGGGCGACTTCTGAGCAGCTCGCGCGCCGCGTCCAGACCGTTCAGACGGGGCATGGTGACATCCAGGATGAAAACGTCCGCTCCGCACGTCTTCGCCTTCTCCAGGGCTTCCACGCCGTCGGACGCTTCCCCCACGACCTCCACGTCCTTTCCACTCCTCTCGATGCTGAACCGCAGCCCATCCCGCACCAGCGGGTGATCGTCGGCAATCAGAACGCGAATGGTCATAACAGCTCCTCCCGGTTTTAGGATAAGTGGTCAGTGATCAGTTGTCAGTGATCAGTGGTCACTGGTTACTGATCACTGTTTACTGTCCACTGTTCACTGATCACTGTTCACTGTTCACTGATCACTGTTCACTGTCCACCGTCCCCCCTCACCGTCCCCCCTCCCCGGGATCGTCACCGTCACCTTCGTTCCCTTGCCGGGCTTGGACGCGATGTCCAGCATGCCGCCCAGCGTCGCCACCATCTCCTGCACGGCGCGCAGGCCCAGGTGCGCGCCCGACCTCTGCGCGACCTCACCCGGATCGAAACCCTTCCCGTCATCCGCAAGAGACAGACGGATCCCCTGCTCCGAGGCCGACAGACGCACCCGCGCATGCGCCGCCCGCGCATGCTGGACCACGTTGTTGAGACACTCCTGCGCCGCGCGAAACAGGACCGTCTGGACCTCCGGGGTGATCGCCGCTCCGTGCGTGGCGTCGCTGAAATGGATCCTCAGGGATGTTTCGCGGCTCAGCTGGAGGAAATGCTGGCGCAGCGCGGCGCCCAGGCCGAGGATGTCCAGGTCGGGCGGCCGCAGCTCCACCGCCTGCGACTTCAGCCGCTTCACCGATTCCGAGAACACCCGGCGGCACTCCTTCAGCGACGCCAAGACCTCCTCGCTCTTGCCCGCACGCAGACCGTCCTCCGCGGCGTCCAGCTGGGCCATCACCCCCACCGTGAAGGATCCCACCTCGTGATGGAGCACGGACGAGAGGCGCCGCTTGTCTTCCTCGCGCACCGACAGCAGCCTGCGGGAGAAGTCACGGACGCGCTCCTCCGCCCGCTTGCGGTCGGTGATGTCCCGTGCGGTGATAATGGCTCCGTCGGCAAAGGGCGCGATATCAATGGCGAGGATTCTCGGGCCATAAGGTCGTTCCGGATAGTGTCGTAACTCGCCCGACTGGATGCAATGCATCAATTCACGATGCATATCTATGGTGTGCTTGCCGGCGTAATCGCGATACATCATGCCGCCGATCTGCGGCAACCGATCGCCCGATTCCCTTTTGGCCCGATTGAACGCCTGGATTCTTCCATTGAGATCTACGACGATCGTTTCCATTGGGTTATGCTCGAATAAAGCAGCATAGCGTGCTTCGCTCTCCCGCAGCGCCCGCTCCGCCCGCTTGCGCTTGGTGATGTCGCGGTGAAAGCATTGAATGAAGGATTCTCCGCCGGAAGAGATCAGGCTGGCCGAAACCTCGAGCGGGAAAACATGACCGTCCTTGTGATAGTGTTCCACCTCAAAGGTCAGGGGTTCGCCGGCCCCAACGCGGGCCATTCGTTCGGGAACCCGTTGGAAGGTTTCAGGCGTACCCAAATCCTTCAAGCTCATGTGCTGCATTTCTTCCACGCTGTAACCGTGCATGTGGGCGAACGATTCGTTGACCGAAACCAATCTGCCGTCGAGCGACAAAATCAGTATCCCGTCATTCGCCCGGTCAAACAGGATTCGGAAGCGAGCCCCGCTCTCCCGCAGCGCCTCCTCCGCCCGCTTGCGGTCAGTGATATCGCGCAGGATCCCCTCGTGAAAGAGAATATTCCCCTGCTCGTCATACACATAGTCTCCGTGGTCCTCCACCCAGATTTCGGAGCCGTCCTTGCGGCGCAGGCGGAACACGGAGATTCCTGCCTGTAACGCCTCCAGGAACTCCGCCTCGCGCTCCTCGTGGGAGAAGTAAAGGTCCTTGCCAATGTCGAGCGCGAGCATTTCCTCGCGGCTGTCGTAGCCGAACATTTTCACCAGGGCCGGGTTGACATCCACGAAGCGTCCCGCGTGCGTGCTTCGATACACGCCGTCCGGGATTTGGTTGAACAGGGTGCGGAACTTCTCTTCGCTCTCCCGCAGCGCCTCCTCCGCCCGCTTGCGCTCGGTGATGTCCTTGATCACGCCGTCGTACGACAGGAGGTTCCCGAAGGCATCCTTGTGGAGGATGGTCGCGTCGCACATCCAGCGCGTCTCTCCGTCTTTGCGGACGATGCGATGCTCGATGGGCGGGATCTCCTTCCCCGCTAGAACTTGTTGCACGCGCGACCTGACCAGTTCGCGGTCCTCCGGCGCGACCATGCGAACCCAGAGATGGGGATCGGCGGCAAACTCCTCCGCAGTGTAACCCGTCACCGCCGCGCAGGCCGGGCCTTGAGTCGTCTCCACAGCGCGGCCGTTTTCGACGCGCACCGTGTACTGATAATCCGTGAGGCCCTCGGTGATGCGCCGGTAGCGGGATTCGCTCTCCCGCAGAGCCTCCTCCGCCCGCTTGCGCTCCGTGATGTCGCCATAGGTGACCGCAACGCCGTGCCCCTCCAGCGGCAGCGGGGCGGCGGTGACGTTGATCCAGGTGATCGTGTTATCGGGTTTGACGATGCCCATTTCCACGTTTTCCACCGCGCGTTTTTCCCTCAGCGCTCGCACACTGGCGTATTCATCGGACGGCATGGGTGTTCCATCCGGGCGGACGATGCGCCAGTCCGGGCCGTCAATCGCGCGCCCGACGTGCTCTTCCTGCCGCACACCGAGCAACTTTTCGGCGTTTGAATTGGTTTCCAAAACGTTGCCCGCCTCGTCCGACACGGTAATACCCAGCGGGAAAAAGTCGAACAGCGTTTTGTACTTGACCAGGGCAACGCGCAGCGCCTCCTCCGCCCGCCTGCGCTCCGCGATGTCGGTCCCAACGTTGAGGATCACGCGGCGATCCCCCCACGTTGTCATTCGCGCGCAGACTTCCAGGGGCACGGTGGTTCCGTCTTTCCTGAAATGAGCGACCTCAAACCTCGCCTCGCCCTTCTCGCTGACTTCCCGCACGCGGGATGCGATCAATGCCTCGCTGTCCGGCACATCCACCTGGTGCAGGTTGAGGGCCAGGAACTCGTCCCGGCTATAGCCGTGCATTTCGAGGGTTCGCTGGTTGGCGTAAAGGAAGTGACCGTCAAAGTCATGAACGGTGATGGAACTCGGCGCGAAGTCCAACAGCTCCGCAAGGCGCCGGGTCTCCTCCTCCGCCCGCTTGCGCTCGCTGATGTCCTCGATTATCGCCAGAGAATAGAGCGGCTTCCCGTCCTCACCGGGGATCACCGACGCCGTCAGCGAGCCCCAGATCGTCTCGCCGTTCTTCTTCAGGTAGCGCTTCTCGGTCGCGTACCGAGGGATCTGCCCGGCCCACAGCTTCTTGACCGCTTCCACATCTTCGTCGCGGTGCTCCGGATGGGTAACATCTGCAAAAGTAAGGCGCTGCAACTCCTCTTCTGTGTATCCCACCATCTGGCAGAACGCGGCGTTGGCCTTGAGGAACCGTCCGTCCTTCGTGCTCGCCATCACCATGCCCAGCGGCCCTTCCTCGAAGACCTTGCGAAAGCGCTCCTCGCTCTCCCGCAGCGCCTCGTGCATCCGGTACTCTTCGGTCACGTCGCGGAACACCAGCACCACGCCGATGACGCTGCCTCCGCCATCGCGTATGGGCGCGCCGGAGTCGGCTATCCGGCGTTCCGTGCCATCGCGGGCGATAAGCACGGTGTCGTTAGCCAGGCCGACGACTCTGCCGCGGGCCAGCACCTTCTCCACCGGGTTCTCGCAACGCTCCCGCGTCTGGGCATTGACGATGTGAAACACCTGGGACAGCGGTTTGCCCAGCGCTTCGACTTGCGGCCAGCCGGTGAGCGTTTCCGCCACGGGATTCATGAAGGCGACGAAACCGCGTTCATCGGCGGCAATGACCGCATCGCCGATGCCGACAAGGGTGGCGCGCAGTAGTTCCTCTGCCTTGCGCTTCTCCCGTTCCAATGCGTGCAGAGCCCGGTAGAGGCGAACCTGCCGCTGCCGGTAGAGAAAGGCGGCCACAAAGGCGGAGAGCAGGATCGAGAGAACCACAAAACCGACAATGACCCCGGCGCGGTAGTTCACCTCGGCCAGGAACTCGGAGGCGTCCACCTTGGCCACCATGAACCATGGGGAACCGGGCACCGGCCGCAAGTCCGCAAGGACCTCCACGCCGCGATAGTCCTTGCCCTCGAACATTCCCTGCTTTCCGGCCACGGCTTGCACGCATAGAAGACCGCTCTGCGTCAGCGGAACCCGAAGCGACAGGGCGGCGCCGCTCCGGTGGCGCAGTTCGTTGAGAAAGAGGATGTCGTCACCCTCCTTCCGCACGAGGAGGGTCTCGGCGCTCCCCCTCGGGATGGGCCAGGACTGGAGGAGCGGGTAGAGGAACTGCGTGGCGTCGCTGCGCAGGACCACGACGGCGACAGGCTGGTTGTTCGCGTCGAGCATTGGCGCGACGGCGTCAAGGTGCACCTCGCCGCGAGGGCATCGGAAGAGATCCGTGAGCACCGCCCGCTTGCCCTCAAGCGCCCGCGCGACGGCCCACATCGTGGCGGCGTCCACCGGGTCGGGGTCGTCTTTGGCGGCCAGCAGAATGCGCCCGTCCACGCCGAGGAGGAGAGCATCGGCGACGGCTTCCGTCTTCTGTGCGAGTTTCAAACGCTGAAGAAAACCATCCCGCAGGGCGAGATTGCCGGAATCCTTCAGCCAAGCCTCCACGGCCTTTACGACAAATAGACTCTCCGCATCCTCGAGGACATCGTCCAGCCGTTCCTGCCGCCACCGCGCGATCTCGCCGGCCTTCAGTTCCCCGATGGCCGCGAGCTCGTTGTACTTGTCGCGGCGGATGTGCTGCGCCTCCACGCGGTAGAACCCATACCCGCCGGCCGCAAGCACGAGGACAATCACGGCCAAGACGGCCGCCCATTTTCTCCTGGCCGGAAGGCCAGACCGATTTCCAGTTGTCACGGCGGTATCTCCTCTCAACCTGGCTCTTATGGACCGCTGACCCGCGAGAAAGCGGAAAGCGCCCGGCGCACTTCTTCGTTCTGCATCTTCAGCCCGATCTGACGCACCCGCAGTTCGTGGAGCATCCGGCGGGTTTCTTCGGCAGACAGGCCCCCAGTTCCTCCGGCGACTGGGCCTCGGCGCTATCCGGCGACTGGGCCTCGGCGCTATCCGGCGACTGGGCCTCGGCGCTATCCGGCGACTGGGCCTCGGCGCTATCCGGCCACTGGGCCTCGGCGCTATCCGGCGACTGGGCCTCGGCGCTATCCGGCGACTGGGCCTCGGCGCTATCCGGCGACTGGGCCTCGGCGCTATCCGGCGACTGGGCCGCCTTTTCCCGGGCGATCTCTTCGGCCGGCCGGCGCAGGTCGGCCGCCTGCTCTCAACGGGTCATTCTCTCACCCCCACGGGGTTCTATCAAGCCATCACTTCGTTCTGTCTTGATAGAACCCCGTGAACGGAACGTACAAGGGGGCGAACATCCCAAACCCAAGTTCCAGTCCAATTCCAAGGCCTTTCAACATCCTAATCGCGATGCTGTTCGCCCCATGCAAGATAGCGCTCTCGAAGGCAATCCCCTCTCCCAGCAAAATGGGACATGATGTTGGCGCCGTTCCCGGTCAGAGGTCTTTGTTGGCCCCCTTCGGGGCCCCGCATCTTTTTGCATCCTACCCCAGGTTCCGCTTCGCTCCACCTGGGGCTGGCGAAGCCGTCGAAGACTTTCATCTTGGTCCCCTCCGGGGACATCTTCTACACGTGAACTCGGCTTTGAAGGGACATGGCTGAATGGTAAGGAATAGTGAGGGATAGAGGTACGGAAAGCCTACCTGCCGCCGGTTCCGGCGTTCAGTTGTTCCAGGAGTTGCCGCGCCGGTTGGTTATTGGGATCGAGCCGAATGGCTTCTTTCAGATGCGGAATCGCCTCTTCGGTCCGGCCGTTTTGATACAGCAGGATGCCGAGGTTGGCGTGGGCGGCGGCGTTGGCGGGTTGCGCGGCTAGTATCCTGGCGAGCAAAGCGCCGGCCTGATCCGTCTTTCCAGTGGCAAGCAGGCAGATCGCGAGATTGTTCATCACGTCCAGGTTGCCCGGCTCGAGCGCGAGGGCGCGTTCGAGGATGGGCCGGGCCTCTTCGTAACGTTTCAGTTCTCCCAGGATTCTCCCCTTCTCCGCGAGCGCGCGGGGCAGCTCCGGCGCGATCCCAAGCGCCCTGTCCAGAAAAGGCAGAGCTTCGTCGCGCCGCTCCTGCCGCCGAAGGACCGTCGCCAGGTTGCACATCGCGTGGACGCTGGAGGGGTTGAGCGCGAGCGTCTTGCGGAACAGCGGCTCGGCCTGCGCGAAATCGCCCGCCTCCATCCGGGCCACGCCCAGGTTGATGGTGGCGGGCCAGGCATTGGGGTTCAGCTCCAGGTTGTGCCGGAAAAAGGTGTCCATGTTCTTATAGTAGGCCGTCTCTTTCCAGGCGCGGACGCCGAGCGGGACCAGGATGGCGGCGGCGAGCACGGCTGAAAGCGCCGCCCCGGAAGCTCGCGCCCGGCCCGGGCGCGCCCCGGAAGCTCGCGCCCCGGAAGCTCGCGCCCGGCCCGCGCGCGTCCCCCCTCCCGATCTCTCAAGAACCCAATGGAGACCGGCCGCGAAGAGAACGAAGGGTCCGATGCAGGCGAGATACTGGTGATGGTCGTGGACGTAGGAGTAGTTCATCACGCTGTATTCAATGAACCCGAGGATGGGCGCCAGCGTGAGTGCGTAGAACGCCAGCGCGGCGAAGGGGCCGCGTCCCACCCGTCCGCGCAGCGCCCACAGCGCGGCGAAAACGGCGGCCGCGCCCAGGGGGAAGAGATATTGCCACGCCTGCCGGGGATCGAGAGCCCATTTGGGATACACGCCCATCAGGTTCACGGGCCAGACGAGCTTACCCGCGTAGAAACACAAGGCGCGCCCCGCCAAAATCCCCTTGCTCAGAGGCGTGAGTCCGTAGTCGGTGATCGTTTTCTGGTGGGCCAGGGTGCTGAAGGCGGCCAGCGCGGCGCCGACGATGAGAAACGGCAGCATGCGCGCAACCAGACCCTTCCCGACCCGGCCATCCCGCCACCATACGAAAAGAACCAGAGCGACCGGGAAGGTGACGGCAATGGTTTTGCTGAGCATGGCCAGGACGAACAGGGCCAGGACCAGGACGTAGCGCGGCCGGCGGGGCGCCCCCTCGAAGCTCAGCCACGCGTGAAAAGCGGAGAGGTAGAAAAGCCCGCACAGCAGATTCTTCCGCTCCACCACCCATGCCACCGAGGCGGATTGGACGGGATGGATGGCGAACAGGGCGGCCGCGAGCCATGCTCCTCTTAGCCCGATCCGCCTCAGCAGGAGATACAGGAGAATGGCATTCGCCGCGTGAAAAAGCAGGTTGACCAAATGGTATCCGAAGGGCTGGGTTCCCCAGAGATGGTAGTCTAGCCAGAAGGAGGAATAGCTGAGGGGGAAGTAGTGCGTGAAGGCGCCCGGGTTGGTCCACAAGGTCCACAATCCGTGCGCGGAGCGCAGGAGGGTGTTCTCGAAAACCACGTCGTCGTCGTCCCAGATGTAGCCGGCGGAAAGCGCGGGAAAGAAGACCACCAGGGTCAGCGCGGCGAGGGCCGCCGCGCACAGGATCGTCCGCGCACTGAGGCCCTCCGGGATCGGCGGGAATGACGCGGAAGAGGCGCGCTTGCCCTGCGCCGCCACAGGGGTATCGGGCGGGCGCTCACGGGGGCGTCTGCGGTTCCTGGACATTGGGGCGGCCTCTCTTGCCTCCATGCGCATCGTGCCGGATACCGGCAGCGTAGTATAGGGCAGCGGCGCGATGGGCGCAAGGGGGACGGGAACCGGGCGCAGTCGGTTCCAGGCAAAGGGAAATGGCAAGCATGGGGCGCATCTCAGTTTCCTGCAGGGAGAGGAATTCCGGCCCCCACCGACTTTACGTCGGTGGCGCCGTGATTCTGCTCCAGTAACGCCCTTTCCTGTTCTTGCGCCCCCGCCGACTTTAGGTCGGTGGAGCGATGATTGCTCTTCCCGTAGAAATCAGATCCATCCCGTCAGCGGAAGGAGGGAACACATCAAAGATCACCGCGAAACATCAAGGTCTTCAATCATCTCTCCACCGGTATAAAGGGCCTGTCGGTTTAATCCGAAAACGCGCCGTTTTGCGAAACGCAGGGAGTCATTTTTGTCGAGACGCATGGAGATCGTCGATCCTGGGGCATTCTAACGCGTATCGTTTTGACACATGCCTTCTTGGGGCGATTAAATCGACAGGCCGTAAAACCGGCGGGGGCGTGGGATATTTTCGCCGATTCTGGAGCAAAATCACCGCTCCACCGACCTAAAGTCGGCGGGGGCGGCTTCTACAGGAAAGTGAGATGCGACCGCAAGCATGACGGACCGATAATAGGTCTTGTCAGATTGGGACTAAACCCGCAGAATGGTTTCATGGGCTGCGCCGCAATACGAATGGGGGCGGCTCAGAGAAAGCCACGGTCTGATGAAAGGAGAAAGAACCATGAGGAAGCGTCTCAGAGGTTTTACGTTGATCGAGTTGCTGATTGTCGTCGCAATCATCGCCATCCTGGCCGCCATCGCGGTCCCGAATTTCCTGGAGGCGCAAACCAGATCAAAGATCGCCCGCATCAAGGCGGACGAAAGAAGTTTGGGAACGGCGCTGGAGAGCTACGCGGTGGACTACAACGCCTTCCCGCCCACGCTGCCGGATGGGTACTACGGCCATCTGTTCATCGAGTACGCGCCGGCGCTCACCACTCCCGTCGCTTACATCACCTCGGGGATTGTGAAGGACCCTTTCACTCCTCGCACCTTCAAGGCCGGCACGCCGGACAATACATGGAAGGGTTCTCTGTCGTACTTCAACTATGCCGGTTTCTGGCAGTTGGGAGTTCATGCGAACGTGGGGCCGAGGCGGGCTTTCATGGTGGCCAGCCACGGCCCGGCCCGCGAATGGTCCTACGTCGAGCACTACCCGCATAAACTCCTTTGGGATCCCGGATACATGGAAGGAGATCCTCTTTACCCCAAGACCGCGCCGGACTGCCTATATGATGCAACCAACGGGGTGAAAAGCTACGGAGGCATCCCCCGGTTCGGCGGAGACATGGGGGGTATTCCGCAGACCCCCAACTGAGATCCGTCCCAGCGCGAGATCTCCTTTGCGGCCTTTCTCAATCTCGTTTTCCGGCCACGGAGGACAACGGAGAACATGGAGCCGGCCCTTTCTCAGGTTTGCCTCGTGTTCTCCTTTTTGTGAGGGTCTTGCGAAATGACGCATTTATTCCGGCACAATGAGTGGCGCAGGCTTTCCAGCCTGCGTTTCCGGCCTGTTTTCATGGCCTTTCGCAGGCTTTCCAGCCTGCGTCTCGCCTTTGGCTACTGATAGGCGTAAATCACGGCGGAAGGCAAGGAGTTTGTGAATATTTCCGACTTCGTATCCACTGCCGTCCGTTTCATGAAGCCGGGTAAACTCGCCAAGCCGAGTTCTTGCCCCGGGAAGTTTGGGGTATCCGCTGAGTTCTTTCCCTGACCCTGGAAACCGGGAAGATCCGTCAAGCCCAGTCCTTTCCCCCACAGCGCGGAGCGCAGCAAGCCCTGCATCTGGTGGATGGTGATCCGTTGGCCGGAGACAGGCTTCTGCCACTTGGGCCGTGGCAAGGGGCTGCCGGCGCTTTCTTTGTAGCAGTCCCGCGTGGCCAGCATCAGGTAGGAATAGGCCGCCACGATGAGTGCGGGCACGCGCCAGACCGCTTGGGGCGTGCGCACCTGTGCCTCCCCCGCTCCCAGGACGGTTTTTTCGTCGCGGAAGTTCACCTCCACTTCCCAGCGCCAGAGGTAGGCCTGCAGCAATTGCGTCAGTGGCATGTTCGGGTCGGTGCAGATCAGATAGGCCGGCTGGCGGTACAGAACGGGGGAGCCCTTGGCAAGGCGGTAGCCCAGCGGCCTCACGACCACCAAAACAAGGTTCGAGGTTCCCGCGCCTCTCCATCGGAGATCCCGCACCACCTTGATGTCGAAGCCATGCGTTTTCCCCGCCGCCCAGGCCTGGACTTGGATCCAAGGGATCTCGGGATCCTGGCGGATCTGCTCGGGCGTAGGCATGGGTGCGCCATAGAGCCGCCGGCGTCCCCGGCCCCCCGCCGGCGGATCGGGCGGAAGCGCGTGCAGTTTCGCGTCCTTGCGGATTCTTCCGATGAATGTGGTGCGCGGGGGCCGGTTCTTCACCACCCTCGTGTTCGTGTACCCTCCGTCGCCGCAGGCAACCAGAACGCGTTCCTTTCCGGAAGGGTCCTCGTCGAGCGCCGCGCGCAGTTCCTTCAGGCGCTCGGCCGCAAGCGTGGTGATCTTGCTTTCCCGTTTTGCCCGCCGCCAGGCTTGTTGTTCCCCTTCCGACGCCTTCTTGCCCGGCTTGGGCGGAGTGGGGCAATGCAGAAACTCGATGGGGATGCCGCGGGCGCGACACGGCAAGGGGCCTTCTGGAAGGGCCGCGGAGAATTGCAGGAACCGCTGGCCCCACAGAAGATTCGTCTGGAAGCGCGGTCCCAGCGGGTCGCGGCGCCAGCTGGTTCCATACACTTTCCGCCCCCGTTTGCGCAACCGCGTGTCGTCCAAGAGCGCCACGAACGGCGCGCCCGGCTCCAGGGCTTGGAGAACGGCTTGACGGATCGGCGTGAACAAACAGGTCATGTCGAAACGCTCCTTGGCGAAAAGCCGGTACGCGCGGGTCCAGTCCTGAAACTGCCGTCCCGACGCGCACAACATGCCGGTGATGGTGCGCCGTCCCAGGCAGGCCAGAGCGCTCAGGGCGAGATGGCGGGCCTGGCGCCAGGCCCTGCCGGAACGAAAGGCGGGACGGGTCTGCTCCCGGAAAACGTCGAAGGCTTCGATCAGTCCAGCCGTTTTTTTTTCACGGCGGACGGAGGGGGCGCCAGGCGCCGCAGCACCAGTTGGCTTTTGTCCTCGATGATCCATTCGACGGTCTCGCCGCGCTCGAACTCCATGGCCTGGGCGAGGGCGGAGGGGAATCCGATGTACCATTGCCGGCTGCTCTTGCGGTTGATGAGTTGGACTTTTGTGGGGAAACCCATGGCGGGAACCTCCTTTCAAGAACTAGTTATACAACTAGACATCAGAACAGCAAAAAAGCAAGGGAAATATTCACCTTGCATGTCTGAAGAAGACGTTTTATCTAGTTAAAGCCAAAGGCGAGGCCACCGACTCTAGAGTCGGTGGGGGCCGGAACTCCTCTCCCTGCAAGAAACTGAGATGCGCCCGCGCGGCGAGATTTCCGAAATATTACTCTTGCATATCTCGCGGAAACATGGTTGTATTGTCCGGATTATCCTGCATGAGAAGGTGGGGCTGCTCTCGTGCAGGGGCGGAAATCCGGTCATGGATGGCTCTGTCATCGCGCAAATAGGGTGATCGCGCGCGAGACTTGAGAGATACTTCAAAAGGTTTTGGAAGAAGGGGAGGTTCCACTATGTTGAGACGGAGTTGGCTTGTGGCTGTGGTTCTGATGTTGGGGTTGATGATGTCGGTGTCGGGCTGCTCGAAGAAGAAGAAGGTACAGGTCGAACCGCCGGATAATGTAAGGGTTGTCACGCCGCCCGACAAGGGCGAGGGTACGGGAGTCATCCCGCCTCCAACAGAACGCGGTGTGAAGCCCCCGGATTTTGACAAGAACGTGCAGACGATCTACTTCGACTTTGACAAGTCGAACGTCCGCGCGGATCAGACGGCTAACCTTGAGGGCAATGCGAACTACTTGAAAGAGCATGCGGATCTCAAGATCTGCATCGAAGGGCATTGCGACGAGCGCGGCACGGAAGAGTACAACTTCGCGCTGGGCCAGCGTCGCGCGAGCTCGGTCCGTGAGTTCCTGATCAGCCGCGGCGTGGCCGCCGACCGGCTCTCGATCGTGTCCAAGGGCGAAGAGGAGCCGGCGGATCCGGGCCATAACGAAGCGGCGTGGGCCAAGAACCGCCGGGCCATTTTCATCGTCACCCAGTGATGCCGCGTTGTTTGGTTTCACAAGCTTCTGTCACTGATTGGTTTTGCAGGCGCCTTTCACCGGGCGCCTGCTTTGTTTTTCGGCCGGGTCACAAATTCATCTTTGGGATTGCCAAAACGATCCCCTTTTCCCATAGTACCTTCTCATCCATCCTGCAACGCGGATGGTGAGAAGAACACCTGCGAGGGATGGCAAGGAGGTTCCACTATGTTGAGACGGAGTTGGCTTGTGGCTGTGGTTCTGATGTTGGGGTTGATGATGTCGGTGTCGGGCTGCTCGAAGAAGAAGACGGTGACGCCCCAACCGCCGGATAATGTAAGGGTTGTCACGCCGCCCGACGATAAGGTAGGCCCAACGGACATCCGTCCACCGGAGGCCGGTGTGAAGCCCGAGGGTTTTGACCAGAACGTAAAGACGATCTACTTCGACTTTGATAAGTCGGACATTCGCGCGGATCAGGTGTCTCGCCTCGAAGGCAACGCGAATTACCTGAAGGAGCATAAGGAGCTCAAGATTCTTATCGAAGGGCATTGCGACGAACAGGGCAGCGCGGAATACAATTTCGCACTGGGCCAACGCCGCGCGAGCTCAGTTCGCGAGTTCCTGATCAGCCGTGGCGTGGCCGCCGACCGGCTTTCGATGGTCTCCAAGGGCGAAGAGGAGCCGGCTGTCGAGGGTCATGACACAGCGGCTTGGTCCAAGAACCGCCGGTCCGCGTTCAAAGTCACTTTCAAAGTCACCAACTAACCTGGCTCCGGCTGGTTTTCACAAGGCGCGTGTTTTGCTTTTGGCCGGTTTTTAGCGTTATCTTTGGGATTGCCAAACAGCCAGCACTTTTCCATAATAACTTCCCGTCCATTCCTCATTGCGCAAAGGACGAGGACGGTGGGCATTTTCTATTCAAACACGCCAGAGACCAGGTATGGCAAAGAAGCACAGAATCCTGATCGTGGACGACGAGAAGAACACCCGCGAGGGATTACAGTGGGGGCTCGAAGCCAAGGACCGCGAGGTGCTTGCCGTGGCAAACGGCGCCCAAGGGCTCGATGTCGTCCGCTCCAAAGAGGTGCATTTGCTCATTACCGACCTGAAGATGCCGGAGATGGACGGCATGGCCCTCCTCGACGCGGTCCGCCGGGAATCGCCCACTACGGAGGTGGTGATCCTCACGGGGCACGGGACCGTCGAGGGCGCCGTGGACGCCATGAAGAAGGGGGCCTTTGACTATATTCTGAAGCCGGTCAATCTGGAGGAGCTGGGGTTGCTGGTGGGCCGGGTGTTGAAACAAGGAGACTTGCGGGACGAAGTGGAGGCCCTGCACGAGGAGCTGGAGGAGCGCCACGGCTTTGAGCAGATCATCGGCCGGTCCGCCCCCATGGAAGAGGTGTTTCAGCGGGTGCGCCAGGTCGCGCCCACGCGCGCGACAGTGCTTCTGACCGGCGAGAGCGGCACGGGCAAGGAGATGATTGCGAGCGCGCTGCACTACAACTCGCCGCGCAAGCACAATCGGTTCGTGAGGCTCAACTGCGGCGCCCTGACGACCACGCTGCTGGAGAGCGAGCTCTTTGGGCACGAGGCCGGCGCTTTCACCGACGCCCGCAAGCAGAAGATCGGGCGGTTCGAGCTGGCCGACGGCGGCACGATCTTCCTGGACGAGATCACCGAGACCGCGCCGGAGTTCCAGGTCAAGCTGCTGCGGGTGCTTCAGGAGCAGGAATTCGAGCGGGTGGGGGGCACCGAGACGGTCCGGGTGGACGTTCGCGTGGTGACGGCCACCAACAAGGATATCGAGGCGCAGGTTCGGGAAGGCCGCTTTCGCGAGGATCTGTATTACCGCCTGAACGTGGTGAAGATCGAGGTGCCGCCTCTGCGGGAGCGGGGGGACGACGTGGTGCTTTTGACGCACGCGTTTCTCAAGGAGTTTTGCAGGCAGAACGGGAAAGGCCTGCTGCGGATCACGCCGAAGGCGCTCGAGGCGCTGCGGCACTTCAGCTGGCCGGGCAACGTCCGCCAGCTCCGCAACGTGATAGAGGGCATGGTGGTGCTTGCCAGAGGCTCGGAGGTGGGCGCGCGGGACCTGCCGGAGGAAATCCGGGCCACAACGGCCCGGTATCGTCCTCTGCAACTGCGGTTGGGCGCTTCGATCGCCGAAATGGAGCGCGAGATGATCCGCGCCACGCTCGAACACACAGATGGAAACCGCGCCGCGGCCGCCCGCGTCCTGGGGCTGGGGCGCAAGACCCTTTATCGCAAGATCGAGGAATACGGACTGGACCGCGATGCGGCCGCAAAGAGACTCTCCGGGGAGGAAAGCCAGCCATGACAAGCAAGCGCCGTGATGAAGAGGATGAAGAAAACGAACTGGATGAGGAGGAGGACTTCGACGAAGAGGACGAAGACGACGAGTGGGACGACGAGGACGAATTCGAGGAAGACGATGAGGACGAGGATGATGAGGACGAGGATGAGTTCGAGGAGGAAGAAGAAGAAGACGATGACGGGTGAGTGATAGCCCAGCGGCGCCTCCTAACCACGAAGAAGAAAACCACGGAATACACGGAACACACGGAAGAGTTCCCTCTCCGTGTATTCCGTGTATTCCGTGGTAAAGACTCGTCTTCCTCCTCGTGTTTTTCAGGGTGATTCCCAGAGCGCCGGGCAAGATCGCTTATGGATAAACCGAAAACTCCAAGCCCCCCTTCGAACGCGGCCGCGCTCTCCCCGGATGTTCCTCCCTCGCGAGAGGCCGGCAAAGAGCCCGCCTCGAAACGGATCGCTCTGGCTGCGATCCTGGGTCCCGGAGTCAGCCGCTTCTCTGCCAGTGAACAGGAATGGATCGCGGAAGCCTACGATCTCGCGGAGCGTTCGCACAAGGACGTGCTGCGGCTGTCGGGCAATCCCTATATCCAACACCCCGTTTCGGTGGCACGCACGCTGATGGATCTGGGGCTGGACTGCGCGTCGGTTTGCGCGGGCCTGCTTCACGACACCATCGAGGACACGACGGTCACCTTTGAAGACCTGAAGGCTCGTTTCCCGGAACCGGTGCCGGAGCTGGTTTCGGGCGTGACGAAAATCTCCTCGCTGAATTTCCGCTCGAGCCGCGAGGAACAGGTGGAGAACTTCCGGAAAATGGTGCTGGCCATGGCTCGGGACATCCGGGTGATCCTGATCAAGCTGGCCGACCGGCTGCACAACATGCAGACGCTGCAATGCCTGCCCGCGGCCAAGCAGAAGCGGGTCGCGCGCACGACGATGGAGGTCTACGCCCCCCTCGCGCACCGGCTCGGCATCTACCGGATCAAGTCCGAGCTCGAAGACCACGCGATGCGGTACCTGTATCCCGAAGCCTACCACGACTTGCGGGAGCGTATCGCGGCCAAGCGCGACGACCGCGAGCGGCAAATCCAGGAGTCCATCGAGTTTCTGCGCGCCAAGCTCGAGGAACACGGCATCAAGGCCGAGGTGACGGGGCGTCCCAAGCATTTCTGGAGCATTTACCAGAAGATGCGCAACCAGGGGCTTTCGTTCGAGGAGATCTATGACCTCAACGCCCTCCGCGTGATCTGCGGCACCCGCACGGAGTGTTACGGAATCCTTGGTGTCATCCATTCCATCTGGAAGCCCGTGCCGGAGCACTTTTCGGACTACGTCGCCTTGCCCAAGGCCAACATGTACCAGTCCATCCACACCAAGGTGATCGGGCTCAACGGCCAGCTCACCGAAATCCAGGTGCGCACCAGGGACATGCACCGGGTGGCCGAAGAAGGCATCGCCGCACACTGGCAGTACAAGGAGGGCCGCAAGGAATCGCCGGACTTCGGTAAGAAACTGGTGTGGGTGCGCCAGATGGTGGACTGGCTCACGGATTCCAATGATCCCAACGAGCTGCTTCACGACCTAAAGCGGGAGGTGTTTGACGACAAGGTTTTCTGCTTCACGCCGCGCGGCGACGTGATCGAGGTGACCAAGGGCGCCACCGTGCTCGACTTTGCCTACCGGATCCATACAGACCTGGGGCACCGCTGTGTCGGGGGCAAGGTTAACCAGAAGTTTGTGCCGCTTCGCACGGAGCTGAAGATGGGGGACATGGTGGAGATCCTGACCTCCAAGACGCCGCATCCTTCTCCGGACTGGCTGAAGATCCTGACGACACCCCGGGCGCGGGTCAAGGTGCGCCACTGGCTCAAGCAGCGCGATTACCAGAGAAACCTGACGGCGGGGCGCGACATGCTTCTCAAGGCCTTGTTGAAGGCCGGCCTGCATCCCTCCACCCAGGAGATACACGAGATCCTCGAAAGGAAACTCTCGGAGTTCCACGTCCGTTCGGTCGAGGATCTGTTCTCGGAGATCGGCTTCGGGAGCATCCCGCCCTCGATGGTGGTGGCCCGGTTCCACCCCGCGTCTTCCGAGCGGGAGCCGCGTTCCGGGGTCCGGCGCCCCTCGAAGAAGAGAAAGGCCGTCGAGTCGCCGGTGCTCGTGGATGGCATGCCGAACGCTCTGACGCGGTTCGCCCAGTGCTGCAAGCCGCAACCCGGGGAGGGGATCACCGGGCTGGTAACCCGCGGGCGCGGGGTCAGCATCCACCGGAGCGAATGCCCCTATTTGAGCCGGTGGCTGGCGGAATCCCAGGTTTCCATGAACAGGCTTGTGCCCGTCTCGTGGTCAAGCGACGGCGCCGGACACAAACAACTGGGGATCCGGGTGACCTGCTGGGACCGCACGGGGGTGCTTCGAGACGTTTCAGATGCCATCGCGGGCATGAATATCATGATCGTCGCGTCCTATTCCCGCAGCAATCCGAGAAACGGCCAGGGAATCCTGCGCTTTACCGTTCTTGTGAAGGATGAGGACGAGCTGAACAAACTCATGAACAGGTTGCGCGAGATCACGGATGTTGTATCGGTCACGCGGGACTCCAAGTTCCGCTGAATGCATGCCCCCTGGGCGGCTCCTTCTCTTCTTTCTCTGCTTCTGCGTGCTTCCCTTGCAGGCCGCAGGGGGCGAGGGGCTGCCGGTGTTTTCCAGCTCCTCGGCGGACCCGGTGGATGCGTTTCTGGCTCTGGGGCCCTTTTCCCGGTCACTGGATCAGCCCTCGACCGCCACGCTTCAGGAGGTCTTTGGCCGCACGGACCCCGCGGGCGCCGCGGCGGACCAACTCTATTGGAGCGGCGAGCATCCCCGCGCCTGGACGGTCGCCCGCGCGGTCCCGGACGGTCGGTTGTTGGCGCGGGAAGCGTTCGGCCCAGCCAAGCTCGCGGAAAACCCGCCGGATGCGAAGACGAAACAGGCGCCCTGCGTGTACCTGTTCCGCGCGATCCAATCGGGCCGCTATCGGAAACTCCTTCTTTCCGTGGAATCGGAAGGGCCGGTGGGTGTGTGGGTGAATGGGAAGGCTTGCGGGGATAGCCGGGGGCAAGCGGGATGGCGCGGAATCGTGCCTTTGCGCGCGGGCCCGAATGAACTGTTCCTGGAGAGTGTCGCCCCCGTCCAGCGCGCACCCTGGTTCGTCCGCGTCCGTTTCCTGGAGTCCGCGCGGGCCGGCGCTCCCCGGGGTTCCGTGACCTCCGGTGTTCTTGAGGAAATCCGCTCAGGCATACTCAAGCGCTCCGAGGAATTCCTCAATACCCAGAAAGATCCCGGCCCCGCGGCGCCCTGGCCGCCGGGCTGGTTGAGGCTGACCATGCCCTGTCCCCGCGTGGAGAATGAAAAGGTGGAATACACGGTGTTTCTGCCAAGCTATTCCGTGAGACCGGAGTCGCGCCTTCCCCTGCTCGTGGTGATCCCTCCAGTCGAGGAGGACGCCTTCTACGTGGCTCTTCACGAGAACGGCCTTGCCGCGGAGGCCCGCCGCCGCGGATGGGCGATTGCGGTGCCGGAACTGCCCTCGCCCTTTCCTTTGCCCGGAACCACGTCCGCGCTGGTTTCACCCTCCGAGGTGCTGGAGGCGCTACGGGCCGATCTACAGCGGCGCCTTCCCGTGGACCCGCTCCGCACCTACCTGGTGGGTGTCCAAGCAGGCGCGGACGTGGTCTTGCCCCTCGCGTTCGGCGGATCCGAGCGCTACGCGGGGGTTGCCCTGATCGAGCCGCCCCTTTGGGGTTCCGATCCCTGGTTTCGTTTTCCGCCGGAGATGAAGAAGAGACTGCCCCTGTTCGTTGCGGAAGGTCCCGCTCCTGGCCCCGGCGGGTCGTTCACGCCCCCTTTCGGCAGCGGCGCCCCCTTCATGCGCCATCTGATTGCCTCGGGCAAGCGGGTGGAGGTCTTCCCCGCTCTACTGGGCTTCTTCCAGCCGCGGGTCATCGAAACCCGTCCGCGGCGGGTCCTTGTCGCGGCCCGCTCCCCTGCGGAAGCCGGCGAGGCGTGGGCGCGGGTGCGGCGGGCGCGCAGCTGGCAGGACCCCGTCCGCCTCAGCGCCGAGGTGAAGGAGGAGAACCACGTCGTGGCCACGTCGGAGAACGTCCTCGAGTTCAGCCTCCGGTTGAGCGAGATGCCGATGTTGGTTTCCGGGAAGCCCCTGCTGATCGAGATTGACGGCGATGTCCGAAGAGTGATAGGCCAAAGCCTGCCGGAGTCGGTCTCGTTGAGCCTGACGGAGAGTGAGGACTCCGCTCTCTGGGTCGTCCAGGAGGCGCAACCGGAAGGCGGGGTTCCCGTCGAGGGGCCCTTGGGCCGTCTGACCGAATCGCGGCTTCCCTGGTCCGAGCCGGGCAAGGCGGGGATCGGGCAGTTGCTGGCGCGGGCCGCGCGC
>Ga0315282_10006419_pt1 | contig 19700 bp, 21 predicted proteins | sample YL17G07_20_MG_FD_203693 | JGI IMG/M metagenome (GOLD analysis project Ga0315282, IMG submission 203693) | Sediment microbial communities from Yellowstone Lake, YNP, Wyoming, USA - YL17G07_20 | ecosystem: Environmental > Aquatic > Freshwater > Lake > Sediment | place: USA: Wyoming | collected... | reverse complement strand
CAGGTCGATTAACGCGGGACACCCCTCTCAGGCCCCGCTCCCCGGCACCAGTCCCGTCGGTTCCCCCGTCGGCTAAGCCGACGGGCCCCCCTCCGCTATGGGAGCGAAACCTGAGAGGGGTGCCCCGCGCACTTAAACGAAGTCACTACCGAACGTTTCGCAGATTGGAAATGCGGCCGGAGTCGAATTCGGGTTTGACATAACCATAGGCCTATGTTAAATTTAAGCACCTATCCCTGTTTTCAATTCTAAAGAGAAAAGGTAGATCATCATGATCGCTGTGATCAAGACGGGCGGAAAACAGTACGTTGTCAAAGAAGGAGACGTCCTGAGCATCGAAAAACTCGAGGTCGAGCCCGGGCAGAAATTCATCTTCGACCGGGTCCTCCTCATCGACGAGGGCGAACAGACGCTCGTTGGAACTCCCGTGCTGGAAAGCGCCGCGGTCCTGGCCGAGGTTCTCAAGAATTTTAAGGATGAGAAAATCCTGGTCTTCAAGAAGAAGCGGCGGAAACAATCGCGGAGGACGAGAGGGCATCGCCAGAGCCTGACCGAGGTCAAGATCGAGAAGATCTATACGGATAAGGCGGCCGTCCCCCCGGAGGCGCTCAGGGTCGTACCTCGCGTAGAAGCAGCGGCCCCCGGAGTCCCGGCCGAGGCCGGGCCCGTCGCCGCGGCCGAGCCCGAAGAAAAGAAGGCCGCAGTCAAGAAGGCTCCCAAAAAAAAGGCGCCGGCAAAGGCCCGCGGCGGGGCGAAACCGGGGACGAAAGTCAAAAGGGCCGAGCGGCGGCTCCCCGGAGAAAAAAGGACATCCAAGTAAAGGAGATCGAGAATGGCTCACAAGAAAGCAAGCGGAGGCGCGCGAAACGGAAGAGACAGCCGTTCCAAGAGACTGGGTGTCAAACAATACGGCGGCCAGCTGGTCAAACCCGGATCGATCCTGATCCGGCAGCGGGGCACTCCTTTCAAGCCGGGGCCGAACGTCGGCCGGGGAAAAGACGATACGCTCTTTGCCTTGACCTCGGGAATCGTCAAGTTTGATGATAAAGGGAAAATGGGCAAATTTGTCTCCGTTCTTCCTGCCTGATCCAGCGGGCATGAGTCCTGATTCCTTTCCCCACCGGGGACAGGGGATCCCAAATATCGTCGATGTTCGTTGATCGGGTCAAGGTTTCCGTTAAGGCGGGCAGGGGGGGAAACGGCTGCCTGAGCTTCCGCCGGGAGTACCGCGTGCCCAAGGGAGGGCCCGACGGAGGACACGGAGGGAACGGCGGCAACGTTTTTTTCGTTTCCGAAGCGGGTCTGAATACCCTCGCCTATTTTCGTTTTCATCCCCTGAACCGAGCCCGAGACGGAGCCCCCGGCGAGGGCAATGACCGTTCCGGGAAAAAGGGGGCGGACCTCGTCTTGCGCGTTCCCGTGGGCACGATCGTCAAAGACGCCGGATCGGGAGAGGTCCTCTTTGATTTCGTGAGCCCCGGCCAGAAATTTCTGGCGGCGAAAGCGGGGCGGGGCGGCCGCGGAAACGCGTCGTTCGCCACGTCAACCCATCAGACCCCCCGCGAACACGAGCCGGGAAAGCCCGGCGAAGAAAAAGAGCTGACCCTCGAGCTGAAGCTGATCGCCGACGTCGGACTCATCGGATTCCCGAACGTCGGCAAGTCCACCCTCATCTCGAGGATCTCCGCGGCCAGACCGGTGATCGCGGATTATCCGTTCACGACGCTCGTCCCGCACCTGGGCGTCGTCGATATCGGAGAGAAAAAGAGCTTTGTCGTAGCGGACATCCCGGGCCTGATCGAGGGGGCGCATCACGGCCACGGCCTGGGCGTCGATTTTCTGAGGCACATCGAACGGACCCGGACGCTCGTCCACATTCTCGACGTCTCGCCCCACTCGGGGCGGGATCCGGTCCACGATTACGATGTGGTCAACCGCGAGATCAGGGCCTTCAATCCCAAGCTGGCCGAGCGGCCGCAGATCGTGGTCGCCAACAAAATCGATCTTCTCGGCAGCGACAAGTCCAGGTTGGCGTCCGTCGAAAAGCTGGCCGCCGAGCGGGGGCTTCTCTTTTTCGCCGTGTCCGCGGTCAAGAGAGAGGGGCTGAAAGATCTCATTCGGGCGATCGCCGGGTTGCTCGGACGCATGACCGATGAAACGGCCGAGGCGCCCCCCGCATGACGATCGCGAGGCGCCTCGGGTTCTTCGGGGGGACGTTCAACCCGATCCATCGCGGACACATCATCGCCGCGGCGGAGGTCCGGAAACGGTTCTCCCTCGAACGGATTCTCTTTGTCCCCTCGTTCATCCCTCCCCACAAGACGACCCGCGAGATCGCCTCCGCGGAGGACCGGATGGCCATGGTCGAGATCGCCCTGAGGAGACACACGAGGCTGGTCCCGAGCGCGATCGAGATCGAGGCGGGCGGGACGTCCTATTCCATCAGGACGCTGGAGAGACTTCGAGACCTCTACCCCGGGACGAGGATATTTTTCCTGCTGGGGGCGGATGCCTTTCTCGAGATCGAGACGTGGCGGGAGTGGAAGCGCGTGCTCGAGACCTGCTTCTTCATCGTCATGAACCGGCCGGGCTCACGCCTCGACGCAGCCGCCCGAGTCCTGGGCCCCGAATTCGAAGACAAGATCAGGGACGTGGGGACCTCGGCCCGGATCGCCGAGGCGTGGTTCTCGCGTTACCGGATTTTCCTCCTGGCCATTCACGCGGCCGACATCTCATCGACGGAGATCCGAAAGCGAATCCGAGAGGGCGCGTCGATCCAGGGCCTCATCCCTCCGGGCGTGGCTGAGTACGTCCGGGCCAAGGGCCTCTACCTCAAAACAACGGTGTCATAGGAACAACCATGGAAACGGCTAAAGTCAAAAAGATTCCGAAGAAGCGGACCCCGCCGGACGTTAAAACCGCGGTTACGGCCGCCCGGACCAAGAAGGCGGAGGATGTCGTGGTCCTGGACCTTCGCGAGATCTCCTCGTTCACGGACTATTTCATCATCGTGAGCGGCGCCTCGTCCAGGCAGGCGGCCGCGATCCACGAAGGCATCGCCGACGAACTCCGCAAGTCGGGGCTGCGCCCCTTCGGCGTCGAGGGCGTCACCCACGGAGAATGGATCCTCGCGGACTACGGGTCCTTCGTCGTCCACATCTTCTCCAAGGCGGCCCGCGATTATTATTCGCTCGAAAAGCTCTGGGGCGATGCGCCCAGGCTGAAGATCTAAGGGGCGAGGATCGGGCCCGTGGATATCAGATTCCTCTGGCCGGGCAGGACGAAGAACGAGGCTTTGCGCGAGCTGCAGGCGTTCTATCTGGCGAAGATCAGCCGAATGAATCCGTGCGAGATTGTCGAGACCGCGGAGGCCCGGGGAGTAACGGAGCGGTTCGAAAAGAAAATTCTCGAAATCGAGGCCCGGGGGCTTGAAAAACGCTTTAAAGACGATTATATTGTCTGCCTCTCGGATAGAGGCCGACACATGAGTTCCGTCGAATTCGCCCGTTTTTTTGAGAACCTCTCGGTCCGTTCGGTCCGGACGGTGGCCTTCGTCGTCGGCGGATTCCTGGGGTTGGCCCCGAGGATTCTGGACCTCGCCGATCTCCAGCTCTCGCTATCGCGGATGACGTTTTCCCACGAGACATGCCGGGTGATGCTCATGGAACAAATCTATCGCTCCCTGTCGATAACCAAGGGACGGGCCTACGCCAAATAGGGGGAAGGGTGAATAAAAAAGAAACGGAAACATACAAGAAGAAGCTTCTCGCGCGGCGAAACGAAATCGTCCAGAAGCTCTCCGAGTTCCAGAACGAAAGCAAGCAGGTCGAGGCGGACATCGCCAAGGACGTCGCCGACAAGGCCGAGAGCTCATACACCAAAGAATTCCTCCTCAGTCTTTCGGACGCCGAGCGCGAACAGCTCTTCCAGATCGACGCCGCCCTGAAGCGCATCGAGAAGGGCGAATACGGCACCTGCCAGATGTGCCAGAGGGAGATCGGCAAGAAGAGGCTGAACGCCCTTCCGTGGACGCCTCTCTGCATCGAAGATCAAGAGAAGACCGAATCCGAAACGATTTGAGGTTTTCCCCGAAGAAAATCCTGGCGCGATACGCTAAGCTGGCCGAGCTGGCGTTTTTCCCCTCGTTCTGTAAGATCTGCGGGACGCTTCTCGAATCTCCCGGGGATCGGGTCGTGTGCCGCGCCTGCCTGGACAAAATCAGGCCGTGCCGGCTGTCCTCCTGCGTGTGCTGCGGCCGGTATTTCGAGGGAGTCGGCGAAGACCATTTGTGTGGTTCCTGTCTTCGGGAGCCGCCGCCCTTTGCCCTGCATCGGTCCGGCGGCCGCTACCGGGACGAGCTGAAGGACGTTCTGCTTCTGTTTAAGTACCGTCGCTATCGGGTCCTCGGAAAGGACCTGGCCGCTCTTCTCTACGAGAGTCAAAAACGAGAGGAATCTCTGTGGTGGGGCGTGGGCGCGATCGTCCCGGTTCCCCTCCACAAGAGGAGGCTCAAGGAGCGGGGGTTCAACCAGGCCTGCGTCCTGGCCGGGGAGCTCGGCCGTCTCAAAGGACTGCCGGTCGAGGACGGCGTCCTGAGAAAAATCGAGAACATCCCCCCGCAAACCTCGCTGGAACGGAAGGAGAGACGGAATAACGTCCGGGGGGCCTATGCGGTCGCCAGGCCGGAGAAAATCGCCGGCCGGATTTTGCTCCTCGTCGACGACGTCTTTACCACGGGGTCGACGATCGGGGAATGCGCGTCCGTTCTCAAAAAGGCGGGGGCGAAAGAAGTCCGCGCCGTGACGATCGCGCAGGCCTGAAGAGCCGAATCTTATTTTTTCGGCTTCTCCGCGGGTTTCAGAATCTTCACCTTGTGAGGCTTGGCCTCGAGGCGCTTGGGCATCGTGATTTTCAGAATCCCGTTTTCGCACTCGGCGTGGATCTTGTCGGGGTCGATCGAGCTCGGAAGGGTGAACGCCCGGTAAAAAGAGCCGTAGGAGCGCTCGAGCCGGTGGTAGTTCTCTTCCCGGGTATCCTTCTCGAACTTTCTCTCTCCCCTGAGGGTCAGGGTATTGTCCTCGATCTTGATCTCGATATCGTTCTCCTCGATCCCGGGCACCTCGGCGGTCATCACGAGCTCACTCTCGGTCTCGTAAATATCGACGGCCGGGGCCCAGGTGCCGGCGGACAGTTCCCTGTCTTCAGTTCGGCCGGTGAAGACGTCCTGAAAAAGGCGGTTCATTTTTTCCCTCAGGGAAACCATGTCCCGGTAGGGATCCCACTTAATGATAGCCATAGCATACCTCCGCTAATTTAGGTTAAGCTCGCTATATATATAATATCTGAGTGTGATATTGTCAAGTATTTTTGTAATAAATTATTTAATTATTTTGTTTTTCCCTCAATGAGAACCGTAATCTCACCCCGCAGAAGTTTTCCCTCGATGCCGGCCAGGATTTCGCTTGCCCGTGCCCGTATGAATTCTTCGTGGATCTTGGTCATCTCCCTGGCGATGACGATTCTTCTATCCCCGAGGACCTCGAGCACGAGACCCATAAATTCCGCGACTTTTCGCGCCGGCAGGTAAAATATCAGGGTGCCCTCTTCGTCTCTCACGGATAAGAGCATCTTCCGGGCGGGCCCTTTTTTGGGGGAAGGGAATCCGGCAAATAAGAAGCGGTGGGTGGGGAGCCCCGAAGAGCAGAGCGCCGCGGCGACCGCGGTCGGCCCGGGGATGGGGACGACCCTTATGCTCTGGCTGAGCGCTTCCCGGACGAGCCTGAATCCGGGGTCCGATATCCCGGGCGTGCCCGAATCCGAGACGAGGGCCACGTCCTTGCCTTTCCGGAGGATGTCCAGGAGGAGCGGGATCTTCTGCCCTTCCCGCGGCTGAAAATAGCTGATGAGCTCCTTCCTGAACTCGTACTTTTGCAGAAGCTTCATCGTCTGCCGGGTGTCCTCGCAGGCGATGACCCCGACTTCGCGGAGGATGCGGAGCGCTCGGAGGGTTATGTCTTCCAGGTTGCCGATCGGGGTGGCGACGATGTACAGAGTTCCGGGCAAAGTCTTATTTGTCCCAGTCGTAGGGATAAAGAAAATCGTGGCCGACGCTTCGGGCGGAAATCTTGGCGATCGGCGGGGTATGCCTCTTGAACTCGGAAGCCTTGATCATCTCCATGATCTTCGCGACGTGCGCCTTCTTAAAGCCGCGCGCGACGACCTCCGCGGGGGACTCGCGCTCGTCGACGAGAAAGGAGAGGATCCGGTCAATCTCGGCGTAGGAGATGCCGATCTCGCCCTCGTCGGTCTGTCCCTTCCATAGGCCGGCGGTCGGCGTCTTGGTCCGGATCTTTTCGGGAACGCCGAAGTAATCCGCGAGCTCGCGCACCTGCGTCTTGTAGAGATCGCCCATCGGATTGATAGCGCAGGCCATATCGCCGTGGATGGTTCCGTAGCCGATCAGCAGCTCCGTTTTGTTGCTCGTCCCGAGGATGAGGGCCCCCTCGCGGACCGAGTAATCGTAGAGGATGGACATCCGCTCCCGGGCCATCTTGTTGCCGCGCTGAACGCGGCTCTCGGCCGGGCGGTCCTTGAAATACGCATCGATCATCGGCGCGATGTCGATCGTTCTCGTCTGGATTCCGAGGCCGCGGGCGAGGTCCCTCGCGTCGTCCGCTTCGCCGGTGAAGGTCCGTCCGTACGGCATGATCAGCCCCGTGACGTTTTCCGGCCCGAGGGCCTTCGCGGCGAGGAAGGCGCAGACCGAGGAATCCAATCCTCCCGAAAGCCCGAGAATCCCCCTCGCGATTTCGAATTTGGCGAGCTCTTCCCTGATGAAGGTCGTCAGGATCTTGACGGCGAAGGGAGCGTCAATCGTCATATCCGTGCACAATCCTCTCGAGCGCGTGGAGGGTCACCTCGGGCTTGTCGTCGCGCTTGAACGGCCAGTTCTTGCGGGCCTTGCGAACCGCGCTCGGGTCGATGTCCCGGACCAGGAAATCCCGGTCGAAATACGCCGCGCGGCCCAGGCATGTCCCCATCGGATCGTAGACGAACGAGCCTCCGGCAAAGGCCACCCCGTCTTCGTGCCCGGCCCGGTTGCAGTACATCACGAACGCCTGGGCAAACCTGCCCATGGCCTCGCCCATGAGCTCCCACATCCGGCTCGAGGCGAACCCGTTGGGCGCCGTCAGCCCGCGGCCGGGCGCCGCGCTCGAGACGATGATCATCTCCGCCCCGCCGGCGAAGAGGAGATAGCTCGAATTGAAGTGAAGGAAATCGCGGCAGATCAAGAGTCCCGCTTTCCCCCACGACGTCTCGAACGTCCCGAAATTCCTGCCCTGGGCAAAGAAGCGTAGCTCCTCGAACAGGCCGTAGGTCGGGAGAAAAACCTTCCGGTGGAGATGAAGAATTTTTCCGTTCTGGCAAAAGGCGGCGACGTTATAAAAGAGGCCCTTTTCCCGGGCCGATTCCTCCACGAAGCCGAAGACCAAGGCGATTTCCCGGCTGAGCGATTGCAGCGTCCGGATCTCCCTGGATTTTTCCGGGTCGAGGGCGACCGTCTCGACGAGGTCGCGGAGCGAATATCCGGTGAGGCTCAGCTCCGGAAAGACCAGGAGATCCGCCTTTTCTTTCCGGGCTCTTTCGATCGTCTGAAGATGGAGATCCAGGTTTTTCCGGACGTTTCCGAGATGGGGGGCGATTTGAGCGAGAGCGATTCTCATGGGCCAAAATTAGCACAATTGCCCTCTGCGTTCAATGATAGGTCCGTCGGACCGTCGAACAGTTTTTGCTTTCTCAAATTCGGGTGACGCCGGACTGGGCGCCCGCCGCGCGGAGCCGGGGACCCCGTTCTCTGGAATGGGGCTAGCGAGCACGGGGGGCTGGCCGGCGGCAGGACCCGAATCCGGGTTACGACGAAAACTGTTCGACGGGCAGGAGGTCCGTCGGATGGCCCGGCGACCGGACGTCCCGCCACGGGATTCCGATCATCACAAATTTGGAAATTTCGGCCCGCCGGGATTTGGGTGTTGAGGCTCATCTCTATTTAGGCTAAAATGAAAACTCATGCCCATGGTCCACATCGGCCTCTTTCTCAAGGATATCTGCTTCGAGCGGAAAACCGGCCACCTGAGTTTCCACCGCCAGGCCGTTCAAAAGCATCTTTATTTTCAAGACGGCGGCCTGGTCTTCGCCAAGACGAGCGAGCCGGGCGAACGATTGGGTGACATCTTGCTCCGGATGGGCAAGATCTCGTTGAAGATTTACAGGACGATCCCGGACCTCGTCCAGCCCCACGCCCTCCTCGGCGAAACCCTGCTGCAGAAAGAACTCATCTCGGAGAAGGACCTGGCCGACGGCCACGCGGCCCAGATGACCGCGATCGCTCTGAGCCTCTTCAGCACCTTCGACGCGGAGATCTCCTTTCATCCCCACGACCGCTTTTTCGAGGAGGGCTCCGGACGAAGGATCGAGCTGCCTCAGCTGATCGCCCAGGGAATACGGCAGGCGCCGTTTCATGCTTCGCTGCGGGAGTTTTTGGTCGATAAGATTCCTTCGCCCAAGCGGAGGGAGGAAATCCCTCTGTTGACCGTGGACGAAAAAAGGCTGCTCGATCGTCTGGACGGCGTGAAGAGCGCGGGCAGCCTGGCGGAGGTCGAGCCGCCGGGCTCCGGCGATTTTTGGAAGGCGCTCTACGTGCTGTATTGCCTGGATCTGGCCGACCTCAAGGCCCCGCCGATCACGGAGGACGCGGAAGCGCCCCGGGCCCAAACCGGCCCCGAACTCCAGGCCAGGCTCGAAGAGGCGCTCGAGCTCAAGAAAAAGCTCCCCGGCCTCGACGATCGTCAGGTCCTGGGCGTTTCTCCCCAGGCGGACGAAGCGGAAATCAAGAAGGCGTACTTCAAGCTCGCCCGGAAATTTCACCCCGATTTGTTCGGCCGGCATCTCGCCCCGGAACACAAGAGCCAAATCGACGAGGTCTTCGATACCATCACGAAAGCCTACCGGACGTTGGTCGGCGCCGAAGGAAAAACGTCCAAGGCCGCGGCGGCCTCAGGAGCGCCGGGCTTCGTCGAAAAAGACCGCTCGAAAAAAGCCGAGACCCTGTTCCGCCAGGGGAAGACTCTCTTTAACCGGGGCCGGTTCGAAGAGGCCATCGTCCTTCTCGAAGAAGCCGTCCGATTCAAGGAGGACAAGGGCGACTACTACCTTCTTCTGGGCATGGCCCGGGCAAAAATCCCGTCTCTGAGGAAAAAGGCGGAAAAGAACTTTCTCCAGGCCATCGACCTGGAGCCGTGGAACCCGGAGGGCCTGATCGGCCTCGGGCTGCTGTACAAGCAGGAAGGCCTGTTGAACCGGGCGAAAAAACAGTTCGAGAGGGCCCTGGAAATGGATAACGAGCACGAGCTCGCCAAGCGTGAGATCCGGCTGCTGTCCGAAAAGCCGGGGGAGAAGAAGGGGCTCCGCGGAATCCTGACCAGGGACATCTTCGGGTCGAAGAAGAAGTAGAGCCTCCGCGTCAGTCCGCCGGCTTTGCCAGGAGCCCCACAAATTCTTTCTCGTCCAGAGTCGGGACGCCCAGCTTCCTGGCCTTCTCCAGCTTCGAACCCGGGCTCGCGCCGACGACGAGATAGCTCGTCTTGCTCGAAACGGAATCCGTGACCGTGCCGCCCAGGCGCTCGATCTCGTCCCTGGCCGCGTCCCGGCTGAACCGCTCGAGGGTCCCGGTGATGACGAACGTCTTCCCGGCGAGCGGCTGCTCGCCCTTCCTCTCCTCTTTCTTAGCGGTGACCACGAGGCCGGCTTCTTTGAGCCTTCCGATCAGGGTCCGATTCTCCGGCTGTTTGAAGAAGAACGCGACGCTCTCCGCCACGATCGGGCCGACGTCTTCGACGCCGCTCAGCTCTTCGACGGAGGTCCCGGCCAGCCTATCGAGATCCCGGAAATGGGACGCCAAAGTTTGGGCCAGGCGCTCGCCGACGTGCCTGACGCCGAGGGCGAAGATGAGCCGGTCGAGGCCGTTCGTCTTCGATTTTTCGATCTCGCTGAGCAGGTTCCGGGCGCTCTTCTCGCCCATCCTTTCGAGCGCGACGAGGTCCTCGAGCTTGAGGGCGTAGATATCCGGGACGGAGCGGACGAGCTTCTTCGCGAGGAGCTGGTCGACGAGGGCCTCACCGAGGCCCTGGATGTTCATCGCCCGGCGGCCGGCGAAATGGAGGATGGATTCCCGAAGCCTGGCCGGACAGGAGGGGTTCGTGCAGCGCGCGACCACTTCGTCGGCGGCCCGAAAGGTGTCCGACCCGCAGACCGGGCATTTCAGCGGCATGACGAACTTTTTCTCGTGTCCGGTCCTCCGCTCCTTCATCGGACCGACGACGTAGGGGATGACGTCCCCGCTCCGCTCGATGAGCACGTAATCTCCGACACGGATGTCCTTTCTCTTGATCTCGTCCTCGTTGTGAAGCGTCGCCCGGCTGATGGTAATACCCGAAAGCTTGACCGGCTCGAGCACCGCGACCGGGGTCAGCGCCCCGGTGCGCCCGACCTGAATCTCGATCTTGTTCAACCGAGTCGTCGCCTGGCGGGCCGGGAATTTGAACGATATCGCCCAGCGGGGCGCCTTGGCCGTGAAGCCGAGCGCCAGCCGCTGCTCCGTGGAATCGACCTTGAAGACGACGCCGTCGGCGTCATAATTCAGGCTGTCTCGCTTCTCCGTCCAGGTTTCCCAATACCGGACGGCCTCATCGACGGTCCGGCAGACCCGGGAGTTGGGGTTGGTCTTCAGCCCCAGCTTTTTGATCTCCTGAAGATTTTCCCACTGACTCGGGCGCTCGGCGCCGTCGATGAAGATGTAGTAGAGGAAGACATCGAGCCCGCGCCGAGCGACTTCCCGGGAATCCAGAAGCCGGATCGAGCCCGAGGCGGCGTTCCGCGGATTCGCGAACAGCGGCTCTCCCTCGGCCTCTTTCTCCCGGTTGATTTTGTGGAAGGACTCGAAGGGGAGATAGACTTCCCCACGGACCTCGACCTCGCCCTTCTCGGGGATGACGAGCGGCAGGCTCCTGATCGTCTTGACGTTCGCCGTGACGTCGTCTCCCTGGACGCCGTCGCCCCGCGTCACGGCCTGGGCGTACCGCCCGTCCCGGTAGATGATCGACATGCTCAGGCCGTCGATCTTGAGCTCGGCCACGTACTCGACCTCCTGGCCCGGCAGGAGCTTCCTCGTCCGGACGTCGAACTCCTTGAACTCCTCGACCGAGTAGACGTTGTCGATGCTCGTCATCGGGATTCTGTGGCGGACGGTCGGGAACCCCTCGACGGGCTTTTCGCCGACCCGCTGCGTCGGAGAATCCGGGGTGATCAGGTTGGGAAACCGGGCCTCGAGCTCCCGGAGTTCCTTGACGAGCCGGTCGAACTCGACATCCGAGATCTGGGGATCGTTGTCGACGTAATACTTTTTTTCGTGGTACTTGATTTCGTCGCGGAGCTTCCTGATTTGAGCCTCGGCCCGGGACCGCGACGGCGATTTCGAGGGCATGAGCGTCCTCCGGCGATGGCTGGTCTTACCTTTTTATTGTAGCGGTTCCGAGGCCAAAAAAAAATCCCCCCGCCTCGCCGGCGGCCGGCCGAGACGGGGGGAGGTGTAGTGCGGCAAAATTTACTTCGCGCCCAGCTTCTGCTTCTCTTCGGCAAGGATCTTGTCGAACCCGGCCATCGAGGCCTTCTGCTTGGCCTGCAGATCGTCGAGGGTCTTCTGTTCCTTATCGATATTTTGCTTGAGCTTGCGGTACTCGCGCTTATCGTCGGAGCTCAGGTCGTCTTCGCTCTTGTCCCCGAACTTGGTGTTGATCGTCTTCGCCCATTCATCGATGAGGTCCTTGCTCTCCTTCATCAGCTTGACCCGGCTGTTCCACTCTTTGTCGGAGCTGTAGTAGAGGCTCTCGGCGATGGCCATGGACTCCTTGGACTTCGCCGGCGAAAGGAGGGCGGCATCGACGCAGTAGCGGATGGCGTCGTTCGTCAGGGCGGGGTTGGTCTTGGCTTCCTTGGCGAGGGTGATGCCGATGTTGTAAGCCAGGTCGCCGGACTTGGTCTTGGTGAAGGAATCTTTCCACATCGCCAGCGCTTCGGCCTGCTTGCCCGATTTGTAGAGGATCTGGGCGACGAGCGTCTGGCTCTCGGCATCCTTCGGGTTGGCCTGGGCGGCGAAGCGGAAAACCTTTTCGGCGTTCGCGTAATCTTTGGCCTCGTAGGCTTCTTTTCCCATCTTTTTCAGCTCGGCGAGAATCTTGTTATCTTTGAGGATGTTGAACGAGGTGATGTAAGAGTCGATAGCTTCCTTGGTCTGCTTGCCCTTGCCCTCGGCCTGCCCGCGGAGAAAATGGCCCGCGCCGATGAAGGCGTTCCAGGCGGCCGATTCCGGCTCTTTAGCCTTGGCCGCGGTCGCGATCTGGATGATCTGATCGGCGTCCGCCTTGGCCTTATCGAGACTCTGGCCCTGTTTCGTGTAGAGGGCCGAGAGGTTCATCAGTACCTGGAGCTTCGTCGAATCGTCCAGCCCGCCCGCGGCGAGCGCTTTTTCCCCGTAGGAAATCGTCTCCGCCTCGGTTTTGCCCGGCCAGCCGATCAGGCAGAGGTTGGCGCTGGCGAAATTTTCGTACTGGCTCCCCTTGCCCCCGCACTGGGTCAGGAATTCCTTGAGGAGTTTCGCCCGCTCCGCGGGAGAATTGGCTTGCATCGCCTTGATATAAGACTGGTCGCATTCGCTCTGTGCCAGGGCGAGGCCGCCGAAAATCAAGGTCAAGGCAACGGCGGTCAGAATGACTCTTTTCATGGGTGACCTCTCATCTAATTTCGGAACACATATTTTGCGATAATAGCCTACATCCCGTATAATGTCAATATTCCAATGCTTTCGCGGCTTTTGGCCGCTTATTTCTCCCTTTTCGCCAGTTTTTGGCGCAATATGCCGGATAAAGAGGGCGCTCCGTATCCATTATCTTTTGTTTGAGCTAGAATAACTCTCATGAGCGGCGCCAGGCCGGAATTTCCCGGCTTCTTTCTCGAGTCGGTCGGAAGACCGCCCGGCGAAGGCGTCCGCCTCCGGGACTATTCGAATTTCCGCATCGGCGGGCTGGCGGATTACTTTTTCGAGGCCTCGACCGCCGTCGAGCTCAAATCATCGATTCGGGCCGCGCGGCGAGCGGACGTCCCGTTTTACGTGATCGGGGGGGGCTACAATCTTCTGTTCGACGATGAGGGTTTCAGGGGGCTCATCATCAAGAATTCCACGCGCGGCCTCGCCCTTCTCGATCGGGGGGGCCTGGTGAGGGCTGCCTCGGGGACTCCGCTCGGCGATCTGGTCGAATTCGCCGCGGACAACGGCCTCGGAGGCCTCGAGTTTTCGGCCGGTATTCCGGGGACGGTGGGCGGGGCGGTTTTCGGCAATGCGGGCGCTTTCGGGCAGGCCGTCGGGGACCGGCTCGAAGACGGATCTCTTCTCGGCGAGGACGGCCGGGAAACCAGGGCGAGCCGGGAATATTTCTGCTTCGCCTATCGTCATTCGCAGCTCAAAATCGACCGCGCCTGTCTCCTCGAGGCGGAATTCCGGCTGAGCCCGGGAAACAGAGAGGAGATCCGGGCGAAAATCGCCGAAAACCTGGCCGTCCGGGCGAGGAAACACCCGCCCGAATTGACCGCCTGCGCGGGAAGCTACTTCAAGAATCCGGCGAAAGAGGGGGGAGCGCACACGGCCGGGTACCTTCTCGAGCAGGTCGGGGCTAGAGGCCTCGCCATGGGCGGGGCGGCGATATTCCCGGGCCACTGCAATTTTCTGATCAACGCGAATGACGCTTCGGCGCGCGACGTCCTCGCCCTCGCGGCCGAGCTCAAGAAGCGGGTCCGGGAGAAATTCGGCGTCAGCCTCGAGGAGGAGGTCATCTTTCTTCCGGCTGTGCTTCCCCGGCGATAGGACGGCCGCCGGCCGGGACAACCCGATCAGAGCCTCGTGGATTCTCCCGGCTTGAGGATTATCACTTCGGCCAGCGATCCGACCCTCTTCTTGAAATCTTCGGGATCCGTATCGATGACGGGGTACGTCCCATAATGGATCGGGATGACTTTCCTCGTCTGGACGAATTCGACCGCCCTGGCCGCCGAGACCGGGCCCATTGTGTAGCGATCGCCGATCGGAATAAAGCTCAGGTCCGGGTGGAAATACTCGCCGATGATCTTCATGTCGTACGTCAATCCCGTGTCGCCGGCGTGATAGAGGCGCTTTCCATCCATCTCGACGACGACCCCCGCGGCGATTCCTTTTTCCGCGGAGTGGACGGCGGGGACCATGTGGACCTTGATGCCCCTGGTTTCGACCGTGCCGCCGATGTTCATCCCTTCGGCGGTCAGGCTAAGGCCCTGAGCCTCGACCGCGATCTCGTGGATCGCGACGATGACGGCCCCCGTTTTTTTGGCCAGGGGGAAAGCGTCGCCGAGGTGGTCGGCGTGATGGTGGGTGACGATAATGACATCGGCGGCCGTGATCTGCGCCGGCGTCGTCGACGCCTTCGGGTTTCCGGACAAAAACGGGTCGATGAAGACCGTCCGCGCGCCCTCGAGTTTGACGGCCGAATGTCCGAGGTAGGTAATTTCGATCATCGCCCCTCCTTTACCCCGGCGGCCAGCTCATGGGCCGTCCGCCGAGCAGATGGAAGTGAATGTGAAAAACCGCCTGGCCCGAGTCCCGGCCGGTATTCAGGACGATCCGGTAGCCGGAGCGGGAAATGCCCTTGTCCTCGGCGATCTCCCGCGCCTTGAGAAGCATGTGGGACAAGAGGCCTGCTTTTTCTGCCGGGACGTCGGCGAGCGAAGAGAAGTGCTCCCTGGGGATGATCAGCGTGTGGGTCGGGGCCTGGGGCCGGATATCGTCGAAGGCGACGATGAGATCATCCTCGTAGACGATCCTGGCCGGAATTTTCCTGGCGGCGATTCCACAGAAAAGACAATCTCCCATGCGAGCCTCCGTGAGACCGCCCTCTTTTGCTTTCACCCGCCCGTCGGACAAGGCGGGCTATCTAGTCTCCCGTCTCATAAATTTCTTGCCCAAATATCTCGCAGAGCCGGGCCACTTCCAAGGGGGAGTCAAGCTCCCCCTTCGGCGCTTCGCTCCGCTCCGCTGAACCCCTGAGGGGGGCACCTCCGCCCCCCTCAAACTCCCCGGCGGTTGCGCGTTCGTGACATTCCCTCGATTTATGTGAGTTATTTCTGAGACGCGCAACTAGGATTTGATCCGCTCGATCCTGGCCCCGAGCCCGCGGAGCTTCTCTTCGATGGCCTCGTAGCCGCGGTCGATGTGCTCGACGTCATTCACCGTCGTCTCGCCGCTGGCGATCAGTCCCGCCAGGATGAGCGACGCGGAAGCCCGCAGGTCCGTGGCGATGACCTCGGCGCCCGAAAGCGGCGTTTTTCCCTTGACCTGCGCCTTGTCGCCGGAGACATCGACGTTCGCGCCGAGGCGGAGGAGCTCGTTGACGTGCGAAAACCTTCGATCGAAGATCGTCTCAGTAATGATGGACGTGCCTGAAGCCTGGGTCATGAGGACCATGAACTGGGCCTGCATGTCGGTCGGGAATCCGGGATAAGGAGAGGTCGTGACGTCTTGCGGCTTGATCTCGCTGCTCCCCACGACGCGGAGCGTTTTTCCCTTCCCGATTTCGATGGCGGCCCCCGAGGTGCGCAGCTTTTCGATGACGGTGTCGAGGTGGGCGGGCTCGATGTCGGTGAGGGTGATGTCGCCCTGGGTCAGCGCGCCGGCGACGAGAAACGTCCCGGCCTCGATCCGGTCGGGGATGATCTCGTGGACGGCGCCGCCGAGCGAGCCCACGCCCCGGACGCGAATGGTCTCCTCGCCGATGCCCTCGATGTTCGCCCCCATCTTCGCCAGCAGCTCACAGAGGTTCGAAACCTCGGGCTCCCGGGCGCAGTTGCGAAGGACCGTTTCTCCGCTGGCCAGGGTCGCCGCCATGACGAGGTTTTCCGTTCCGGTGACCGTCTTCTTGTCGAACTGGATGTCCGCGCCCTGGAGACGGTCGGCTTCGGCCTTGATATAGCCGTGTTCGAGGGAGATGGCCGCGCCCATCTTCTGCAGTCCCGCGATGTGCAGGTCGATCGGGCGGGAGCCGATGGCGCAGCCCCCCGGCAAGGCGACGACGGCCTTGCCGAATCTCGCCACAAGCGGCCCGAGGACGAGGATGGACGCTCTCATCACCCGGACGAGATCATAGGCAGCCTCTTCCGAGCGGATCTCTTTGACCTGGACAGTCAGGACGTTCCTCTTGAGACGGTATTCGGTCCCGAGCTCGGTCATGAGCTTGAGCATGGAAAAGACATCCTTCACCAGGGGGATGTTTTTCAGGCGGATCTTTTCGTCCGTCAGAAGGGAGGCGGCGATGGCCGGAAGGACGGCATTCTTCGACCCGCCGATGCGGACTTTTCCCTTCAGCCTGAGGTTCTGATTCCCCGAGATCCGGATCTTTTCCACGAGGGTAATTCTAGACCATCGCCGCCCGAATTTCAACCGAAGACGGGGTCCCAGATGGGGTCAGATCTAGATCTGATCTCAAGAACTAGATCTGATTCCAAGAAAGCTGAAGAATAAGGAGGGGTCAGGTCTAGACCTGACCCTTTGAGATATTTCTGAATTTTGATCGTCCGTCTTAATAAAAGGATTCTTAGAGATAATTTCATGGCTCGACCTGCTCGGATCGAATTCCCAGGCGCATTTTATCACGTCACCTCTCGCGGAAATGATAAGAAAAACATCTTTTCTTCAAACTTGGATCGGGCGAGGTTTTTGGATTTTCTTCAAATCGGCCATGATCGGTATGGAGCCATTATTCATGTCTATTGTCTCATGGGAAATCACTTCCATCTTTTATTAGAGACTCCACAAGGGAATCTTTCGAAGATCATGCATTTCATCAACTGTTCATACTCTATGTACTTCAACGCGACTCATGAGAGATACGGTCATTTCCTCCAGGGCAGGTATAAAGCCATTCTCATTGAAGCAGAATCCTATATCCAATCTCTTTCTCGATATGTGCATTTGAACCCCGTTCGCGCAGGTCTCGTTTCACTTCCGGAAAGCTATCCCTGGTCGAGCTATAGGGAGTATCTCGGCCTAAGAAAGGCTCCTGACTGGCTACGTATCGAATTCCTTCTAAGTTCTTTTGGAGAAATGCCAGAACAGGCGCGATCAAGATATGCAGAATTCGTCGGCACTTCAACCCTTCAGACGGTCGACGACCCCTTCATTAATATGCGATGTTCTTTCATCCTTGGGAGTGACAATTTCGTTGAACGTTATAAAAAGCTTAGTGAGGGGTTAAGTGAGGGGTCAGGTCTAGACCTGACCCCATCTTTCCCGAATTTCAACCGAAGAGGGGAGCAGGCCTAGACCTGACCCCGGTCTTAGATGGAGTCGAGGGCTTGGTCGAGGTCGGCGATGATGTCGGCCGGGTCCTCGGCCCCGACGCACAGGCGGATGAGCTGGGGCGGGACGTCGGCGATTCGCCTCGCTTCCTCGCCCTGTTGCTGGTGCGTCGAGATCGCCGGAATCGTGGCGATGCTCTTGATTCGTCCGAGGTCGGTCGCCCGATAGATCAGCCTGAAATGGTCGAACACCCTGCGCGCGTTCTCGGCCGGACCCTCCACGCGAAAACTCATCAGATGTCCGTAGGCGTTGATCTCGCTGCCGGCGCCGTCGTCGGAATCGACGAGCTTCATGTATTTCTTGGCGATGGAGTGGAGAGGATGACTCGCGAGGCCGAGGTAATCGACCTGATAGACCCGCCGGTGCGATAGGAGGAATTCCGCGACCCTCTGGCAATTCCGGCTGACGAGCTCCATGCGCGATCGGAGCGTGCGAAGGTCGTTGAGCGCGATCAGGGCGTTGAACGGCGAGGGCGACGGACCCTGGTCGCGATAGGGCAGCAGCTTCACGTATTCGGCGAAATCCTCCTTGAAGAGAGGGTGCTCGTTCTGGACCTTGGTCACGATGGGCTTACGGCTGATGAGCGCGCCGCCGATCGCCAGACCGCTCGCGGTGATCGATTTCGTCAGCGAGTGAACGACGACGTCCACGCCGTGCGCCAGCGGTCTCATCAGAGCCGGCGTAGCGCACGTGGCGTCCCAGATGAGGGGGATTCCCCACGAATGGGCGAGGTCGGCCAACGCCTTCACATCCGTGAAAGACTGCTGAGGGTTACTCGGGCCCTCCATGTACAGGAAGCGGGTATTTTCGTCGATGGCGGGCTTCCAGTCGTCGATGTCTTCCGGGCGAAGGACGCACCGCATTTCGATCCCGCGCTCCTCCATTTTTCGGACAGCGAAGTGCTGGAAGGTACCTCCGTAGAGGCGGACCGAGGTCACGAAATTGATCTCCTCCGGTCCTTCCTTTTGTTTCACAAGGAATGGATCGACGGCCTGGGCGATCGCCGACATGCCGGACGACGTGACGAGGCACGAAGTCTCGCACCCCGTTCGGTAGCCCTCCAAAAGGGCCAGGACCCATTCGAGATAATAGGTCGTCGGGTTGGCGATGCGGGTGTAGACCCACGACGGGATGAGATAGGCCAGCGCGGCTTCGAGCTCGTCCGAGTCGCGATAAGCCTGGGCGCTGGCGAGATAGAGCGGCTCGATGATGGCGCCTTGGTTCCGGGCCAACGCCTCTTCGACGGAGTAAAGTCCGTGGACCGAGATGGTGTCGAACCGCCAGGTCTTCGCCAGGGCGACGTGGGCTTCGCGCTCGGCCAGAAGCTTCTTGGCCTGCTCGACGTATTTCAAGACTCCGGGGCCGAATTTTGTGTCCGGCATGACTCCTCCCTTAGAGGTTAGGCGCTTTCTTGTCTAAATCAGCTCAAGTCATGATGGATGGCGAGAACGTCCTGGAGGATGGCGTAGCCGGTCGGCGTGCGCCCCGCGCCCGGTCCCTGAATCGTGACCTTGCCGAGAAGATCCAGGTCGAACGTCAGCGCATTCTGAGCGCCCATGATGCCGGCCAGGGGATCGGACAGCGGCAGCCTTTGCGGGGAGACGTGGGCGACGACGGCCCCTTCCTCTTTCCGCGTCTCGGCGATGAGCTTGTAGCGGAAGCCCGCCTGCTTCGCCTCCTGGATCATTTGTTTGGTGATCCCGGTGATTCCCTCGCGCTCGACGCAGCCCTCGTCGACATCCCCGGCCATCAGGACATTCGTCAGGATGATGATCTTCGCCAGCGCATCGAACCCCTCGACGTCCGCCGTCGGGTCGGCTTCGGCATAGCCCAGCTTCTGGGCCAGGGCCAGGGCGTCCGCGTACTCCATGTTTTCGAGCTCCATTTTGCTCAGGATGAAATTCGTCGTTCCGTTCAGAATGCCCTTGATCTCTCTCACGGTGTTCCCGGCGAAGCCCCTCTCAAACAGGGTGAACACGGGAGTCCCGCTCATGACCGTGCCCTCGAAGCGAAACCGGACCTTCTTCTTGTCCGCGAGCTCCTTGAGCTCTCTGTAGTGGAGCGCGGCCGGGCCCTTGTTCGAGGTGACGACGTGCTTTCCCAATTGGAGCGCCTTCCGGATGTAGCTCGTCGCCGGCTCGCCTGTCTTGATGTTCGTGAAGGTCAGCTCGGCGATGATGTCGGCGTCGGTTTGGGACAGGACATCGAG
>Ga0315282_10006418_pt1 | contig 19702 bp, 21 predicted proteins | sample YL17G07_20_MG_FD_203693 | JGI IMG/M metagenome (GOLD analysis project Ga0315282, IMG submission 203693) | Sediment microbial communities from Yellowstone Lake, YNP, Wyoming, USA - YL17G07_20 | ecosystem: Environmental > Aquatic > Freshwater > Lake > Sediment | place: USA: Wyoming | collected... | reverse complement strand
CTCGACGGACGCTACGGCGGATGTCATTGGCTCAATTTGCAAGCGCGACCATCGGGTCCGCCTCGTCGTCAATGCCGAAAACCTGGGGTTGACTCGCAACTGGAACCGATGCCTGGATCTTGCCGCCGGACCCCTGGTGCAGCTCCTGTTGTCGGACGATCTCCTCGATGCCGATTACCTGACGTTGGTCGCCGACGTGTTCGATCGATATCCCGAGGTCGGAATCGTGGCCGCGTCCTGTCGCTACATCGATGCGGAGGGGGGGGTGATTCATCCGGGAACGGCGTTGCCCCCGCGGCTCTTCCCGGCGGGCGACGAGGCCGTCAGAGCCGCGCTGACGCGCGGTATCCCTCACGTTTCCAGCGTCGTCATCCGCCGGGAGTGTTACGAGAACCTCGGGAAATTCGATCCTCGAATCTGGCACGGCCCGGACGTCGAGATGGATGCAAGAATCGCGTCTCGCTATTCGTACTATCACACAGGGGGCATACACACGAGTTTCCGCCGCCACGGAAGCAACATGGGAATTCTGGAGTATTTGCGGAAAGATTTTTTGAATGTAGACAGATATAAAAAAGAGAAAGCGTGGTCCTATCTTTCTCCTCAAGGCCTAGCCGACCTGGGAATTCCGGATCTTGCCCGGTTCCTTGATCGCGACTCGGCCATCACGGCACTAATAGGCGTGATCGTCTGCGTGGCCCATGGGAGGTCCGCCCTGGGCCGGTATTATTTGCGCCGAGCCCTGGGCGAATGGCCGATGGTCATAGGCCTGCCTCGATTCTGGAGAGCATTGGCTCTTTGTCTTATGCCCGCGAAGATGGGCCGACGGATCATGCGGAAGCGTCTGGGGATTAAGGCGATCGACGTCCAGACGGCTGATTGTGTCGAGAGGTCTCTTCATCGCCTGCGGGAAGATCGGAGTGAAGGATGAGCCCGGAATTCTTGTCGTCGCGGCCCTTGATTTCTCTCGTGATTCCGACCCGGAACGAAGCCCAGGATATCGCCCCGACTCTCGAGGCGTGCCTCGCCATCGATTACGATCCCAAAGAAATCATCGTCGTCGATGATTCGACTGATGAGACCCCTCGTACTGTGGCTTCCTATGCCGATCAAGGTGTCCGTTTCGTCCATCGGACCGAGAACCGAAACGGCTGTTGCGGGGCGCGCACGCTGGGGATGAAAATGGCCAAGGGAGAAATCGTCGTTTTGTTGAACGCGGACAACAGGCCACGGCCCGACTTTCTTAATCGATTGCTGCCGCATTACCTCGCCGGAGCCGATTATGTTATCGTCCGATCGCTGGTGATCAATCGGAATAATGTCTGGGGTAAATATATACACGCCCAGAGCCAAGCCTCGCTGAGCGGGGAGCCTGACGTAAAATGGAGTGAAGGGTTTTCTTGCCGCCGCACGGCTGCTGAAGCTGTGGGCTACTTTCCGGGCGATTTCCCCGTGCCGTTCTGCCGCGATTGGAGGCTCGGGGAGGGACTTAGACGGGCGGGTTTCAATAAGCACTTCGATCCCGAGATTCCGATGGAGCATGTCATCCCCGGAACGCTGGAGACATATTGGCGCAATCAAATCTGGCGTGGCACGTTCTCGGCGCCGACGGCATATTATTTTGGGAAGAGATCTTTGCCGATCATTCTCGCCCGCGAAATTTTGAAAGCCGGCCGGGGGGCCTTGCGCAATTTGTTGATTTTTCCCGCTCTCATCCGGGCGATTCGCCTTTCGGCTTACACGGATCGCGGCTGGCCCAACGCACCGGAATTATTCTTTGCGGGAGTGGTGCAGGACGCGGCTACGAGCGTCGGCAACTTTAGAGGATTCAAAATTCTCGTCCAGAACCTGCGCCGCAAAGCAAAATAGTTCTATGTCAGCGAGTCATCGATGAAGCGAATGCTCCGCCCAGCCCGTTGTTCATTTCATCGTGGATTCCAGGCGGCAGGCTTCGCTGGGTCGAAGCGGCGAGCAAACAGGGAGGAAGATTTCTTATCAGCCTGAGAACCGATATAATTAATACAAACGCAATAAATAATTTGACATATTAGCAATCTTCATGATACTCTTGGGGCATGCGAAATCCAAGTCTTACATTGACACATCCCGAGGCGACTCGGGAAAGGCTTTTGGCCTTTGCCCGGAAAACGCCAGGCGCCGCCATAGGAATCAAGGTCGCCGCACTTTTGCTTATTCTGGAAGGACAACGGCCGAAATGGATCATCGACATTTTGGGATTAACCCGTCAGAGCCTGAATAATTGGATGCACAACGTGAACGAGCGGGGAGTGACGGCGCTAAAGGCGTTGCCGAGGCCGGGCCGGCCGACTCAACTAACGGACAAGATTCAGAAGGCCCTCGAAAATGATCTGGAGAGGACTCCCCTGGAATTCGGGTTAAATCGAGTCCGCTGGGATGGGCCAACGCTGGCGGTTCATATAAAGCGGCAGTTCGGAATAAAGCTGAAGGTCCGCCAGGCTCAGATGTGGATGCACCAATTGGGGTATCGGCTGAAGCACAGCAGCTATGCCTATCTCCAAGCACGCTCGGAGGATGCGAGGAGATTTGCCAAGACCTTAAAAAAAACTCAAAAATCTGGGGCCGAAGGAGACGGTGGTGTATGAAGATGAGATGGGCTTTACCCTTCATCCTCGTCTGGGCATGGCTTGGGCGAAACGCGGCCGCCGATTTCGGATACCGACCACAAGCCAGCATCAGGCACGGTTGAATATTTTTGGCTGGGCGGCCCCACTGTTGGGAAAAACGGGATTGATTCGTCATCCCCAAGGGAATCGAGAAGGCTTTCTTTTGGGCTTGAAGCAGATTTATAGAAGCCTGAGGGGCTACAATATCTGGCTCTTGGTAGACGGTGCCCGATGGCATAAAGGCGAAGATGTCAATATTTTTCTCAGCCATTACCGGCGACTGTCGATGAAGTATTTGCCGAGCTATCAACCCGGGCTGAATGTTCAAGAGCGGATATGGCGGCGGGTCTGCTACGAATCGACGACGAATCATTGGTTTGCGACCTTGGAGGGAACCTGGATCGCCGTCCATAAAACGGTTCATTCTTGGACACCGGCTAAAATTAAGCGCTTATGTAATGTCATTTAATGCGTTTATATTAGTATGGCGCATTCGCTGGAAGTAGGCGTATCGTTTGTGGACCATTATGGTTGAGAGGCCGCCGTCAGTGAAAGGAAAATCGAAATTGGAATTCGGGCGATCGAAGCCTTTGTTGGTGGAGGCGACGCACGCTTACTGCCTTCCGAGATCAACTGCCTAGTGAAAAAGACCTTTACCCTTCTACTTGAAGTTTGGTCGAGGCAGAAGCGGGCTCTCAAGGTAAAAGTGACTCTAAATGGCGGATGAGGTCGACGATCTGTACAACAGAATTTTGATTCTAAGATGGCAATTCGGCGCTCATCACAGCGGTATGAGGCGATAATTATGACTGGGAAGCCCAAGTGCGAGGGAAGAACTTGAAGCGCATCCAAGATGCTCCTTGGAAATTTCGTAATGAGTTGAAGCGCTGGTGGGTTTATCCGCGTGTTCGGCTTTTATTTGCGCTGAATGGGATTCACTGGGGCCGCGGATGGCGTATTCATGGCGCGCCGATTGTCCAGAAACACCGCCACTCCCGAATGCACTTTGGCGATGGGTTCTTCTTGCGCTCTTCGGTGCGCTCGAACCCATTGGGACCGAATCACCCGGTGATCCTGTGCACCTGGCAGGCGGGAGCGATGCTCGAGATCGGCAGAAATTTTGCCATGACCGGAGGCACGCTGTGCGCGGCGGAAAAGATCCTCATTGGGGATGATGTGACTGTGGGTGCCAACACTACCATCATCGACACCGATTTCCACCCGCTAAATCCTGCTGAACGGAAAGCCAGCCCATCTTCTGGCAAAAACGCTCCGGTCGTCATCGAGGATGATGTTTTCATCGGGATGAATTGTTTGATCCTGAAGGGGGTCACGTTAGGACGCGGTTGTGTGGTCGGAGCGGGGAGCGTAGTTACGGAGGACATTCCTGCTGGGGTGATTGCGGCGGGAAATCCAGCCCGCATTGTTCGTAACCTGTAAGTCGGATGTACGCGCGCAGTGCCCTATCGCTTCGTATCTCTCGGCCTTCGACGTGACGCTTCCGACTCCAACGTCATCAGGGGCGACTCAACATGGGCCCGTGCCTCGTAATCTCTTCAGTCGAAATATTTGCGACCGCCCAGACATTCGACAGACGCCACAACCTCCCATCTCTCGACGTCCTTGCCGAGGAGAGGTCTTCTTCGATGGCCGAGCGGTTTCAACGGCTTTGCAGGATAGCGTCAGATCAAGAGCTCGTTCATGAATTCTGGAAGTGTTTTTTGCCTTTACAGAGAGAAAGACATGTTTGCTCTCTTAAAGGCGTGTTCGGTCGGTCTTCCGGGCGATGTGAAATCTCTGGCAAAGCGTGCCGTGAAAGCGGTCTTACCGTTCTACGCGATCAATCTCTTGGGGGATTATCTGAACAAGCTGATTAGAACCGGGAAGGCAAAGGAAAAGGACATCCTCAAGTTGCGAAATTCTGCTATGTCCTGAACATTATGAGCTCCCGAGTTCGATTTTCGAGATGAGGAGATGGCGTGCGGTTCCTAGGAAAGAAATCTTGAAGGAATTCCAAAACCTCATGGGGGATTGTCAGGTTTAGAGTATGAATTACCTATCGGTCGTGAGCCGTTGTTTTGTGGAACGCAAGGGAGGGGCGCCCAGAGTAGCTTGGGATGTATGCAAGATTATGCGTGATCGCGGACACAAGGTGACCATGTTCTGCCATAAAGAATACCCGCAGGCCGACGAAGTCAGCGAAATCGACCGCATTAAGGTCGTACGATTTGAATTTCCTAAAACGGCGAGTCTCGATCCGCTCAAGCTTCAAAAACAGACTCATTCGGGGATGACGGTGGCCCGAAAATACCTGTTAGACACTAGGTGGGATATTATCCATATTCACATGCCCGTTGAAGGCCGGATAGTCTTCAAACTCATCGGCAAGGGACCCCGATATGTCTACACCGTTCATTCCCCCAGTGTCATGGAGCAGCAGTTTAACTGGTCCCATCAGGGGATAAGGGGCAGGGTAAAAAAGCTGCTGGGGACGGCGCCGCTCAGGAGGATCGAGGGCACGCTCTTACGAAACGCGGATTGTATCCAGGCGCTTTCCGAATTTACCAAGGCTGCTATTGAGAAGTTCCATGGGATCGGCTTCAAAACTCGTGTCATCCCTCATTGGTGTCGCGAGGATTTTGTGCGCGAGCATTCCAAGGAGCAAGCTCGAGCTCGACTCCTTTGGCCCCAGGACGCCAAAATTATATTTACAATCCGGCATTTCCGTCCTCGGTATGGGCTGGATACGGCCATACGAGCCGCGGCGCCTTTGCTCGGCGAGCATCCCAATCTCCGATTCATCCTGGGGGGATGTGGCCCGCTGCTGGACTCCATGAAGCTCTTGGCCAAAAGACTCGGGGTCGATGATAAGCTATCGTTCCTCGGCAGACTCAGTGATGACACGCTGCGGCTATGCTATGAGGCCGCGGATCTGTTTGTCCTTCCCACCCGCGCCCTGGAATGTTTCGGTCTTATCGTGCTCGAGGCATACGCCTACGGGCTGCCGATTATCAGCACCGATGCGGGTTCTTTGCCCGAACTCATCGGACCCCTGGCGCCTGATATGTTGGTCCGGGCGGGAAGCGTTGATGATCTCCGGGAGAAGATAAAAGCTTTTCTTAACGGGTCGCTCAATCCGCCAACATCCGAAAAGATCATCGATTATGTGCGCAGCCGGTATTCATTTGAGGCCGTGGTCCCCCGCATAGTCCAGATGCTCGAAGGCGCGGGATGATTCCGGACAATCTCAAAACGCCGTGTTTCAAACTGAAGTATCGCCTGTTTAACGGGGCGGCCATAAGGTATTATCGCGTTCTTGAGAGGCAACAATGCCTGTCTCGTGACGAGCTCGATTCATTGAACTGGGAAAAACGTACACGCCTTCTCTTCCACGCGTATAACAGAGTCCCGTATTATCGCCAGAAGTTCAATTCGATCGGACTGAACCCGCGAGACATCCGGGGCCCTGACGATTATTCAAAAGTCCCGCTCCTGAGTCGTGACGATATCCGGCGGAACTTCGCCGAGTTGCTCGCGACAGACGCTTGGCCGGGAATGACGAGCGTATCAACGACGGGCGGATCGACGGGTGAACCCCTGAAGGTATTGTCAGACAAGCGTGTGCCCCCGGAAGCGTTCGCTTGGAGGATCCGCGAGTGGTGGGGTGTCCAACTCGGCGTTAACGAAGCCGTCGTCATGAGGAGGACATTAGAGCGAGCGTGGGAACGATGGATTAATGACTTGATCTGGCTCCCTTCTCTGCGGGTCAAGCTGGACGCTTCTTCCATGAAGCCGGCAGAAATAAGCGCTTTTATTGCCAGGTTCAACCGGATCCGTCCGAAAATCGTCTGGGGTTATGTCGGCGCGATTTTTCATGTCGCTTCGTTCGCCTCCGACAACCACCTCGAATTTGTATCTCCCCAAGCCATCTGGGTGACCGCCGCCCCGCTTTCGGAAGTGCACCGCAGACGCATCGAGCAAGTGTTCGGCGCGCCGGTTTATGATCAATACGGCTCCGGTGAGATATCTGCCATCGCATCCCAATGCCGCAAAAGGCTCGCGCTGCATATTTCCTACGATGCTCGATTCGTCGAATTCACGGACGACGCGGGGAGGCCCCAACCGGTCGGCGAGTACGGCAACGTTGTCCTGACGGATCTGGAAAATTATTGTTTCCCTCTCATTCGCTATGTGAACGGCGATGTCGGCCGAGCCTTAGCCGGCACGTGCCCCTGCGGCATCAACCTCCCCCTCATGGACAAAATCAAAGGACGCCAATCCGACTTGATACGGCTTGCCGATGGAACTTGCCTTTCCGGTGAATATCTCACGACGATTTTTGATGACTACCCAGACGCGGTGAAAGGGTTCCAGGTCCGCCAGATGCGAGATCGATCGATCAGAATCCTTTACGTCCCAAATTCTCGATGCCATGAATTATCGGAGATTCTAGCCAAGGTCCATGACGCCTTACTCAAGAGGACTCAGGGACAGTCCGGAATCCGTTTCGAAGCGGTAGAAAGCATCCCGAGCGATCGCGGAAAACTCCGATATGTTATCTCGGACTTGGGCAGCGAGTCGTGAATCCGCGTCCGATTGCTGGCAGGGGGATCTTAACGCGATTTTCTTGCCTTGGTGGCAAATAGGTTTTTGAGGGCCCTTTTTCCTATGCCCGCCTGGGGTCGGGTCCGGCCCTTTGACAGCCCCGGTCCGAGTATCTAAGATTATGGCTCGGAAGGCAAAGAGGTCGAGAGAAAGGAATGCGATTTTCGCTCCTTCCGACCGCGTCGGGGTTTGTCGCCGAAAAAAGCGTTTTATTTTTCGCGGCTGACCAAAAAATTTATACGAGGGAAGGAAGATAACGATTCGGGAGCAGCTTCGCGCGCTGGGGGCTTCCGTGTTTCTTTCTCTGCTCATGTACGCCGTCGTCCTTGCGTTTCTGCGGATTTACCCCGTGGGCATGGGTCTCGCCGGCTGGGGAGGCCTGGCGGCGGCGCTGGTTTTGGGGGTTTTCGTTTATGGGATTTTTATGCGTGTTTTGAAACCTGGACTGTATAACCAGCTATCGTCGTCGGTGCGGCGCGCCCTCTCGACGGCCTGATTCATGGCTCATATCACGGTGACCATTCCGGTTTTTAACCGGGCCCATTTGGTGGGGCCCACGATCGGGAGCGTCTTGAATCAGACCTATCAGGATTTCGACGTTCTCGCGGTGGATGACGCCTCGACGGACGCTACGGCGGATGTCATTGGCTCAATTTGCAAGCGCGACCATCGGGTCCGCCTCGTCGTCAATGCCGAAAACCTGGGGTTGACTCGCAACTGGAATGGACCGAGGGCTTTTCCTGTCGGAGAAAGGCCGCGGAGAAGGTCGGGTATATCCCGGGGGACTATCCGGTGCCCTTTTGCCGGGACTACCTTTTCGGGAAAAAATTGAACGAGGGAGGATTCCAGAAACGGATCGCCCCGGATATTCCCATGAGGCACATCGCTCCCGGCACTTTCGCATCGTTCTGGCACAACAGGGTCTGGCGCGGCACGTTTGCCGCTCCCTGGGCCTATTACCTTCAGGGCCGAAAGATGGCGGCGGTCTTCGTCCATGAATGCTTGAAATTGGGGAGGACTCTCCTCAAAGATCTTCTCGTCCTTACAGCCTTCGGGCAGGCTCTGAATTTGACTCCGTACTCACGCCGCGGCATGAGGGATTTCCCCTTTCTCCTTTATGTCAACCTTGTCCAGGACGTCGCTTTATCGATCGGGGGATTCGAGGGCTGTCGGAGACTCCTTAGAATCCGTAAACGAGGAGGGCCGCAGTGAGCGTCGGAGCCCAGGCCCCGCCGATAACCGGAACGGAATCGCGGAGCATGCTGAGAGGGCCGTTGTATATCTCTCTGGCTTTGTTCGCCCTGTGCTTGGTGCTGGGTGCGATTTGGGGAGGGTACCTTCGCATTCCTGGCCACGTTATCGGCGCCCGGTTTGAAATCGCGGCGGCGCTCCTCGGAGTCTGGTTGCTCGGGCTCATCGGCTTCTGGGCGAAAAGGCATAAACGATTCGATCCCTTTGAGCCTCCGATCTGGATCAGCTTGAATATCTATTTTCAAATTGTGATGAACGTATGGCTGCTCCAGCGTGATCGCGTGCCTTGGATCCCCTGGCTAAGGAGCAACTATTCGACGTCGATGCCGCTAGCGGTAATCCTCTTCGGAATCACCCTGACGTTCTTCTGGTCGGGCTACGCCGTCGCTTACGGTCGCTTGGCCAGGATTTCCTCGGGCAAAAAGACAGGAGACCTGGCTGTAAAATTATCGAACACCTATATCCTGTGGTTTCTCATATGGGTTGTTGAGATTTACGCCTCTCTTGTAGGAATCTCGAGCTACCTCGGGAGTGGCATCTCAAGTAGCTTAAGCTTGATTAATTATTATCAATTCGTTTTATATCTGGGCAGCGCCGTGACCGCGATTATCGTCATCCGGCACTTCAAGCATCCTACGACGGCCGGTTGGATTTGGCTCGCCACGATCGTCGTGGTCCAACTGATCCTGTCCTTGGTGGTGGGCAGTAAAGGGTTCGCCACGTTCTTCATTTGGCTCATCATGTGCTACTACTATTCCAAAAGAAGACTCCCCAAGTTTTTCCTTGTCTTCGCCGCCGCAGCGGTGATTTGTTTCGTCCCGGTGGTTAATTCGTTTCGAGTGGCTTTGCATGGCATCGATTCAGGCGGGGGGGTATCGCTTATGCCGCGGGCCAAGGCTCTTAGTGGTGTAATCACCGCGATCTCCCACGCGTCTTTTCAGAATTTATTCGACTCCACGCGACAGACTTTCGAGACCCGTCAGGGGGACATGCTCGATGTCACCGCCTCAGTTCTAACCTTGCATCCTAAAAAGATGCCATACGTCGGAGAGGAAATGATTTCGGATTTCTTTCGCGAGGTCGTTCCTCGGGTATTTTGGCCCGGAAAGCCGGTCGAGCGCTCGCGGTTAGATATGATCTCGACCGTGTATTGCGGGACTCACGCCGAGTATGCATTCACGTCGATCGGCCTGCCGGCGGACGCGTACCGTGCGGGGGGTTGGGCATTCGTCATCTTTTTCTTTTTTATTCTGGGCGCCTTTATGGCTTGGCTTTATGTCCGAGGGCCCTTTAGGGGAAGCCTCTTCGGGATTGTCCTCTACGTCACGCTTCTCTTTAACATCTTGGTCTATGATCGATCTATCAAGGGGATACTCATCAATCTTATCCAATTCGGCCTATTGATCTGGATCATCACCAAATGGGGTTTGTTCCGGCGCGCTGATTTTTGGAATTCAATTCATAAATAATCTATTAGATAAGACCATGAGTGTCCAAATTAGCCGAAGCTCAGTACGAGCTGAGGTTGCGGCGGTGGCGATAAACTCTTCGGCTGAAACGGCGCATTCAGCCAGTCCCAAAGATTTCTTCTCGAAAAAAGGTTCGTCGGTAAGATCGCGCTCAAGGTACAAAGAGACCAAGCGAACCGGGTTCTGAATTTCAAATAACTGAGCAGGAGATAAGCGATCAACGCCACCCATAATTGGGACAGCAGGGCATTCCGCGAGGTCCCGACAAAGCTTTTCACCTTGAGCTGTTGTTTGAGGGCCTTGAAGAAAAGCTCGATCTGCCATCGATCTTTGTAGATCAGGGCGATCGTCTGAGCCGACCAGTCAAACTGATTCGTCAGGAGAACAATGATTTTGCCTGTCTCCGGATCCTTCGATCGAATCCTCCGGAGGCGATACGGACAGCTGCGGGAGCTGTAAAACCTTGTAAATTCGATGATCTGATCGGAATAGATATTCTTCAGTTGACGAACATCCCGGCGTTCGATGACCCGATAACCGGCGTTTTTCTTAAGCCGGGTCACGAAGTAAATGCCTCTTTCTAAAAGATTTGCATACCAGGAATAATTCGTGAAGCCCTTATCGAAGACAGCCACATCCCCCGCCTCCAGGGGAATCAGTGGGGCGATGCCCATCTCATGCTCTTTGCCTGTCGTCACATGCATAAACGTCGGCAGATAGCCCGCGTGGTTCAGTTTCACATGCAATTTGACCGCCCCCTTGGTCGCCCGGAACTTCGCCCAGTTGAAAAGCGACAGACAGAGCTCGATGAGGGTTGCGTCCAGAGTGTAGAGCGGATTCTTAAACCGGAACTTATGCTTGGGCGCCATCGCGAGACATTTGTACAGCATCCGCTCGAAAATTTTTTTAAACAACTCGTGAGTCCGATGCTTATTGGCATAAGCCAACGTCGAACGCCGGACGGGTTTCACGCCGAGATGATAAAGAGACCGGCTTTGAGAGGCCAAACCGGCCTCGATCCCGCGCAGACTATCTTGTCCTTCGAGCTGACCAAATAACATCGACACGAAATGGTTCCACGAGGAAAATCCCCTGGCGTGGCGTTCCGTTTGGGTCTCTTTGACGGCTTTCCCGAATTCATATCTCGAAAATGTTTGTAACATCTGGCCGAGTATGGTAATATCTTTTCTCAAGGCCCAACTCCTTATGTTTCAATGGTTTATGTTGGCCAAAACAAAACCATTATAAGGTTAAGGTGGGCTTTTTCAATTCTTATCTTGGACACTCATGAGATAAGACAATTATCGTAAAAAGGCATTTTTAGATATGGGCTGAGTCCTCTTTTATGGCGGTTGTCTTTTGAATAAAAAAACGCGCGGGAATGCCTGTGCCAATACTCAAAGATCCTTTGAAAAAATATATAAGAAGGGCATTTATGAATTTGGGATAACAGAATGAGCATTCTTCAAAAATGGTCTGGATACATAACTCGGTTCCTGTTCGACAAGTTTCGGGTCGCGGAGTTGCAGAGGGTTCGTGGTATTAATCGCCCCATTTCATTTCTTGCAAAGCACTGGCCGCCCACGAACACAACCATAGTAGGCTTAACAAGGTCTAATGCCAAGGCGACGATTGCACCCTCAGAGGGGTACGTGTTTTGGTCGGGATATTATGAACCTGCTGAAAGTCTATTGATTGACCATCTCCTTAAACCGGGCGATATTGCGGTTGATATTGGGGCCAATGTTGGACTTCACATGGTACGTATGGCGAGCCTCGTAGGGCCAAGCGGAAGGGTATATTGTTTTGAACCGAATCCCAAGTGCTTCCGGAGACTGGAAAATAATGTCAGCCTTAACGGTTTCACAAACGTCCATTGTTTCCCGGTTGCCCTAGCCTCACATTCCGGGTCAACAACTCTCTTCGTGAATGCAGATGGTGGCAATGCAACGCTCGTTAAAGATCCAGAAAACAAATCAACCGACGATGCACAAGTCAAGGTCAGTACTCTAAACGAGGTGCTTGCCGGGAAGCGTGTGCACTTCATAAAAGTCGACATTGAAGGATATGAACTCGATGCGCTCAGAGGAGGCGAAGATATCATTAAGAAATACCAGCCCCTGATGATGTGTGAGTATTCAGAATATTACGCTCGTTTGCTCAGATACGAGTGGCGGCGTGTAACCGACTATTTCAAATCCCGCGGATATCGGATTTATTCAATCAACGGATGTTTGTTAGATGAAGCTTTCACACCAAATGCACGGAGCAATTTTAATTATGTCGCGCTGCCAAACGTGAAGCTAGCGGTGATGCCTAGGTTTCTCGGTTCCAATTGGCGTAAGACAACTCCGGCGTCGCCGAGCCGATCCTGTCGCCGTGGAATACGCACGTCGATTTAGAACACTTATCCCGGTGGCGCCGAATTGAAGCGACTCCCACGGACTGGGTTGTCCATCTTTTTTTACATCCACGAAAGAGAAATCATATCTAGGAATTTCGTTCAGCCGCCGTCGACTCCGGCTATCCCGCATCAGAGCGAAGACTGAACTCCGCAGAGAAGCCACAAAAATTTCGTTGTCTGACCTTCTGATCTTAACGACTCACGCGATCCAATACCAGGCCCCGCTTTTCCGGTATCTCGACGGACAGGCCGGCGGCGCCACGCCCATTGACACATCGCCGGTTGGGCCGACTTCCGATCTTTCATACGGGCTGGGCGACGCCCCTTCATTGGTTGATCTGGACGCGGGCGGTCCTCTCGAACGTTCCCGTCCTCTTGATGGCGGAGAGCAACCGGAATTCCTACGGCGCCAGATCGAAACCGGCTGTTCGTCACCTGTGGCTGAAGTGGCTGATCCGCCCCACCTTGGGGCTCCTCTATATCGGCCGGGCAAACAAGGATTTCTATCTCTGGATGGGGGCCAAAGAGGGGCGGTTGTTTCCCTGCCCGTATTCGATCGATAACGACCGTTTCGCCGAGGCCCAGCAGCGATTTCTCGCCGAGAAAGAGATCAGGTTAGCCGGTCTGAATCTAAATCCCCGACTGCCGACGTTCCTCTTCTGCGGGAAGCTCATCCCCAAGAAGCGTCCGGAAATATTGTTGGAAGGCATCGCCCAGGGAGGGCTGTAAGGAGAGGCGAACGTTCTCTTTGTCGGTGACGGCCACCTCAAGCCGCGGCTGTCGGCGCGTGCGGCCGAACTGGGTCTGCCCCACGTTGCTTTCGGGGGATTTTATAATCAGACGGAAATGCCTCTGGCTTACGCCCTGGGAGATGCCCTTTGTCTGTTTTCCGATACTCCGGCCGAAACCTGGGGCCTGGTGGTCAACGAGGCTCTCGCCTGCGGACGTCCAGTGATCGTCAGTGAGTGCTGCGGATGCGCTCCCGACCTGGTCGAAGGAAAAGGCACGGGATGGGTCGTCCCCGCCGGGGATGTCCGGGCGGCGAGTTCGGCCTTAAACGCGGCCTGCGCTCGGCGATCCGAGTGGCCCGCGATGGGAGAGCGAGGCTGGGCCGTCGTGGCCAATCATTCTTTTGCCCGGATGGCGGAGAGTATCACCGCCGCGCTCTCGAGTCTAAATTCCCGCGCTTATGGTCTTTGACAAGCCATGACCGGCCTGCCCGCTGATACCCGTGGGTTCGTACATATAATGGCTTTAATTCACTCGGGCCTCCCATAGACTCGGCATCCGGGCTTCGGATGAGGAAGGGTTTCACATCGATCTCCCGGGCTCGTCTTATGAGAAATAGCTCAGCGGCAGAATATCGTTCTGGGGCCTAATCCATGCGGATTCTCTGCGTAACCGGGTACTATAAACCAGCCTACGTTTATGGCGGGCCTGTTCATAGCATATCAGGGCTCTGCGAAGGCCTGGCAGAGGCCGGCGCGGAAGTAACGGTCTTCACCACAGATGCTGACGGAGTTGGCCGGCACCTCGATGTGCCTCTCGGAGTCCCGGTGAATGCCGGTGGCGTTAATGTCCATTATTTTAAAGCCCTATGGCCAATGGCTCGCCTCTGGCCCTTTTATTCGTCTGCCCTGGGCCGTGCGTGTCGAGCATCCGCCGCAGAATACGATGCGGTTTACCTGGTCGGCAGTTGGGCTTTCACGACTTGGGCTGGTGCCCATGCCGCTTGGGACGCTGGCGTTCCTTATGTTTTAAGCCCGCGGGGGAGTTTCATGAATTGGTCGATGAGCCAGAAACCGCTCAAGAAGCGTGCGTATCTAGCCGTTTTCGAACGCCGCTTGAATAATCGCGCCGCGGCCCTGCACCTGACCACATCGTTGGAAGAGCGACAGCTGAGGAGGTGGCGTTTTAAACCCGACCGCTTTATTATCCCCAACGGAATAGACCTTAAGAAGTTCGTGAATCTCCCGGAGCGCGGAGGTCTTCGGCGAAAGCTCGGGATATCACGAAACGAGGCCATGTCCCTTTTCGTTGGACGATTACATAAAGAGAAACGCATCGATCTCATGATTGATGCTTTTGCCGCAGGCGGAACAGATTTGCTCGGGACACATTTTGTGATTGCGGGCCCTGACGAGGATGGGTCGGGAAAGCTGGCGGAGGAGCGAGTGAAAAAACTCGGTCTTTCAGGAAGAGTTCATTTCCTGGGCCTGCAGAGCGGGCCGGATCTGATGCAGGCCTATGCCGATGCTGATTTATTATTGCTTCTGTCAACCGGAGAGAGCTTCGGAATGGCGGCCGTGGAGGCCATGGCTGCCGGACTGCCTGTTATCCTATCGAATGGCGTGGGTCTGTGTGAAGAGGTATTGAGAGCCGAAGCTGGATTCGTGGTGTCCCCTAATTTAAAAGACATATCGTCGGTTTGGCGACAATTAATAAGGGATTCCGAAGCGCGTCAGAGAATGGCTCAAAATGGCCAGCGATTGGTCCGGGAGCGATTTTCTCTGGAATCTGTATCGAAACAGATGATCGATTTGTTTAATTCTTTAGCTTGAATCCTACGTTACTAAGGAATTTATTCCAAAAATGGGTATTTGAATAATATCCCGCACGTTTTCTATGATGACACGGGTTTCAGGTTTAATCTCCATTCCTCTTTATGATATTGCTTTTTCTATATCTTCCTTCGTCATGCCGCTCCTCTCAAAGGCAGCCGGCAATTCCTGGTTTTCGAAAGGCAACCTGCTTTCGAGTCCGAATCGGACGAATCCTTCTAATTTTGCATAAAATGGCTGTCCGGGAAATAATTTGGTCATGATTTTTAACGAGGTGTGCGTCGTATTATTTATTAAAGGACTGATCACTGGATGAAATACGACCCGTTGTTTTACCGGCCTCGGCCTGTATCCCATTCTGAACTTGAATTCATCTATGTCAGAAGGCGCGTCAAGCGAATGAAGTCCATAGAGAATTGACTTGATGTTCGGTCTCGAGACCAGTTCCTTTGTCACCGTAAAAGATAAGGCGTTGTTGACGTATTTGTGAAGATATCGCTCATCACATTGCTGATAAAGCATGTAACTGCAATCATTCATCTGAAACGTGATGACTGAAGCGGCAAGCTCGCCTTCGACAAATGCTCCCCATGCTTCAAATCCCTCAAGTTCGCCGGCAGCCAGACACATGATTTCCCACTTTGTCTTCTCGACATTCAATTTACGGCCCTGCCTTCGCAGGGTCCTGATTTGAAGAGCATATCCCGGCCCGGAAAGTTCTTCGAACGTTGTCTTTTTGACTTGGCTTCTTTTCAATCCTCGGTTGACGTTGTGCCGATTATTGTGAGTCAACGTGCTCAGACCATAATCGGGAGAATCATACACGGCGTGATAGCTGAGTTTCCCGTATTTTGATTTTAGCGATGTCGAATACCTTAATCCGAAGGATTTGGTGTCCTTTAACAATCCCATCAATTCGTCTTCCTCCGGTTCAATGATCCAGTGATACGGGAATGCCTGCCATACGTATTTGTTAGGCTGATACCACCAGCTGGATTTTGTTCTTATAACCCTGTAATCTTGGCGGCGCAACCATTCGGCAAATGTTTTCGCGCTATCCAACATGACGGAATCTATTTCTTTATAGACACCAAAACAAAATGGGGACACAAATCGATTTTTTTAAATGATAGCTTCCAAATGAAGTTCCCCAACACATATTCTATATTCACGAGTAATTTTATTATCGGATTTTTATTCCCGACACTATGGGACTTAATATGAAAAATATCCTCTTTTTTAAAAACCGCCTTGTCTAAGAGTTTTATCAATGTTTTCGGAGTATAAAAATTTGTCCATGTTTCATCAAAGTTATGTCCGATCAAGCGGTAGTAATAATATCTATTGGAAAAATTCGGAGATTCTATAATCAGCCGGCCGCTTGAGTTTAGCCATTTATAGCACTTTTTAAATATTTCCAAGGGTTGAGACACATAATAAATCGTATCGACTATGGTAATAACGTCAAAACTCCCCTCGGGCAATGAAGCGTTTTCAATTGTATTATTAATGATTTTAGCGTTTGGAAAATTCCTCGAAGCTATTTGACTTGCTGATAGAGACGGCTCTATCCCTGTAAATTCCCACGTGTTATTAAATAAACTAAAAAATACCCCGTAGCTGCAGCCCACATCTAACAGGGCCCCCCCCTGCCTACGTGTTTGAATGTATTTGGCAATCCGCCGTAAATTATATTCCCGATAATCCGTAAGATGAAAATCTCCCGTTCTTTCTGTCCACTCTTTAGTAAAGATGTCGTCCTGTTTCGATCGCATATATCTTGGATTTCTATAGACAAAACCGCATTTTTTACAACGAACGATATTGTACCCCCTCTTATTTTTCCATATGATCCGTTCATCGCTTTCATCGCAATATGGGCAGTTCTTTACGTACTCTTTTGGGGATGATTTTTCTTCTGAAACTGACATAAAAATACTTTCGTTATATTTTATCAAATGGCATCGCGCCGCAACTTGCTGCAAACGATGAGCCATTATATAATATTTTCCATTGTTTCCCATATTTGGATTTGTTTTATAATGAAGTCTGCAATTTGGGCGAAGGCGATGTCATCGTCAGCTCTCCGCGGGCTCTCTACGCCGAAAGAGAGACGGAATTTTGCTGCCATGGCGCTCAACGGCATTATAATAGATTTAGATTCTTCAAAAAAGCGCTACGGCGCGCCTCGAGAGGCCTATTTTATCTGATTTCGGGGAATAATGAAGATTCCTTTTTCCCAAGTATCGTGCGACGGCAATGAAAAGGAATATGTTCGTGAAGTCCTCGAAAGCGGGTGGTTGACGACGGCGGGAAAGACTAAGGAGTTTGAACGAAGATTTACGAAGGCCGTAGGGTCGCCTTTCGCCTGCGCCGTGAATTCCGGCACGGCCGCGCTTCATCTTGCCCTGGAAGCTCTGGGCGTAGGGCCCGGCGACGAGGTCCTGGTTCCGACAATGACCTTCACCGCGACCGCCGAAGTGGTTCGCTATTTAGGCGCAGACCCGGTCTTCCTGGACGTGGAATACGGATCACAATTGGTCAATCCCGAAATCCTGAATAAAGCCGTCGGAGAATATCCGAAAGCCAAGGTGTTCATTCCCGTCCATTACGGCGGTCAGGCAGCTCCACTGATTATAAATAACGGCCGCGGCCTTCTCGATATCTGCCGGGAATACGGTCTCCGCATTGTCGAAGACGCGGCCCACGCATTTCCGGCGAGATGCGCGGGCCGGATGATCGGAAGTATTGGGGACATTACGTGCTTCAGTTTTTATGCCAACAAAACCATCACCACGGGCGAGGGAGGGATGCTCACGACGGCCGACGAAGCCGTCGCGAAACGCGTCAGTGTGATGCGCCTTCATGGAATCGATCGGGACATCTGGGAACGTTACACCAAGCACGCGTCGTCCTGGGAATACGATGTCGTCGCTCCCGGATTCAAATACAACATGCCGGACATCGCCGCCGCGATCGGGTTAGCTCAGCTCGAAAGGGCCGGCTTTTTCCGGGAAGAAAGAGAACGATGCGCGAGATTTTATTTGAAGTTTCTGGAAGACGTCCCTTCCATCGACCTGCCTGTCCTCAGGGAAAATCCTTCCGAGCATGCCTGGCACCTGTTCGTGATCATTTTAAACGATGAGGCGCGGATTCTCAGGAACCAGTTCATCGAAGCCTTGGCCGAACGGGGCATCGGAACCTCGGTTCATTACAAGCCTCTCCATCGCATGAGCTACTATAAAGAGCGATACGGACTTCGGCCCGAGGATTTCCCCAACGCCGAACGAATATGGAAAGGCTGCGTCAGTCTTCCGATATATCCCTCCCTCCGGGATGACCACCTCGACTACATTTGCCGGACCATAAAAGAAATCCTTAAATGAACCTGCCTCGGGAGACGTCGATGAATGGGATCGCCGGAAAATGTGGCGACAGGGTTGGATTCCCCCGATATTTGGAAATCCTCTTGGCGTCACTTGGATTGATTCTCGTTTTTCCTGTTCTTGCGATGGCTGCAATTTTAATAAAGGGAAGTTCTCCGGGTCCGATCTTTTTTCGGCAACTTCGCGTGGGTCAATACGGTCGAGAATTCCTGATGCTTAAATTCAGGACGATGTGGGTGAATCAGGCCTCCGTTCAATTCACGGCGAACGATGACCAAAGAATTACTCCCGTCGGTCGATGGCTGAGGTTATTCAAAATCGATGAACTTCCGGAGCTAATCAACGTTCTCAAAGGGGATCTGTCTCTGGTCGGCCCCAGGCCTGAAGTTCCCACGTACGTAAAAAAGGACGACGATCTCTGGAAAGAAGTCCTGAAAGCGAAGCCCGGCATAACAGACCCGGTTACGTTGCGACTGCGGAACGAAACGAACTTACTGGCGAGTGTTCTTGGAAATCGGGTTGAGTTTTATACAGATGTGTTATTGCCCTATAAATTGCACGGATACATAGATTTTCTTAGACACAGAACCCTCAGAACCGATTTCGTTGTCCTCTTCCGGTCGGCTTTTGCAGCTCTATGGCCTCTGGCTTCACGGCCTCCTGGGATCGAGGAAATCCAGAGGCTCTCGGACCGGAAAACCGCGAGGGCCGCCTGTGAGGGCCTCAATCAAGCCCAACGGACGCACGGAGAGGCCGAGTTCAACGCCGGAGCGAAACGAGGAGAGCCATGAACGCGCGTCCGATTGAGATCCTGAAATTTCGTTCAACCGAACTCCTTCGATATCTCTTGAAGACGACTCCGTTCAAAAGGCGCGCTTTTTTCTTTCTGGCCGATATTCTTCTCATCTCTTTGTCGATGTATATGGCTTTCTGGGTCCGGTTTGACGGTAAGATCCCCGTTGAGTTTCTTCGTTTTCTGAGTCAATACATCCTTCTCGCCCAGGTCGTTAAGCTGATCTCGCTGATGTACCACGGCATGTACGGAATTTTCTGGCGGTTTTTCAGCCTGTCCGACCTCCTGAAACTTTTCCGCGCCGTCACTCTTTCCTCCCTGTCGATGGCCCTTCTCCTTTTCATCCTGAGGCCCTATCCGCCGTTCACGGGCTTTCCCCGCTCGGTCATCCTTCTCGACTATCTTTTTACCATGGGCTTCATCGGCGCCCTCAGAATTTCCAAGAGGGCGCTCCAGGAATACCAGATACGATCGAGGAGTTTAAGCCGGGACAGGACGAGAATCTTGATCATCGGGGCGGGATCGGCCGGAGAGCAGATCGGCCGGGAGATGCTGAGCAATAAGAAGTCGCAGTACTTTCCGGTCGGA
>Ga0315282_10006417_pt1 | contig 19703 bp, 20 predicted proteins | sample YL17G07_20_MG_FD_203693 | JGI IMG/M metagenome (GOLD analysis project Ga0315282, IMG submission 203693) | Sediment microbial communities from Yellowstone Lake, YNP, Wyoming, USA - YL17G07_20 | ecosystem: Environmental > Aquatic > Freshwater > Lake > Sediment | place: USA: Wyoming | collected... | reverse complement strand
AGGCTCTTTTTGCCTCAAGGGAGGTTGATGGATAGATTATTATATCTTTTTCTTTTGACGACATTGATGAAAAATCGGTATCTTTTTAAGTGAGAAAAATGAAAATTAGGCTAATCTGTAAGCCCCAAAAAAAGTAGAATATCAACAAATAAAATATATAAATGTGACAATGATTACATAATCTTAAAAATACATTTGTTTGTTATCTTTCGGGAGAAGTAAAACATGAAAAAAGACAGAAGAGAGATGAAAATAATATTTTGTATTTGGGCGATTCTTTTATTGATAATTACCACTTTTATACCTCTTAGTTCAAGTGATTTCATTCTCCCTCCACAAGGGGGCGGAATGGTTCATTGTGATCCTCAAATGTCAGACAATATCAGATTACCAGTTCCAATAAAAAATGTAGGCTTATTATGGTATCATGATGATTTAGGCGGTGAAAAATATGGAACGTGGGGAAATGGAATCGCGGGAAACAGCAGAATTGCTGCGTGTGCATTTGGTCCTTTAAATTTTGGTAAAGATACCCTTATCCTTTATGATTATTACGGAAATCATATATGGTCTTCAGGCATAGGGAAAAATTGGTCATTAAATTTTATTGCATGTACATCGACACCGATGGTCGATATCCACGATCGAGTGATAGCTTGTGATAATTATAAAATAATTCTAATAAATGCATCAAACCATAGCAATGTGCATGTAGAATGGACATCGAATATCACTCATTATGGAACTGGACTGATCTATCCTCTTCCTTATAGTCCAACTATTCTCGAGAACAAAACCATCATCTTACCGACAGACCATGGGCCTGTCTATGCATTTGATGTACAAACCGGTCATGAACTCGCTCATCTATTTTTTTGGGATAATTCAAGCAGCCAACCCTTCTACCAAGTACGCCACATGAATTGGTCAGATTTCGTGACCATACTATCCAACCCGTTGGATTGTCCGTACCATTACAACAGCAGCAGCCACGCTGTGGAATGGAATTCATCAGTACCCTATGGCATCATGCCTATACCAACGATTTTCTACGAAGACATCATCGTGTTCATCACTGACCGCCAAGGAGTTGTCACTGCTGTTGATATGACGAATGGATCAATACTTGCGACCAACTCACTAGGAACACCAGAGCTCGTCTCTGGTGGAAGAATGTATTCAACACAAAATTCAGCGTGCGTAAAAGAAAATAGGACATATATTATAACTGAATTTAACGATGGAAACATCACCTATGGTCGGCTCTACGCAGTGGATGTAAACCCAAATGCTCAAAATATCTTAAAAGAGGCCTGGAATTACTCTTTTTACGGGCACAGTCAAGCAAGCCCCACCCTCATCGGTGATACGATTTATTTCGATGGGTATAACGGAACAAATAGCGATCCGCATATCTATGCGGTGCATACAAACGGTACACTACGATGGAAAACAAAGTATCAAAACATAACTCAGTTTTCCTTTGCCAAGGATCCACGCGGAGGTTTTTGGTACGAAGATACCGGCGTCAAAACACTTGGTGGCGGCGGACGGAAACTCGTTCACTTCAATGAAAATGGGACTATCAACGAATCTATTGATATGAAAACAATTCTTAACGAATCAGACTCATTTATTCATAATCGTAGTGTGTATCCCTGTTCAGACCTTATGACCTGTGGAAACGCTTCTAATACAATCTTAATTGTGTCTGCAAATTACGATATAGGCGTACACGATATAGGCGTTCCTGGTAGATGGGTCGTCGCTATTAATTTAAGTGATCACAACAAATTACTTTGGAAGGTCCCGATAGAAACATCAATAAACACCTACCCTTTCGTAAACTGGGTAGATGGCGGGTATACAATTTTAACAGAAAACAATCAATCCCGTCTCCTGTTTCCTACAATGTTTGGTGGCGTTTATGCGATCGGTACCTATCCAAACTGCCGGTTCCAGAACATAAGTTATTGGCTCAAAGACTCACCATATGATATCAACACAGATAAGGACAGCGTTCAAGTGAACTATACGATTCGAACGTCCACTACTCAAGACCATGTCATGGTAAAGGCTATATTGCGGGCTAATGCACAACCGGGACACTTGCTCTATCCACTCAAATACAGGTACATAAATGAGAGTAGGATTTACAACATTACGTCGGAGGGAATCACCGATAGTATTAATATTAGCTTGAACGCATCTTCACCTACAGGATTGTACACCCTCAAAGTCTACCTCTACAATTCCTCCGGGATGACGAACAGGGAAGTCTACGAAAATAATCATCCATTCTTACTGGGAGATTATGATTTCGGTTACTTCGCAAACGATTCGTACATCAGACGTACACTGTACATGACTCCCTTGAATGACATACCATCTACTCCTATAATATGGACAGGGCCGACTGGCACGCTAAAGGTCAGGGAAGAATACACGTTCAAAGCAAGTTCCATCGATCCAAATAATGACAACATCGAATACCAGTGGAACTGGCAGGCGAACAAACTGGTTCCCTGGTTATCACTTTGGCAGGGGCCATTCCCGTCAGGTGTGAACCAAACAATGAAACATACCTGGTACATCCCTGGCGATTATGATGTGAAAGTTCGAGCCCGAGATATCAAACGCGGTCCGACCTTCAGCGATTGGTCGGACCCCTATCACATAGAAGGCATGTCTGCCAACTGTGGTATAAACGCTCCAGCAAAAGCCCTAGCCGGCCAAGAGATCACCTATGAAGCGGTTAATTATGGCGCTACTGAGCCGATCCAGAACTATACATGGAATTTGGATTACGGTCTGGGGAATGCAGCACAACAAAATAGTTACGCTTACGTCTGGAATCCGTCCTATACCTTTGCGACGACAGGTGTAAAATACCAACTCTTAACTATACGGGATGCCCTGGGAGAAGAGTACAGCTGTGAACATACCACTCAAGTACTCAACGTTATCTCGATCTTCAATGTAAACCGCACGAGTGCTCTCCCTAACAGCCTGATCAGGTTCACGAACGCATCGCTTGCTTGTAACGGTCATTCAATAAATAATTTAACATGGGACTTTGGAGACCAGACACACTCTTATAACACCCAGAATCCGACACATTCCTATGCAACCCCGGGGACCTATAATGTCACGCTGACCGTGAAGCACGGCCTCATAGACATGGATACAAGCTGGCAGATCATCCACATTGATGCAACAAAACCGGAGATCCTCGAAGTCACATACTCCCCTTACTTCCTCGTCCCTGGCTCGAACATCACCATATACGCTGATGTGTTTGACAATCAAAGCGGCATAAGCACAGTGAAGGTGAATGTCACCACACCGGAGAACACAACAGGGAACTTCACCATGACGCTAACCAATGAAAGCTTCTACGGCTACGAGTACACATTCACCGGCGCTTGGGAACCAGGTTGTTACAACTTCTCGATTTGGGTCTCGGATCACGCGAACAACATCAACCGTTCGAACGGCTACTACTTCGTCATCCCGGACGCAGCACCGGACGATGGAATGACTGGTGTGAACACCAGCCCAATTTTGAACGTACATGTTGTTGATCCAAACGAAGATTGGGCGAACGTGAGTTTTTACCAGTTCTTCCCGAATAGTTACGTTATCGACTCGGAAAACGATTGGAAGGCAGGAACATTCACCAGCACCAGGACTGACGGCAGCGGCCATCTCATCCTCGCCAACGATACGACGCCGTACGGCACCGGCGCAGACGGAGATTACACAGTAACAAGTAGCATCACACTAACCGGGAACAAGAACTACCGCAACCTCACCATCAACGCAGGGAAGACGCTGAACACCGCTGGGTACACTGTCAAGGTCCTTGGGAAACTCCTGAACTACGGGACCATCACAGACAGCACGACCGGCGGAGCAGGCGGCAGTTACGGCGCTGGTGGCCTTGGCCAAGACCCCAAACAGAACTCCGGAGGTCCCGCGAGCCCGCAGGCAGGGTCCTCTGGCACGGACGGCTCCGCGGGATCACAGTCTACCTCAGGTCGTGGTGGCCGTGGTGGAGCTGGCGGCGGAGGCGGGGGTGGTGCATGGCACACCCTCTCGAACAACGATGCCGACGGCGGGAACGGTGGCCACGGTGGTACCGGCGGTAAAGGTGGCGGGACCGTGAAGATCTACGCCTTCAAGCTGGATAACCGAGGCGTGATCCACGCCAACGGTTCCGCTGGAAGCAACGGCGCGAGCGGAACCGCTGGTGAGCACTGGGACTTCACCTATCTTGGCAGCCATGACCTCTCCGGCGGTGGTGGCGGTGGCGGTGGCGGTGGGAACGGCGGCAACCGCGGGACCGTTAACATCACCTATGGCGTCCTCCTCAACCAAGGTAAAATCTACGCTGCAGGAGGCGCGAAAGGCACCAAGGGTAGCTACGGAAGTCGACAGTATAACACCTACGGGGTTACCACTGGGGGAGAGGCCAATGGCGCCTCAGGTGGCTCCGGTGGCGGTGCCGGCAGCGGAGGCGCTGGTGGCAAAGGTGAGTACTCCGTTGGCTACAGTGATAACGGTGTGAACGGTAACGACGGCGTGGCTGACACATCAGGAACCACGAATTTACATCATGTACTCAACTACGTTGTCACAGGAAGCTATAACCGGGTTCTGAACGCTGGCAGTATCGTTGAATGGGCGAACCCTGTGATCAACGCGACCATACCGGTGAATGCCAGTGTTGTCGTTGCCTATGGGGAAAACACGACGGGAAGCTGGCGGTACTACGAGGATATTACGTTGTTGCCCTCGTGTCGTTGGATGAAAGTACGGGTGAACCTGACTACCAACAACATCACCTTGACACCCTCTGTAGACAAGATCCGCCTCAGCACACGGACATTACTGCATACCGATACGAATGTGTCCGATGGCACAAATGCCACCTACCAGTGGACTGGACGGTCGCTGAACACGTGGTATTATTGGCAGGTGCGCATCTTCAACTCGATAGGCAGTGCGTATGGTCCAGTTTGGGATTTCAAAACAGCAACATAGTTCGAGTTTAGGAAATACATTATGTTAAGATTAATATAAGCATGGGAATGGAAAATTTACTAGTTACTAAATTCATCTCTCCATCATCATCTGGCTCAAAATAGTGAGATAAGAACTAACTGGAGAGAAGTGTGGAATATACTGGTAGATTGGTATTCAAATCCCTTCCCCTGCATATTATTTTTTTCTGATAAATCAGCCCTTAAATCTCATCCCCCAGTACCCGGTAATGATAAAAAATATTCAGGGATCCGGAAGGTGACAATCTTAAGACCAATATGGGACTGAGTTGAAAGCCTGGTAGCGATTCAGTAAAACATAACGAAACACTTTCGTAGTAAATAAAAGTAGTGGAAGTCAGGCTATTACCGCCTGATTTTCACTATTTTTTTATAGGAGTTTTTACACTCGGTAGTGACGGCACGAGGGAAAACACTTTCAAAAGATATCATCGCAAAGATCAGGAAAGGCATACTTGAAGATAAATCGAAATATCAGATAGCAAAAGAACCCAATCTTGAAAAATCAACTATCTACCGCTGGACAAAAGATCTCCCGAGTAGATATTGTGGTTGGCCAGGGATACAAGAAAGAACACTGGAGATACTTCAGGAGTTTGTTATAAAAGGTTACTATATTTGTTCTTTTCATCAAATGATTCATACTCGTATCTGATCGGATCTGTGGGACAAAGTAATGAGTTCCGATTTTTTACCCCCTATCTGAATGCCTGGAACGAATTGCTCAATAGATTGCTCGGAGACGCAATCAAACAAAGCTATGTTCAAGTCTTTATCTCTCAGACCCCGGCACCCCACGTAAAAATATTACCGGAGCAGAATAAACTCATTGATTTTGAAATCACGGTCGTCAAGATCTCTGCTCAGATAGGCCCGGGATGGGTCATCTAATAATGATATATTTTTGATAAAGGTTGTCCTATCCCTAACAATCACATATGATTTCTGTTATCGTCGTGCACCAACAACAATAAGGTTCTAGAGATCGTTTTTATCTGTTAGTATTGATACCTCCAACAACAAGACCAACAACAAGGGCCTCAACAAGGGCTTCAACAAGGACCCCAACAAGGACCCCCAACAACAAAGGATTCCAATAAGGACCACAATAACAAGACCTCAACAAGGACCCAACAAAGGCCTCAATAAGGACTCCAACAAGGGCCTCAATAAGGACCCCAACAAGGACCCCCAACAACAAAGGATTCCAATAAGGACCACAATAACAAGACCTCAACAAGGACCCAACAAAGGCCTCAATAAGGACCTCAACAAGGACTTCAACAAGACCTCAACAAGGACCACAACAAGACCAATAATAAAAGAACAACAAGACGAGAGGTTCATCAACAAGACACCCCCTATCAAGCCTTTCCCTTGTACTGTATTATTGGATTGAATAATCATTACTATTGAGGTTATTCTTTGGTATATATCAAGAATCAAACCCGCCAAAGCGGTATACAATCATTCATTAGTTAGGAAACAGAGCTGCTCTAGAACCATCGATCTTATCCTTAATATCTTGAAGAAGGTGGTGGGCGATGAAAATGCTTTTAGACCGAAAATTTCGGTTAATATTATAAACCGAAAAATTTAATTTTAAAACTGAGTCTTAAAAAAAAAATCATAATTTCGTTTGTATTAATACTCGTTGAAAAAAATTTTATCCAAACGGCATCTGTAATGAGCATAAATTTAATTAACTACCAAAGCTTAATTTTGATTAAAATGGGTCTTAAAACTCTTTATCAAAGGGAGATTCAATGCAGGGAACTCACATAGGTGATTTTTTAAACCCAGGCTCCTATTCATTCCCTACCAGATTTAGTAATCTGGTAGGAGGCATTAATCAAGAATGGAACAATATTGGACAGCAAATAGGCCATCACCACGAAGAACACCTGAACTCCCCAGAAGGGAAGGACATGGTGAAATTGGCCTATGAGTTAACGCAATTAAATAGATTTAACTGCCCATCACATCTCAATCCACAGAAAGCGACCTTTAGCGACGTTGGCACTCACGCGATTCTTCGACAACGATTGAAGACAAGCACGGTAGAAAAACACCTGAGATACGCAAGATTTATGGAGACTCATACCGTTCCTGTAGATTTCAGGAACCCAACATATGAGAATTTCATACGGCACATGGATTACCGAGAGCAGATCGAACATGCAACACCAAACGCACTTTGCCATGAGTGGAAATCTATGCAGACTTTCCTGAAGGCATACGGTATCCCCTTCGGTGAAGGGACCGCCTGGGATTACAAGCCACCTTCTGCACAACGACCACGCCGACGATTACTCCCCCTTCCTCAGACCGTGAGTAAATTTTTCACTTATGATTATGTAGAGGGCGAGTACGAACGGACCTTGCTACAATATCTCTTCTGCCATAGCTTCCTGATAGGATGGCGTGTACCTTCCGAGATAGTCACCATGAAAGTAAGCGACGTTCAACTCGACGCTCAGATACCGCACATTGTTATCACTGAGCCCAAGAAACGAAGTAATACGAGGCCACTCTTCAATATCGAGTCCGCGATCCTGACGTCACCAGTCCATAAATCGTTCAAGAATTGGCTTGACCATTGGAGGCCAAAGGTAGAAAATCAATACTCCGGGGACGCGTTGTATCTCTGGCCTAGCGGAAAACCACTCACAGTTCGGACTTTGGGGCACGTTCTAAGCACACAAGGCAAACGAGTATGGGAAGACTATCGCCCCTATGATATGCGACACTGGTGCGCCGTTGCCCGTTTAATTAAGACCAAAGTCGAGACAAGGACCTTCGATGTCTTCCATGTCCAGAAATGGCTTGGACATGAAACGAGCGCTACGACGAATACCTATATCTCGCAGGCAACCAGTTATTACAGTATCCTGCCAGTGGATTGGGTGAGTCTCGCCCTGAAACCAACACAGAAGTTGGCAGGACAGCGAGACATGAAAAAAACCAACAGAATGCCAAATTTGGCTCTGTTGCCGGACTTTTCTCCTGTAGAAAATAATGGGCCTGTTGCGATTTGAACGCAAGTCGATGGCTCCCGAAGCCACAAGGATACCAAGCTACCCCACAGGCCCACTCGGTTGCACAGCCAAAAATGGAGAATAGATAAAAGAGTTTTCGGTAAAAAGACGCTTAGAGGTCTTTCAGGAATTTCCCGAGTTCTTCGTATTTTTTTGAAAGGATTGCAGCCGATTCAGTTAACGCTTCTTTCGCGCTCATGGACCCATCGGTTTCAAAGGCAAACGTTATCTTCGTTGGATCTTTTGTTATACTGATCATGTTTTCCTCTGCTTTCTCAAGATATGTCTCAAATATCGATACCTTCGAATTATCCTTCAGTTCCAATTTATCTCCCTTGAATTCTACCAAGCCCTCGGGGAGTCCCTTCACGAATGCTTTCACATCGCTGAGCCGTTTTTTATCGTACGATAACACCGCGTCGAAGCGGTACCTGGGCGCAAGAACAGTCTGCCATTTTGCATGATCTCTCCCGCGGCCGAGGACTGCTTCAACCTCAAGGATCACTCGCTGGTCTTTCGTAAGCTCAACGATAGGAATCTTGGTTTCAGTGATCGCAAAACTCGGATGCTCTGGCTGTAAATCACCGGAGTACACAACACCCTCCCCTTCCTTACTCAGTGTGTATCGGACGGTGCAGGTTGGGCATCCTTTTCCGCTGCACGTGCATTCACTGCGGAAGCCGAGGATCTTAAGGTCTGTTGGGATAGGAATAAGTCCAAGTCGATGAGAGATTATTTCATCGAACAGCGGGCTTGTATTATCATAAATAATGACATCGTCGATCGCGAGTTTCGGCAGTTCTGCAAGCATCACCCTGCGAAGGGAATTCACAAAGTATACCTCGGTGTCCTCGATTTTTAGGATTCCCTTGTTGCCTTTCAACTCAATGGTTTTCACTTTCATGGGTCCACCTTAGATACGTCGTCCCCGTTTTCCGCCTTTCGGTTTGGTCCCATCATGCGGGTGCGGCGTCACATCTTCTATGGTGCCAATTTTAAGCCCAGCGCGGACAAGTGACCGGATAGCGGTTTGTGCCCCTCGACCAGGGGTACCTCCTTTCTTACCGCCTTTCCCGCGGATCTTGATATTGACGCTATCGAATCCTTTTTCGATCGCTGCCTCTGCTGCGCTTTGCGCGACTTTCATGGCAACATACGGTGATCCTTCGTCCTTTGCTGATTTTGTCACCATGCCACCAGAACATTTCGTAATCGTTTCTGCGCCGGTAGAATCCGTAATGGTGATAATGATGTTGTTAAACGATGAAAAAATATGTGCGACTCCTTTTCGTGCCATGGTTTAGCTCCCCTCCTCTTTCTTTTCTTTTTTCTTATGCTCCTTTGGTTTTTCTGCGGGTTTCTCCTGAGGTTTCTCAATAGCAGGAGTCTCTGGTTTTTGTTCAACTGGTGGTTTTGGTGCGATTTCCACTATTGCTGGTTGTACTGGTGCTGGTTGAGGCGTTGGTTCTGGTTTGGGCGTGGTAGCGACCATGGGTTTTTCCCCGGGCGTTTCCTTTGGAATTGTTGCGGGTACCTCTGGCCTGTATATCTCTGTTTTAGGTCGTGCAGGATGTGAAATCTCATTCAGCGGGGATCGAATGGTATAGTTGATATGGCCTTCCTCTTCTTTGCCGACCATGTACCCTGGAACTGTAATCTTTTTACCGTTGACTGCAACATGACCATGACCGATCAGCTGCCGTGCCTGATACGGAGTACTGGAAAATCCTTTGAGATACACGAGTGTTTGCAAACGCCGTGAAAGGACCGTTTCCGTGTCCAATGCCAGGACATCATCAAGTGATGAACCCATGGGAAGAATCCCTATGCGGGTTAAATGAAGGAGTAACTGATTGCTTTCTTTTTTCACCTGCGGGTTGGATGTACCGACTTTCGCAAGCAGTTCCCTGGCCTTCCCTCGGTGTTTCCCCAGGTATGTTTTTGCTTTCCAGACTTCTTTATGGTTTTTCAGTCCGTATTTCTTTATCAACTCTCGTTCTGATTTAATACGACTTTCTTTCCAGGGGTGAAGGGGAGTTTCATACTTTTTTCGTGGGAATTTCTGGCTGCTCATCTATCTCACTCCTTCCACTTTTTTCCTTCTTTCTTTCCGGTTGATGATGGTGCTTCTCTTCGTTTTGAGACACCGAGCGCAAGCCCCTTCCGTCCATTTGAGCTTGTCCGCTGACCCCGGACCTTCAGTCCAAGTTCATGGCGAACTCCCTTGTACGATCGAATCATTTTCATGAGGTTAACGTCATCGCGAAGCCTACCTGCGACATCGGTGCTGATAAGATGCATATCTTCCCCTGTGTACAGGTCTTTTCGATGGTTGAGCATCCAGGCGGGTGCGTATTCATCGATGTTTTCAAGGGCTTCTTTGAGTTTTTGGATATCAGGCTCGGCGAGGTTTCCGAATTTTAGCTTGCGGTCAATACCCGCGGTATCTGCAATAAGCACAGCCATGTGCCGACCGATGCCCTTTATCTGGGTCAGCCCTTGGACAACAGAACGCTCTCCGTTAATATCAGTGTTTGCGACACGGACGATATAGTTAAAGTTCTCGTCATGCTCTTTCTTCTTGGCAGGTGCTTCTTCGCCTTCGGCCGGACCTGGTTTTCCTTTTTTTTCTTTCTTTTTTTGTTGCTCTGGTTTTACTTCTGCTGGTTTCTTTGGTTCTGCCTGCGCTTTTCCTGGTTCTGGGGCGGCCTGCTCAGGTTTCGGTTCACGGTCGTCCGTTGATCTCTTAGGTTCTCCGGTTGTCTGGTTTTCCTTTTCTTCTGATGATTTATCTTTTTCTGCCAAGATGATACCCCGCTTTGACGTACAGTATTGCACTGAGTTTGTATCCTAATACTGTAAGAAAGTATTGCCAATAATAAAGGAGGCCATATATAAGGATAACCCTCGTGTCGGTGAATAGTTCGACCACAGAAGCAAAGTTCCGATTAAAATCCCAATCACCCGATCATTTTCCGGGGTGTTTCCCTTTTTTTTCCCGATGTATCTATTTGAGTCAACCCAGTTGTGTTGTCACCGTAATTCATAAATGCAATGAATCTATCTCCCCATGGTGCGTGAACCGTCTATGTCGAAGACACAATGGACATCGATTGAAGAGGTGCTATCAGGGAGCCATACCAACCAACCGGTGCATATCCGGGGATGGCTATATCGAACGCGAAGCAGTGGAAACATCGTGTTTATGACACTGCGGGACCTGACCGGTGTGCTGCAAGCAACCGTCAAGAAAGGGAACCTTCCTGACAAAGAATTTGAGGATGCGACCAAGGCACTTATTGAGTCATCGGTACAGGTCGCGGGAATCGTCAAAGAGGACAAACGGGCACCGGGCGGCTATGAGCTGCAGGTGACAAACGTAACCGTGGTGAATTTCGCAGAGCCGTTCCCAATCACGAAGGATCAAAGCCCTGAGTTTTTACTTGATCAGCGACATCTATGGTTACGCTCTCGGAAGATGACGTCGATATTAAAGATTCGATCTACGGTTGTAGGCGCAATCCATTCGTTCTTCCGAGGCCGGGGGTTCTATGAGTTTGACGCGCCGGTGCTGCAACCGAATCAATGTGAAGGCGGATCGACGCTGTTTGAAGTAAAGTATTATGAGGATAAGACGTACCTTTCCCAGTCCTGGCAGTTGTACGCAGAAGCAGGGATTTTTGCGTTGGAAAAGATCTATAACATGGGGCCGACGTTTCGCGCGGAGCGTTCGAAGACGTCGCGGCATCTCTCTGAGTTCTGGATGGCGGAGATGGAGGCTGCCTGGATGGGTCTTTCCGATATCGTTATTATTGCGAAAGATGAAATCCGATATATCCTGAAACAGGTGCTTGAAAACAACAGGAAAGATTTAGAGGTGCTCGGCCAGGATGTTTCGAAGCTTGAAAGGATTGCTGCGTCTGAGTTTCCCACCATTACCTATACCGACGCGCTTCAAATCCTCAATGAACAAGAAGGGATGAACATTGAATGGGGCAAGGATCTGCGGACCATTGAAGAGGACAGGCTGATGAATCATTTTCAGACCCCGGTGGTGGTGACGCATTATCCGTTGGAGATCATGGCGTTTTACAAGCCTCCCGATCAGAAGAATCCGAAGACAGCGCGGTGTTTCGACATGCTCGCGCCAGAGGGGTACGGGGAGCTCATCGGCGGGTCTGAGCGCAGCATCGATATCGCGTACATGACAAAGCGGCTGAAGCAGATGGGTGAAAACGTGGAGAACTATCAATGGTATTTTGATTTACGCAGGTTCGGGTCTGTTCCTCACTCAGGGTACGGCGTCGGTGTGGAGCGGGTGGTCGCCTGGATTTGTAAGGCTGAAAATATCAAGGATACGATTCCATTCCCGCGGACTCTTCTGCGGTTCAAGCCATAGACACGAAGGGCTCATGGTATGAAAACACGAGTACATGTCGTAATCGCTGGGCGCGTGCAAGGTGTGTTCTTTCGAGCAAGTACCGGAGAGAAGGCGGATGAACTGGGACTCACCGGATGGGTAAAAAATGCCCAGGACGGGAATGTCGAAGCAGTGTTCGAGGGGGATGAGGCCGCGGTGAACGAGATGCTTGCGTGGTGCCGGAAAGGACCGCCACTTGCACATGTGACGAAGGTGCACGCAACAACGGAGCCATTTACTGGGGAGTTTACGAAATTTTCAATCCGTCTCAAATGATCTCCTACAGAATCGTAAATATGGACCTTCATCAGTGGAAGACATTTGAACCTGAAAAAACCGAGTTTTTCGGAGGAATAAGAGAGAGGGAAAACATAAAAAAAAGAGATAAGGGGATACCTCTCTCTCTGCTCCTCACACCTTAGCGCCCATCAACTCTCACTATATAAATGTAATTCAATACGTGTTAGCATGGAGCATTCATTAGGGTGAAAAATCAATAAGAGATCACAAAAAGTAAGACAATACGATCAGGAAAGCAAACGACAGCACCGCGTAACAATTCTGAGTATGACAAAAAGAATTTTTCCTAGTCGACCTTTTCTTTTTTCGCTTCTTTTTTCTCTTTTTTCTTCTCTTTTTCTTCTTGCTTCTTTTCTTTCTCCTCGGCTTTCTCTTCCTGATGCTGCTTCTCTCGGACAATACCACCCTGTAACACGCGAATTCGCGCGCTCATCGCATGGATCCGCTCATCATGCTGCCTTTTCTTAATACTAAAATCAGCTTTGGTGATCTTTTTACTCTCACATCGTGCATTAAGTTGAGTAATTTTCATCTGTTCTTTCTCAATCCTTTTTTCCAGCTTTGCGATATTTTTTTCCATTCGTTCAATAAAGCCCATGGTTTTTACCCCGTTCTTTCTCATTGAATGAACTACGATGAACTGCAATTCTGATTAATCCAAAACAAATATGTGGCTTATATAATTTTCAGGGCGCCTCAAACGTAAACGACATGTACTCATAGAGAACCCACGATTGCATTAAAAAATTCCTCAATTCGCATAAGGAAAAATATATCAAATTCCTCTTAGATTCCATAAATGAAAAAAGGAAAGTAATAGAGGAAGTAGATACAATATCATACCGTTCAAATCGTTGGATCATTTTGTCTCATGTTACTGATAGGTAACGTTTTTATTATTTTATCAAATACGATAGAATAGCACTTGATGTGGACTATGGCAAATAAAATTCCTGATGAGAAATCACGTGTGGAACGATATTACAGGATTTGGTCATCGCTAGCGAATCGACGACAGGAGAGCATCAGAAAAAGCCTCATCCAACCACTCTATCAGGAGATTTTGAGAACTGCATTCCTTGTTGCTGTCCTCCTTGTTGATTCGTTGATTCCTTTGCAATTTTTCGTCAGTCTTACCAGTCCGTTCAATATCGTTGTTTCCCTCGTCACTTTCTGCATCTTTCTATTTATCGAGATTAGACTCTACAATGCAGTGTGGGGAAAGAACGGACTATGGTCTCTTCAGAAGTATCAGGGACGCATAGAAAAGGAAGAAACAAGAAAAGAACCGTAGAAGAGGTAGGTACGTCTCACACAAGTTTTTTTTGCCCGAAAGCAGATTGAAGCTCCGGGTAGCTATATGGTTCGAGGACTTGCGGCCTATTTGGATTTTGCGTTCTGGATGTGATTAAATGGGATATCGTATATGCCTCCATCTCACGGTCATCATAGGGAGCCAGGAGGGATTTTGTGAGGTCTTTATCAAGAATACTACGGAGCCATTGTTGTTCGTCTGATTTTCGAAGGATCACGGGCATGCGTTTTTTCTTGTTATGGATTTTTTCCATGAGCGGGTTCGCCTGAGTGGTAATCACGGTGTACGTGTGAACCATTTCATCCTTTGTTTTGTTTGTCCAGTTGTCCCACAGACCGGCCATGGCGAACGGCTCATGCGATTTTAACCGAATGTAGTATGGGTAGTTTTTCCCTTTTACTTCTTGCCACTCAAAGAACCCATCCGCAAGCACCAGGCAGTGTTTTTTCTCCGCTGCATGGCGGAAAACGACGGTTTCTCAAAGATATTCTCCGCGCGGGCGTTCATGGTTTTGAATCGTACCTCCTCCGCGGTTTTCTCATCCTTGACCCAGAACGGAATCAGCCCCCAGCAGAACAATTGAATCTGCGTCGGGTTCTCGTTCGTGATCACCGGGAGCTTCGGCAGGTCAAAACTCGAGGCATGGTACTGCCGGCTGAACGATGCCTCCTCGGGAAACGATGCGGAAAACCGCTTCACGAGTGTATCAGGACCTGGGACCGAATACCGATAACACATGTCGTTCTCCCTGGGATTGTATAGGATTACCTCTTTTTGTTCTTTTTCTCTTCCTCTGATTCCTGGAGAGGATAAATGTTTTTCCATGCGTTCTTCACGCGTTCACCAAACGTCGCCATAGGGGTCAGATGGGTATCTTCATTTTTATAGTTCAATGGGGGATAAATGAAAGTAATCGTAGGGCAGAAAAAAAATAAGAAGCCAGTATCCTTTCTTTGTACCAATGACTGAGATGTTTGTCGGAACATCCGGCTGGTCGTACGGATGGAACCAGGGCAATTCCCTGGAGTGGTACGTCCAACATTCGGGGTTAAATGCCATTGAACTTAACATGAGTTTCTACCGGTTTCCCTATCCGAACATGGTCAAATCCTGGGCGGCGAAAGGGAGGGGTCTCGCCTGGGTCGTGAAGGTGCACCGCTCCATCACGCATTTTCAAAAGCTTTCTTCTCTGGCATCCGAGGGTTTCCAGCGGTTCAAAAAACTCTTTTCACCCCTCGAAGACGTTATTCATTATTATCTCTTTCAACTGCCGCCATCGTTTACCGACATTGACAGGCTCGAACAATTCATTAACCAAACAGGGACGGAAAAACTAGCGATCGAATTCCGCCAAACATCGCTATTTACAGATGAGCTAAGAGCATGGGGAAAAAAACACGATGTTCTCCTGGTGAGCATTGATGCCCTAAGGCTACCGACGACAATAATGAGCGAAACAATCATTTACGAACGCATTCACGGCAGGACCGGGTGGTACTCCCATGATTACTCGGACCATGAACTCAAAGAAATAAAAGAACGTATCCTTGCAGGGCACCCGAAAAAAGTGTACGTGTTTTTCAACAACAATCACGCGATGCTGGAAAATGCCCAAAGAATGTATCATCTCTTCAGATAGATTCGCAACGTTTTCAATACTTTCGCTTACCTCTGATTCAGCTTTTTAACGTACAACCGCCTATGCTGGTTTTCCTATACCTATTTTTAGGGAGGAGGCAAAATCCATGAACAAGAACCATCTAGCCCACAACATCCAGGCATCTGATGCCACCACAACCCTTGTACGCAGTATGAAACCAGATATCATCGTTGGCTCAGGGATCCCGGAGCTTGACGGTCTTTTAGGCGGGTTTAAGGCCGGGGAAACGACCCTGGTTGACGGAAACAGCAGTCTGATTTCAGATCTGCCGAATCAACTCTGCGTCAACACGTATCGGACATTTCACACGGAGACGATCTATATCGACGGCGGGATGCGCGCCAACCCGTATCGGATCGCACGGTACGCACGGATACTGGAGCTAGACCAGCAGGAGGTGTTAGAAAACGTAGTGGTGAGCAGGGCGTTTACAGTCTATCAACTCTCGACGCTCCTGCGTGATCTTTTGGAGCCGATGATCCAAAAACGAAGCCCACGGACCCTCATCATCGGGATGTTGCCTGCACTGTACCTTGACCCGGATGTCTCCCAGCAGGAGGCGCAGACATTACTGACACAGGATTTAGAGAAGATACAGGAACTCACCGCAAGATACAACCTGATCACGGTGGGTACGAATCTTGATGCGATGCCGCTCACACCTTCGAAAGGCCTGGGGAAAACACTCTACGACAGCGTCAACGAAATCGTGCGAATGAAGCAGTTCGACCACTGCACGTCAATTGAGCTTGTCAAGAAGCAGAGGAGTACCACCATTGTCCGCTGTGCAGAAGGACAACTCCGCCTGGAAGAATTCGGGATGGTGATGTAATGGGCCGGACTGTCCCCACCTTCCGCATGGTCGTTGAATCGTTCGGCTGGGAGTGGAATGACTTCAAACGCGCGCTACGAAACATCGACCAGGAGGCGTTTGATGAGCTCATCAATCACGCGCGCAGGCATGCGGCCGCAGGCAGCAATGTCGCGAACCCGAACCCGTTTGAGCCGATCGTCATGTCGATTCTTGTGGAACATGAGAAAGCATTACGGAAGCTGCGGGAGTATGTTGAGCGGGAACATCCTTGATGTGTACCCTGACTACGAGAACAACATCATGGTCACCTGGCTGGTACAAAACGGGAAAGCAACGAGGATTGAAGAGCCGTACGACCCGCGGTTTTATGCCCATGCGCCGTCAAAAAATATCTCTGAGGTTGCGAAAGTCCTCGAAGCGATACCCCAGGTGAAACAACTGCAGTTCACCCCCGCGAAACTACAGCTTGGCTCACCGAAGCACACGATGGTCTTAGAGGTAGTACCCAAAACTCTCAACTCGCTTCATGCACTTGCCACGCTGGTGGACTCCTGGGGCGGGTTTCATGAGTATCAGCTCTTCAATGTTGACGTCCGTCTTCCAACGAGGTATCTGCAGGAGCGAGGCGTGTTTTGTCATGCATGGGTGACATGGGACGGGAAACAATTCAGTCTCGAGGATGACCAGTGGGCGCTGGATTACGAAGTTCCATCAGTAAAAATACTGCGCCTTGATGTGGTACGAAAAAAAGGAGGAGCCCCGTCGTTTCAGGAGCCGCTCCCAGCGATAGTCGTGGATGATGAGGTCATTGAGGAGGACAATGAAGCAGATACAATTCTTACCGCAATGGAGCGAATCCGGCAGCGTGACCCTGATGTGATCACGACCGTGAATGGCGATAGCGTGCTGTTTCCCTTGCTGTATCATCGCGCCAAGCTCTCCGGAATTGACCATCTTGTGAACCTCGGTCGAGAAAAAAACCAGAAAAAAAATACGCTCCAGCCGGTGAAAAAAGCAAAGTCGTATTTCAGCTACGGGCGGATCGTGTATCGACCCGCGTTCTACACACTGCAGGGGCGGATTCATCTGGATACCGCGCAGTCGTTCTTCTATGGTGAGAGCGGGTTTCGCGGTATGCTTGATATCGCACGCTGCTCCAACATCCCGGTGCAACTGCTCTCACGACTCGGCCCGGGAAACCGTCATCAGCCAGATTGAAGTGAACGCTGCCATGGCAAAAGGGTATCTTGTCCCCTGGAAGAAAAACATGCCGGAGAACTGGAAGACCGCGGAGGAGCTGCTGATCGCGGACCGCGGTGGCCTGGTTCTTGAGCCAGTCGTTGGTCTCCATGAGGATGTCGTGGAGTTGGATTACGCCTCGCTGTACCCCAATATCATGGTTCTTCATAATATCAGCCCGGAGACGATGCTGTGTCCCTGCTGCCCTGATTCGACGCACCGTGTCCCGCAGCTCGGGTACCATATTTGCCAGCGGCAGAAAGGGTTGCTTCCAGAGGTCCTCGAGCCAATCTTGCTACGGAGGTTCTGCTTCAAAGCACGAGCGAAAAACAAACAGTACGACCATGCGGTCTACACGGAGTTACAGAAAGCATGGAAATGGGTGCTGGTGGTCTGCTTTGGATACACCGGGTATCGGAACGCCCGGTATGGACGCATCGAATGTCATGAGAGCATCACCGCCTTCAGCCGCGATATCCTGCTGACCGCATTTGAGGTTGCGCAACAAGCAGGCTACGAGGTGCTCCACGGCATTGTTGACTCGTTATGGGTAAAAGGCTCCCCGGGGTGTACCCGCCCGTTTCATCTCTCCAGGATGATCAGTACTCGTACCGGGATTCGCATGGATGTGGAAGGCCGCTACAAATGGATCGTGTTTCTCCCCAGCAAAGGAACCGGGGTCGGCGCATTAACCAGGTACTATGGATTGTTCGAGAACGGAACGGTGAAGATACGCGGCGTGGAGCTCCGGCAACATAACACACCAGCGTTCCTGAAAAATGCTCAGCACGAGATGCTCACCGTCTTCAAACACGCAAGCACCGCAGAGGAGTTCCGTGCGTTGATACCAAACTCTGTTGAGGTACTCAGACGATCTGCAGCAGTACTACGAGACAATGCAGTGAATCACAACGACCTGGTGTTCACGACAACCATCTCAAAGGATATCGCAAGCTATCGGGTCAACACCCTTGCGAAATCAGCGTTGCTGCAGCTGCAGGACCTCGGCGTCCAGGTTGAGCTTGGTCAATCAGTTCGTTATCTTGTCACCGATGAATACTCCCGGAACTACAAAAGGCGGGTGTGCCTTGCCGAGAAGCTACAGGGGACCGAAACCATCGATGTGGGGTATTACCTCCGCCAGCTCGCTAAATGCGCAGAAAGCCTTCTGACTCCCTTCGGGTACACGATAGGAAAACTCGAAGAGATGCTGCGATGAAGCGCCCGTAACGAGAAATGTTCTTCATTAAATCTATTTAAAAGAAAAAGTAATTAAATAATATGCCGATACAAATCTATACCTTCTCTTAGAGAGGGTAGATAACGAAGGTAGAAAATTATGGGGAGAGATAATTCCTACAATATGAAGGCTGGCGTCCTCGCAATCGTTGTTTGTGCGATATTAATCGTAGTGTATTTTAGCGGATGTGTACAAAACCCTACTGCAGAAAAGATACTAATATTTGGGAGTGCAGGAGATGCAGTTAAACTGGATCCCGCAGATGTTGATGATCAAGAATCCACTTCAAGAACCGATAGTATCTTTGAGACCTTGGTAGAATACAAATCGGGGAGTACAGAGATACAACCATGTCTAGCGACAGCATGGAATATTTCAGATGATGGATTAAATATTACATTCAATTTACGACACGGCGTAAAATTCCATGATGGAACTGATTTTAATGCAGATGCGGTTGTGTTTTCATTCGAGCGACAATATAATACTAGTATAATGACAATTTAATTTAGTTACATATTTAAACCTGAAAATAATATATTCCTTCATGATCAATATTTCACTCACCAAAGAAGATCGTGAATTTTTGGAGGAATTTGTGAAAAAAGGAA
>Ga0315282_10006415_pt1 | contig 19707 bp, 22 predicted proteins | sample YL17G07_20_MG_FD_203693 | JGI IMG/M metagenome (GOLD analysis project Ga0315282, IMG submission 203693) | Sediment microbial communities from Yellowstone Lake, YNP, Wyoming, USA - YL17G07_20 | ecosystem: Environmental > Aquatic > Freshwater > Lake > Sediment | place: USA: Wyoming | collected... | reverse complement strand
AAGTGATTATTGCATATTAAATGAAAACTTAAAAAGTAACATAAGTAGTGTTTGAAACCAGAATTTAATTAGAGAGTAAAAATATGGGTTTATCCAAGTCTAAGGATTTTAAGGTAAGATGGTTCAAAGATAGAGACCTTCAACCCTACATATCTGGACTAAATAAAACACTCTACGAGGAGTATAATGAGCGAATATTCAAATGGGAGTGGCTTGAAAATCCACATAGCCTAGGCTTTGTATCAATAGCTGTTGTAGAGAGCCAGGAGAATACTCCGATAGCATTCAATTCTTTTCTACCATTAAAACTCCGTTATAGTAAAGAGGAATTTATGATTGTGCAAGGCTGTGACGGATTTGTTGATGCTGACTATCGTAGATCTGGATTATTTCAGGAAACTATAAGATTCATGGCTAAGGAGCTTGAAGGAAAAGGCCCAGAGATGCTCATAGGATTTAACTTTAGCGCTGCAACAGAAGCAGCTAAGAAAGCGGGGAGTTTAATCAGTTCTAGTTTTCAGCTTTGGACACTAAAGAGTCCTAAATTATCAAAAGACACACGAGTGTCAGTCGAACGTGTAACTATTAACGATGTATTTGAAATATACAAAGCATGGGAAACGTCAACAGATCTTATACATGTATCTAAAAGCAGAAAATATCTGGAATGGAGGTTCTTAAAAGCACCGATGCGTGAATACAGATTCTATAAGATAAGTGGATACGGTTTAGTGAATTATTTAGTTGCTAGTTTGGGATATTATGAGCAAGGAAAACGTGATCTCGTATTGGAGGACTTCTCACCGGCATTAGCTGATCCAAGGATTCTTTCTTCCACAATTATTGAGGTGGAGAAGGATTTTGGTGGAGCTGATAGTACAGGGCTCATCGCCAATAATTCTGCCCAAATTGCTAGAGTCGCTGTCTCTCTTGGCTTTTCATCGGAGCCAAGGTTCGACCTAATAATGAAAGCTATTTCTGGTATTGAGAGGAAAGAAGAAAAATTATATCGAAAAGGCATAGAATTGACAAACATTTCAGATTGGCATATTACTGATTCGGATATCTATTAGCCATGAAGCCAATCTGATTCCTCTTCTTCTAAACCCAACCATTCTGAGATACTAGCTGCATTTTCCTTGTTACGAAACATGATATGCATCAGAGGGATAACTTCTTTCACAGTTTCGCTTTTTGAGATATGGAGTTTAGCTGCGACTTTAGCAGAGACACTCTGCATCTTTTTTCGAGAAGTAAATGTTCGAATATACCTCCACTTTAACTGTGGTGGTCTTATGTAGGGAATTAGCCATGCTCCTCCTCCACGGATCCATACAGCTCCTAATAGCCGAAAAGCATCATTTACACTCCTCCAAGAGTCACCCAAATACCTTGTAGGCTTCACAGTAAGACCATTTATTGTCTCATTAGATGAAAAAATGTTTGTAGAATATCCTAGTTTTGATACTATAATTTGTACCTGTTTTGTTAGGTCAGTACCATGACTTTTGCTTTGACTCAACGCTACTCCGGCAGTCATATCATTATACATGTACTTTTGTAGTCGATAGTTAAACATTTTTGCGCGCCTATCAAATATATCAGCTTGACTTAAAGCTTCAAGAGCTTCAATTAACTCTCCAGGGTCATCAACTATTAATGGAATATTCTCATATATCCAGTCAAAGAGCTCTTCATAACCAATGTATGCTTGATTGATCGCCTTCTTAGCTTCGAGGAGAGTACGTGCAGCGAAGAGGTTGCGGATAATTATAGGTGTAAATTCCTTCCTATCCCTGCTCTCAAGGTTTTTAACGTCTTCAAAAGATACGGTTTCTCTACCAAAAGCAATTGTTTCAAAATCGTTTATAACACTTCGTAAATCGCCTTGACTATGAATAGCAAGAGCTTCGAGAACCTCAGGGCTTATTTCAATTTTGGCTTCTTTTGCTATTTCAGCAAGCTTTGAATAAACGTTTAAAGTGGGAATTGAATGGTATTCGATTATAATTGACTTCTCTCCAAGAGGCCGAAACTTTTCCTCATTCTCTTCTGTGAGAGAAGTCGCGATAAGAACTATGGGGCTATGTGTTTCCTTTATTATATCATTTATAGCAGCTATTCCTCCCAGATCCTCTCGGCCACTTATTCCCTCCATCTCATCAAAAAGGATAAGGCGCCGTTTGCCGAATATTGTAATATTCTGTGTAGCAGCCCTTCCAATGAGTTCCTCCATTCTTGTCCTGGTTCGATAATCGCTTGCATTTATCTCAAGCACATCAAAATTCATTTCATTAGCGAGGATATGAACACTAACTGTCTTTCCTACGCCAGGTGGACCTATGAGAAACGCAGCTTTTTTCTCAGGGATTCCGTGCTCCCACTTTTTTAGCCATAGTTTTAACTCATTCAGAGCTTCAATATTATCCGCTAAATCTTTAATTAATTTAGGTTGAAATTTAACTACCCATGGAAGATTTTCATCACTCATTGCTATTCACTTGCTAGTGCAAGCTTCGCTAGAAGTGTGCTAAGCTGAATCTCGGGACGGGCTCCTTGAGTTAAACGAAAATCCACTTCACCTACAGCATCACTGATATGCACTTTCCACTTCTCAGGCATATTCATACGCATTAGCTCTGAGTAGATCATCCGGATGATATCGTCAGCAGCAAGCCCTTCATCAATTAGAAGACTTCTAAGTATCTCTCTCGCCTCTATGAAATTACCCTTAATTCCAAGAGTGATCATGTCACGAACACGCTGCGGGCTAACCTTACCTAGGACACTATAAATTGCTATATCATCAACCTCACCTTGAGTAGCAGCAGCAGCTTGAAGTAGGTTAATCGCTTTACGAAGATCACCATTACTAGAATCAAAAACAGCATTTAGTCCTTCAGGAACGAGACGAACCTTCTCTTTCTCAGCTATCATGGCAAGATGTTTCTTGACATCCTCCTCAGATAGTGGGCTATACCTAAATATGCTACATCTACTCTGAATTGGATCTATAATATTTTCTGAATAATTACCAATAAGACAAAAACGACATGTTCGCGTGTATATCTCCATTGTGCGACGGAGAGCATGCTGCGCAGCTGTTGTTAGACTATCAGCTTCATCAAGTATTAAAATTTTGAATGGCACAACACTAGCTATAGCAGCTGTACGGGCGAAGTTCTTTACCTTCTCACGGATAACATCAATCCCACGCTCATCACTTGCATTCAACTCGAGAATGTAGTTTTGATAACCGGAACCATAAAGATCTCTTGCAAGACAGAGAATGCTAGTCGTTTTTCCAACCCCAGCAGGGCCGACAAGGAGTAGATGTGGGAGATTTCGATCCTTCACAAAATTCTTCATCCTGGAGACTATCTCAGTTTGGTTTACCATTTCATCTAAGACCTTAGGTCGGTACTTCTCAGCCCACATACCGCCACTCATTATGTTTCAAACACTATCCTCCGCCTTGTTTTAAAAGTCTTCCAGAGATATGGATGAGAATTAAAGAAGAAAAATGTATAAAATTAACTGAATCAACTTTACTTAATCAATTTCAGATATTTGCAGATTGTGGAAATTGTGTAAGCCTGTATTACAATATTTAAAAGCTTCATCTTTTAACTCTAAAAGAGGCTATTTTCTAACTAGCGTTATCTTGATAATTTAATTTAAAGATCGAAAAGAAACTCTTTTTTCATTAATAGTCTCATATGAAGCAGGGTGTATTAATTGATTAAGTCATGCATTATCGGTACAAGAAACTCTAAGGAATTTCTACATGCAGGGGCAGAGATTCTTAAGAAAGGGGGTTCAGCTGTTGACGCTGTAGAAGCTTCCACTAAGCTCGTGGAACTAAACCCTAATGATGACTCTGTGGGATATGGGGGCATTCCGAATCTCTTAGGAGAAGTTGAGCTTGATGCATCTATAATGGATGGGAAAACGTTAAGAACAGGTGCTGTTGGCGCTGTGAAAGGGTATGTACATGTGATTAGCATTGCAAGAAAGGTTATGGAAAGTACACCTCATGTCATGCTTGTAGGCTCCGGCGCTGAGCTTTTCGCAAAGACTATGGGTTTTCAGACACAGAATCTCCTTACTGAAAAAAGTATGGAAGCCTACAAGAATTTTTTGAACAAATACGTTGATCTTCCAGCTGACCAAGCTAAATCTTGGTATATACGCTATGATGTCGAGCATGGACTACGTGACTGGTACGATAAACTTTCGGATAAACAACATGGCACCGTGAATATCATTGCCATTGATAAATATGGCGATATCTGCAGTGGAGTATCTACAAGTGGTACAGCCTTCAAGTTTCCAGGTCGTCTTGGAGATAGCCCTGTTATTGGAGCTGGAAATTATTGTGATAATAGGTTTGGCGCAGCCACATGCACAGGGAGAGGAGAGCTCTCAATTAGGCTGAGTACCTCAAGAACCATCATAAGCTACTTAGAAAACGGGCTTACGATCCAAGAAGCATGCTTCAGAGCCATGAAAGATGTACATGAACTACATGAGAAGGGTGACATGAATTGCCTCGCAATGGATAATAAAGGTAATACAATGAGCGCTTCAACGGTTCGAGAAGCAATTCATTATTATATGGATGTTGACTCAACTGAACCTGAGCAGAGGAATGGCATCTGGGTGAAGGCTTGAATTGTCAGCGAAAACATATGACCCCAAAACTATTACTCCAGGCATATATGGTGACCGCCGTAAAGTTGAAGCTGAAATTGTGGCAACCCTTGAAGCTACATTTATGAATCGCCCTATGAAACTCATGGATTCCCAAAGCCGGGCAGTTAAGAAATATGAGGTACATGAGCTTATGATAACTGATCAACAAGCAGCTCCAAGTGTTGAAATCAATCGTATGTCAGCAATAGCATTTTTCGAGATATCCATAGGTGGGATTATTGTCTCAGGTGACATTGTTCTGATCAATGGCGTAAAAATCGGAAGTCTTGCGGGATATGACATGAACCATATGCCTAATCACATGAATATAGTGGTTAATGCTGATAGCCTTAAAAATCCACAATTAAATGTTGGGGATAAAATAATTTTCAAAAGACCTTAAACGCCGATAATATTTAACCCTTATCCGGAGCTCCAATACCAAATATGCCTTTATTGCTCCCTATTGTGCGGCACAAGCCATAACACATTCTGATGCTATGAGTCACTGGAGCGAAGCCATTCTTTTCAAGAATGTCTACAGCAATGGTGTTTGGTTCAGGCACACCTACCCATAATTTCTGACCTATAACATGATTCATAAGACCCTGAAGGAGATATTCAGCTATCTTAGGATATTTTATATCGCAGATCCAAGGACCTACACGAATCATCCCGATTGCTACTTTAGCCATAATATAGCCTATTATCTCCCCTTTTTGTTCAGCTTTAAAGCATAAATTGGGAAAATCTTGTAAGATTCTCCGAAGTTTATCTGCTCTTTCGACTCCGAAGAAAAAAGAGTCGAGCCTAGATACTTCATCCAAATCTTGTATTTCCATTTTTAGTGATCTTTCTAGGCTGCTTGATTTTGCTGTTCCAATGAATCTTAATGAGAGATACTCTTGTTTAAAGCCAATTCGCGTGTAGAGTGAAATGGCTTTTGGAACAGCGTCAAGGTAAATCGACTTAGCTCCACTTTCCTGTAGCCTTTGAATAGCATGATGCATCAAAGCTTCACCGATTCCTCGATTGCGTACTTCAGGTAGAACTACTAGGTCCCCGATGAATCCTAGATGGTTATATAGAAAACTGTTGACAGCGCCAACCTGTAAACCGTTTAATGAGGCTATGAAGCATCCATCCGGCTCATAGCTGAGGTTTCGTTCAATATCTTCTATTGTGTTTCCCCAACCAGCGATCTCCATGAGTTTTAGGACGAACTCTATATCTTCTTTTTTCATGATGCGAATAGATGGTTGGACCATAGGATTGATTTCTGCATTAAGTATTATTAAGACTAAATACTACCACGTTGAATAATTGCTGTTTTAAGGAACTCTTGAAAATACTCCTCGGGGATTTTTTTACCTTTAATAAAACCAGGACATGCATCATCATATCTAATGATGAAGAGATCTCCCTGCTTTTCAACCCAGAAGGGGTACATTCGACAGAGAAGAGATCTACTCTCATAACCTTTACATCCTGCTTCCGAAAGTAGGATACATGAACCTTCAATTTTTTTCATTTCAGCTGTAAATGGCTCAGATCCTGTAACCTGCACTATATGGTCTGAGGGATCATAACCACCAGTTTTTAGACGACTTATATCGCTGGGTAATAGAAGGATTCTTCTCTCTCGATCCTTAGGATTTCTGCAGCAGCTGCCACATTTAATGCAGCTCCAATGTAGATCGGAAGGGTAAATGAACTCGAATTCAACTGATTTCGATAATATTTCTAGTTTAAATTTTGAGCGAATATAAATTGGATCAGTTTTAATTTGATTGAAGTTTTTATGGTTTCTTTTGGATTTTGTTTTTGTGCTCATTCTCATCAACCAATCATAACTATAGGATATTTACAGACATTCATCACTTTGAGGGCATAAAGAGAATACGACTATAATATGCATACTGCGTTTTATCGAAATAGATCTATTTACTCCTATCCTTATCAATGAATTAGATTTCATTCGAAGTGGTGGGCCGGGCCGGACTTGAACCGGCGACTTCCGCCGCGTAAGGGCGGCGTCCTACCATGCTGGACGACCGGCCCACATTAACCACCAGTATTTCACATAGACTTAATTATTTATCTTACTAGTATGTTTTCACTAATTATTTGAAAGTTTCATTAAATGGATGTGCATTTCAATTTTTATTAGACTTTAATAAAACCACAGGTTTTAAGAGAGATTAAACAACTTTTAACAGATTAGAAATGCCTCGTAATTCTCGACTGGCTGCTGGAAAAGTACCATTAGCTGTTCTGGAACGTAGCGTATTCCCATTCTTAGGTTCCCCCTCGAAAAGAGTACTAATAGGAGCAGCAGTCGGTGAAGACACTCCAATCATTGACATGGGTGATAGGGTGCTTGTAGTTAAAGCGAACCCAATCACTGGGGCAGAAAAAAACATTGGGAAACTTGCAGTTAATATCAATGCTAATGATGTTGCAGCTCGAGGAGCAAAGCCTCTTTGGTTCTTAAATATTATTCTTCTATCAGAAGGTACACAAGAAAAAGAGCTCCTAAAGGTAATGTCGGAAATCGATGAGGCTTGCCGTCGGCTTAACATCCAAATAATTGGTGGTCATACTGAGTGCACTCCAAACCTTAAGAGTCCCATTATTGCTGGGTTTATGCTGGGTGAAGCTCCTAAAGATAAGTACATTACCGGGAAGAATGTTAAACCAGGGGATCATATTTTACTTACGAAAGGCGCTGGAATCGAAGGGACCGGAATAATTGCATCTGACTTTACTAACGAGCTCAAATTAAAGGTTAGCACCAGAACTCTAGCAAGAGCCAAGAAATTTATTGAGCGAATAAGTATTGTAGAAGAAGCTCTAAAGGCAGTTGAAGCAGGTGGAATACATTCCATGCATACGCCTACTGAGGGTGGCATAATAAATGGACTGGCTGAGCTTGGAGAAGCTGGAAGTATTGGTCTTAGAGTCGAAGAGAAGCTGATTCACCTCGAGCCTGAGACAAGAGCGATTTGCGAAGCTCTTTCAATTGATCCATTAAAACTTATTAGTAGTGGTTCTTTGCTCTTAACAGTTGATCCTAAAAGATCTGAAAATGTAATTAATGTACTCAAGGAAGCCGGGTTTGAAGTTACTAAGATCGGGGAGGTCCTTTCTAATAAGAATAAACGTATCCTAATTAGGAAAAATGGTTTGATTGAGAAGATTAAACCGGTTTACCAGGATGAACTATTTAGGCTCCTGGAAGCTAGATCAGTTACTTTTCACAAGTAATTACCATAGCATTGGGATGATAATTTAGGCTTTTAAACCCCGCATTTCTTAGCCTAATTTTTATTCCCTTCTGTAAGTTAATGCCACGATGCCTAGAACCTGGCTCCCCAGTATAATGTAATAGTTTACCGCCGTCCACAAGCACCCTATATAATTTCTCGTAGAATGCACCACTATATAGATGCCCCGCAAGTGTCAATCTTGGCGGATCATGTATGATCCAGTTGAAAAATGCCTTCGGAAATGCATCTAAAACATAGAAGCTATCTCCGAGAATCTGATTAACCTTTTTATTGTATAGTCCTTGCGACCAAGGATTCATTTCACATATTTTTAATACACTTGATTCCAGCTCAATCGTCACAACAACCTCAGTACTCCGATGCGCTGCTGCTGAGGCAGTATAACCTAGCCCAGTACAGGTGTCTAAGACTCTTCCTCCATGAAGACCTAAGACGTCGAGCTTCTTCTTTGTATCTTGCAAAGGAGTTGTATCTTTAGTGCGGTGCATCCGCACACCATCTATCTCCATTGTAGGAGCATCATCTGTTGGAAGTAGTTTGAATAAATGGCTACTTGAAATAGCGACTAAAAATAATTCTCCATCTTTAGGAAAAAATACAGCGTTCTCTCGATCTTGGGCTTTCAGAAGATTAAATAATTTAATTGAGACCCCACCTGGAAGTATGAGCTCATCGGAGTCAAGAGTAACTTTGCTAACTGAAAAACCGAGATCAAGACTTACTTCTGACTTGCCGTCAAGTATTGTTTTAATTGTTTTTGCGGTAAAGAGGGGTGGAATAATTCTCAAATAAAACGCCTAATTAAATGAACATTTCCTCTCCTAAATAATAAACCCAGTACTTTAGAATAACTAAAGTCATTTTATTATAGATAGAATATTTTGGGATGATGACCACCTATTTCTCTAATTTATTAATCAAAATAAACCAATTGGATACTTAGCTTTTGCCCCCATCCACTCTTCGATTCTTAATAGCTGATTGTATTTCGCTGTACGCTCCCCTCTTGCTGGAGCGCCAGACTTGATTTGACCACATCGAATACCAACAGCTAGATCTGCTATCCATGGGTCTTCAGTGTCCCCGCTTCTGTGACTTGCCATTATTTTATAATTTGCTTTCTTTGCGATTCTAGCAGCTTCCAATGCTTCAGTTAATGTCCCAATTTGGTTTACTTTCCAGAGGAGAGCATTAGCCGCCTTCATTTCGATACCTTTTTGAAGCCGCTTAGGATTTGTGACGAAAAGATCATCGCCCAGAATCTGTACATCAACTTCTTTAGTAACTTTTGCAAATCCTTCAAAATCTTCCTCTTGAAGTGGATCCTCTATGCTGATGATTGGATAAGCTTTAACAAGCATTTTGTAGAGGTCAATTATCTCATCAGTTGTATAGGTTTTACCTGCAACCGTGTAAGCATCATTATTGAAGAAGGTACTTGAAGCGACATCTAGAGCAAATTTCATCTTTTTTGTATAGCCAGCCTCTTCCACCGCTTTTTCAAGGCTATCTAAAACTTCTTGAGGAAGCTTCATGGGCGGCGCAAAACCTCCTTCGTCTCCAACATTAACAGCTGATTTCCCATATTTATTCTGAAGCTGAGCCTTAAGGGTCTGATATACCTCTGATCCCATTTGTAGAGCTTCATGGAAGTTCTTCGCTTGTGTTGGTGCAATCATGAACTCTTGAAAATCAATCAGGTTTCCAGCATGTTTTCCCCCATTGATTACATTGAAGAACGGTATCGGTAGAAGGTCGGATTCATGATCGATATACTCGTAGAGACGAAGCCCTTCACTTGCCGCAGCTGCGCGGGCACATGCAAGGCTAACGCCAAGCATGCTGTTTCCACCTAAATTACTCTTATTCTCTGTTCCATCGAGCTGAATCATTAAACCATCAATATCTTTTTGTTTACGTACATCGAAACCCTTCAACTTTGGCGCAATTATTGATTCAATGATTTTAACAGATTTTTTTACACCTTTACCTTTGAAAGGTTTCCCGCCATCCCTAATCTCAATCGCTTCGTAGATACCAGTTGAAGCACCACTTGGAACAGCAGCTTGACTATGAATGCCGCCAACTGTGATAACTTCAACCTCTACTGTAGGATTACCACGGGAGTCAATTATCTCCCTTGCATGGATTTTTGATAAATCATATTTCAAAAGGAATTCACTAACATCATTAAGCACTGTTGTTCTCAAAAATCTACCGGGTTGTAAGGCAACTCTATTTAACCATTTAATTTACTGATCGGATAAAGCGAAGCACAGATAAAGCCGCTTTCCCACCCTCACCTGCAGCAGTTACAATCTGGCTTCCTGAACAACAGCAGTCACCAGCAGCAAACACACCAGGTATGCTTGTTTGTTGGTTCCTATCCACAACAATACATCCAACTTTATCAAGTATAACTCCCACATCGCCTAATACATTATCATTTGAAACTTGCTCAAGTAAGATAAATACACCATCTGTTTTTACCTCATCAATTGAGCACCCTTTTAGAAGTATAGAATCAACAGAGTCTCTTCCTTTAATTTCAGCTACTTCGCATCCATCAAGGAGCTGAATTTTTGGATTTTGCTTTATTTTTTCAAGTAAATTAGTTTCGCTATAGCTTTTTGATCCAGGTATAGCGTAGACCTTGGTTGCGATCTCTGCTAAGTTTAAAGCATCTTCCACTGCCTCATGCCCTGAGCCAACCACTGCAACAACCTTATCTTTATAGAAGGGCCCATCGCAGATAGCACAGTAACTTACTCCTTTTCCTTTAAACTCATTCTCACCAGGAACACTTAACTGGTTTCGACGTGCTCCTGTAGCGATTATTATTGACTTTGTTTTATAGTATCCTCCACGGGTTGAAACCATCTTCATATTTCCAATGTCAGTTATTCCGATGACGGTTTCACGGTGAAATTGGACGCCAAATCTTAATGCTTGTTGATGGAAAAGCTCCACAAGTTTATGACCTTCTATCCCTTCGGGGAAACCTGGGTAGTTTTCTATCCAGTGAGCTTCGTGAGCTCGTCCACCGATCTTTTGGCCATCCAAGATAAGCGTTTTTAGACTATGTCTAGCTGTATATATTCCAGAGGTTAAGCCTGCTGGCCCGCCTCCTACTATTATTACATCCCAGATAGTCTCCATAACGCGACATAGAAGAATGAGTAGTGGTGAAAGAAAAAGAGTATGGGTTTAAAGCTATTCTTCAGTCCAACCTTTTACTTTCTGAGCCATGTTGTTTAAGGTTTCTTGGACGAGTTTGTTGATTGTTTCTGCCGACGTGCCAGTTAAAACTTCTATTCCTTTATCAATGGTTTTTACTGGGTAAATATGGAATTTCCCATCTTTTATTGCCTCAACAACCTCTCTTTTTAACATGAGGTTTTTGATGTTCGTTTCAGGCATAACTACTCCATGGGTACCGTTAAGACCTCTCGCTTTGCAGAGTTCGTAGAATCCTTCAATCTTCCAATTTATTCCTCCAATTGCTTGAACTTCGCCTTTTTGGTTAACTGAACCTGTTACAGCAAGATTTTGCTTGATTGGTTTTCCGCTTAATGCGGAGAGAATAGAATATAATTCTGTGCTGGAAGCACTATCTCCATCGACGCCGCTATAGTTTTGCTCGAATACAAGACGACAGTTTAGGCTTAATGGTGCATCTCTAGCATAGCGCTCATTCAGGAAGCCACTTAAAATGTGAACGCCTTTGCTGTGTGTTGGTCCACTCATTTGAACTTCGCGCTCGATGTCTATTATTCCTTTTTTTCCTAGTCCAACGCTTGCAGTTATTCTGCTAGGTTTCCCGAAAATGAAGTCACCTATTTCGAGAACACTGAGACCATTGATTTGTCCTATTTTTTCTCCACTAGTGTCAACTAAGATGATTCCTTGCTCTATCATTTCCTCCATTTTTTGCTCGATAAGATTGCTCCGATATACCCTTTCTTCAAGGGCCTTTTCTATATAATCTCCTGAAATAACGCTTTTTCCATCCTCATCAGCGTAGTGACTTGATTCGCGGAGTATATCAGCTATGTTAGCAAACCATGTGGAGAGTTTATCTTGATCATCAGCAAGGCGGCTGCTATATTCGACGATATCAGCTACACCACTCGAGTCAAGATGTTTCAAATTTTCCTTTGTACATAATGTGCAAATGAAACTAGCATACATTTTGACATTCTCTTCATTCCTCTCCATTGTTGTATCGAAGTCTGCTTTGACCTTGAATAATTCTTTGAAATCTCTATCTAATTGGTAAAGAAGATAATAGATATCTGGACTCCCAATTAGTATTACTTTTCCTTCCCAAGGCACCGGCTCTGGCGTAATGGTTTTTGTTGCAACATATCCAAGACGTTGAGCAAGATCCTCCAAGGTTAATTTCCGTGTTAAAATAGTCTTTTTGAGACTATCCCAAGCCATTGCATCCATTAAAAGATCTTCTACAGGAATAATTAAGAAACCCCCGTTTGCTTTATGTGCAGAGCCAGCCCGGATCATTGTATAATCAGTTAACAAAGCTCCAAATCGAGCTTCCTTTTGAACTATTCCGAAGAGATGAGGATGGCTTGGACTCATCTCCATAATTACAGGAGCCCCCTTAAGGTCAGAATTATCAACTATTAGATTAACTCTATAATTTTCTGTGGGGTCTCTTGGCGCACCTGAAAATAAAAACGGTAGTTGGGGTTGTTGCTGCTGTTGCCCTCCACCGAGTACAGTTTCTAAGTTATCTAAAATGTCATTTTTTACGTCTAATAAGAAATCTTTGACCTCCTGAAGGTCTCCGTATTTTTCATTTAGAGCATCCAGAAGATGATCCATCGCGAATTCTGCAACTTCTTTGTTAAACTCATCTATCGCTGTTTCAGCATCTCTATCAATATCTCTAAATTGACGGAATGCAGTTCGGAAGTCGTCTTGAATTTGATCTCTGTGTGCCGTGATTTGGTCTCTAATTTTCGGTGGTAAGGCTGCAATCTGTTCATCTGATAATGGTTTTCCGTTTATCAGAGGAACAAGTGTTATACCAATTTGACTTCTCTGAAGAATAAAACCAGATTGATTTGCTTTTTCATTAAGTTGTTGCCAAAGTGTATTTCGCTGATCTTCGAATTTTTTTAGGGTAGTCTGTCGACGTTGCGAATAATCTTCACTCTCGAAGGCTTTTTGAAGAGCTTTTTTTACATCATCTACAAACTTATCCATGTCATCGCGAAAACCCTTTCCCTTACCTGCTGGGAGCTTTAATGCGTTTGGCTGCGTTGGGTCTTTGAAGTTGTTAACATAACACCAATCAGGAGGAACAGGCATCGATTTCGCTTTATCTTCTAGGAAGTTCACTATTGCTGTTTTACGACCAGTTCCAGGGAGACCAGAAACATAGATGTTGAATCCACTGTTTTTCATTTTCAATCCGAATTGAAGTGCTTTAACGGCTCTTTCCTGCCCAATAATTTGACTAAGAGGAGTGAGATCAGCAGTAGTTTCGCAAGAAGGTACATCCTTTGAAAAATCCTTCCTAACCTGAGTATAATTTAACTCTACGACCATACTTTATTCCTCAATACTAAAAAGATAAGGTGAATCAGAGTATATAAATAAAGTCAGTTAATACGCAATATAAGTTCCTTTAAACTTAATCCTTCACCTGGCTTAAGTGTATAGTCGCCAATTTTTTCGACTATTTTGAAGTACCAACCTTTATACTTATATTTACCTGCAAGAACAGCGTATCGCTTTGGATAAATCCGATGAATATCAAGAAATCGCATCAGCTTATCCACTTGATCTGCTTTATAATAGCTATAACGAAGCTGGCTTTTAACTTCAAAAGCAACAATACTTTTCTCTTTAACTGCAAATACATCAGGTAGAGCTTCAGTACTTGGTGCGCTTACAGGAACTCTAATAGCATCAAAACCGTTATCCCGCATCATTCCGACAAGCTCTCTTTCAGCATCATACCCTCTCTTCTTCATAGCTCGAACTTGTTTTCCAGTTAAGGTCCGAGTAAAGCGTATCCTCGTTTTTTTTGGGTTTGCAATATCCCTAAGGGACACGTTCACTCATCTTCTTCAGGCTCTTCTGGAAGCCTAAGTGTACCTGATTCAAGCGGCTCTAAAGCGAGTTTAATCAGGTCGCGTAGCCAACTACTGAAATACTGAGCATTTGGATACTTTTGGTACATTCTTTTGTGAGGTACCTTAGCAACAAGCCTTAATTCGACCATTTTATTAACATAAAATTTGGCGCTACTACGACTTATGTCGCATATCCGTGCGAGATCACCACTTGTAAAAACACTTTCAAGTTTTTTATAGCCCAAAACCACTTTTGGAGGAAATGGAAGAGCTGCATTTAATATATCCACAAGTGAATCTTCCCGTGACATAACGGAGAGAATAAGGCTGTTCTTATTTATTAAAGTAAGGAAAACAAAATTAAAAATAATTTAAATTACTTTTTTAGAAAACAATGAGATATTGTCCAATAATATGATTTATTTTTATATATTCGGAATACTATTGTACTATTTATGACATTTAATGCATCAGATAGAGCAAAATCAATTGCGCAACGTGTTCGCGAAGCAATACAGGTAAGACCTAGTCTTCTTGATGCTTTAAAAATGGGTATAGTTAATTATTCTGCTCTAGCAAGACTGCTTCAAACTGAGTTAAATGATGGAAGCGATGAAGCTGTGAAAGCAGCTGTAATTCGTATAGCTGAGGATCTTGGCAAGGAAAGAAAGCTACAAGAGGAGGAAGTTCGAACTATTTTGAAAGAATCTAAAGTAAGGCTGCAAGACAAGATAGCTGTTCTGATTTCACCAATTAAAATTGATACACCATCACTTTTTGCAGCTAGTTTAACTGATAGCTACATCTACATCATAGATCAAACTACTCTTGGAATCGATCTCCCTAGACAAGTACAAGTAATGAGTAATCTTATTGCATTAATTCTATTAAGTCCTAGTAGAGTTGAGACAACGCCGGGATTTGTTGCTTTTATCACTCAACTTTTAGGAGGTAGAAATATCAATATAATCGAGTTCATAAGCTGTTTTACAAATACTGTGATAATTCTCGATTCAAAAGATGCACTTATTGCTTTTAGTCTACTTCAAAATTATACTTAAACTGGAAAAATTTTGTCATTTCCTTTTATATTACAAAAATACCATTGATTTGGTTTTGCAAAAATTTTTAAAAAGTGAAAATTAATTAAATAAGAAATTCTTCTTTATTATATCCAGAACATAAAAAATAATAATTTTATAGGAAAACATCTTCTTTTTTTAATTTTAAAATAGTAAAGCTTTTAGTTTAAGGAATCGTCTTTCAATCTGAACAATGGCGGAGATTTGTGCCGTATGCGGGCTCCCTAAAGACCTTTGTGTCTGCGAGGAAATGAGCCGTGAACAGCAGCGGATTCGGATCCGGTTAGAAAACCGCAAATGGAGTAAAACTTGGACAATCATTGATGGTATTGATTCAAAGAGTGATCAGCTCAAGAAGATAGCAACTCAGTTGAAAAATAAGTGTGCATGTGGTGGCACAGCGAAAAATGAACAAATAATGCTAATGGGTGACCACCGCGATGAAGTTAAGGAAACACTTGTTGGCTTAGGCTTCCCAGAGGAAAATATTGAGGTTCAATAGTTTGCCCTCTTTTAAGGGCTTAAAGGATACTTTAAATCAGGTTAAGCATAGAAAACCTCAACCAGTTTTTTGCCCAAAATGCCTTAGCGCAGAGGTGAGTATTGTACAGCATTTTGGAATAATGCCTACAACTTACAGGTGTAATAAGTGTGGATATGAGGGTTATATCATGTTTGAGAGAGACGAATCAGAGTAGAATCTCAATGGGATGTATTTTAAATAGCCTTCTGAATTTACAGAGAATGGTATAATGTCTAGCGACTCGATCGATTACTATAAAACGAAATATCAATCCTTGGAGGATCTTCCATCAGTTGGACCAGCCACTGCAGCTAAACTCAGAGAGGTAGGGTTTAAGACTGTCGAGTCAATAGCTATGGCAACTATTTCGGAACTTATTGTTGCAGGTATTGGTGAATCAACAGCTGTTAAGGTCATTGATGCTGCACGTAAGAGTTTAGCTATAACTTTTGTACGTGGTGATGAACTTGTCGAAATCAGAAAACAGATTAAACATCTGACAACTGGCTGTTTTAGTTTAGATTCTCTCCTTAAAGGTGGCCTAGAAACGCAGAGTCTTACTGAGTTCTATGGCGAGTTTGGAACAGGAAAGAGTCAGATCTGCCATCAATTATGTGTAAGCGTACAATTACCTGAAGAAAAAGGTGGACTTAATGGGGGAGCACTCTATATTGATACAGAAAACACATTTCGACCCGAAAGAATAACTCAAATGGCACCAAAGTTTGGTCTTGATCCTGATGAAGCTTTAAAAAAGATCATTTTTGCAGAGGCATATACTTCTGATCATCAGATGGTTCTTCTTGATAATTCTGATGAAGTAATAAAAGATAATAATATTCGGTTAATAATTGTTGATAGCCTTACGAGCCATTTTCGAAGTGAATATCTCGGACGGGAATTACTAGCTAATCGTCAGCAACTTCTCAACAAGCATATGCATAAACTAATGAGACTTAGTCGTGCGTTTAATGCTGTAGCAGTTATTACAAACCAGGTTATGAGTCAGCCTGATGCCTTTTTTACTAAAGGCGTCGTACCTATCGGTGGCAATATTGTTGGCCATATGAGTCATAGCAGAATCTATCTTAGGAAAGGAAGGGATAATGTCAGAATTGCTCGACTCGTTGTGAGCCCTAGTTTACCTGAGGGAGAGGTACCAATAAGAATTACAGAGAATGGAGTAGAAAGTGATGAGGAAATCTGAAGCAACTAAAGGAATGACTGCAACAGGCAAAACACGTGAGTCTGTTATAGAATTCTATGATTCTCTAATTGAGCGTCGCTTCAGTGATGGTGAAAAAGCACTTGAAGAAGTAAGAAAAAGAAAATATAGTAATCCTGAATTTCAGGATGGATATAATAAAGCATTAGAAGGTATGTTGATAAGTGCAAGAAGTGGTGACGAACGTGATTTTTTGAATAAAGCAATTTATGATGAAGTTGCTATGGAGAAATATATTCAGGATTTCCGGAATATCCTTAAGAATGGGTTTCCTAAACCTTTTGATATTGGTTTTTTCTCTGCATGGAGTGATTTCATGCATTATAGAGTTGCTACAAAAAAGTTCACTAAACTGTAGGGTTAAAGACTGTATACAGAATAGTCCATGTAATGATCCAAGTGAATAGATAAGCCCCTATACCAATCTTAAGAGCGTGGTTTCTTTCTAACTTCAAAATTGCGGATAGCAAATCACTGAAAGCTAGAAAAACTAATGCCCCGAGCATGAAGACAATTGATCCATCTAAGTTTAGATAATTCTGAATGGAATAACTAAATATGCCTGCCAAAACTGCAAACCCAGCTTTAATCCAGTAAGCCATCTCGGATGTCTTCAATTTTCTCACCGCAAATTACAGTTAACATATATAAGGGTGTATCGCCTAGCTGATGTAATCCAACTTCTTCTCAGTTGATTGAACAAGCTCATCATCATCTTCGTATTGTTTTAATCTACGCTTTATTGAAGCATCGATTCTACGTGCTCTTTTTTCCAATAAAGTTGTGTCAATATTAAGATTCAAGATAGCTGCTAGTTTAGTTAATACAGCTTTTGATGCGAGGTGCTGGGGAACATTTGCATATTTAATATCTCCCATTAAGCAGATCCCCTCCACACCATTTTTCTTTGCAAGACCAATTATAATTCCATTAAGCCCATTTACAATACCTTCCTCGGTTAATATCTTCACGCCAATATTCTCAAGCATTGGTTTAAGATGATCATGACTATAGATCCCATAAACTTGCGGCTCACCATTTTGCTCGCTTGGGTACGCTGCCATAGTAAAAATTCTCTTGACACTATACTTTTTTACTACTTCCATAACCTGCTCAGCAAGCCTCATAGATTCTTCTGGTGTTGAAGGTTGAGCATCTCCTGCCAAAATTATGAGATTCGCATCAGGTACCGCATAAAACTTGTGACAAATAGGAGATAATTCGCCTACACCGTTATTATAAACAAGTATATTGTAATAGTAGTCGATCTCAGCAAACTGTTTCGCATTAAGTCTCCTACGAATATAGTCGACTGATATTTTTGCAATGAAGCCCATCCCTGGCCAAGCAGCAATCATGTTGGGTTTATTCAGTGAGGGTTCTTCTGTATAATTTACAACCAACTAATGTCTCGCTTATGTGTCTAAAGGTTTTGCATTAAACCTTTCGATTTTAAACGAAGCAACTACTTATTGTTTATGTTTCTTTATATTCAGCTTCTTTTTATAACAGCTTGTTAATTCAAAGAATTTCTATGTAACCTAATTGACTCACAGCGCTCAATGAAGTAATGTTCCATTATAACGCGCCGCTCTTTAAACGTTAAAGACAAAATATAGATATAGGTTTCGGTGGTTAGAACCAGTAAGTTGTCTATCCCTGCAACAGAACTATAAAATATCTTCCACTAGATGGTAAAAACATAGCGCAAGGACACTTTAGGGAATAGGTTATCCTCTTCGAAGAGCTTGGTGCTCGCAATTACAGGCTTTGCGAGGACAAAGAGTTGAACTCGGATAACCTGAGTTACCTCAGAGCGTATCTGCATGATTGCCCTATAAGCTCAAAAGAGCAAAAGGAACAATCACTCCTCGCTTGTAATAGACTATACTAGGTAGCGGATACTAATAATGAAAGCAAAAGAATGGACTAATGAAGAGCTAGAATTACTCAAAGCAATATACGCTACAGATTCGACTTTCAAAGATATCATAACTGAACTACCTGGTAGAAGCCCAAATTCAATCCGCTTAATGGCTTCAAGATTGGGATTAAAAAGACCGACTCTTTTAGAAAAAATCCATCCAGTGAATTCAATTGCGATTTCGGAAGGAAACCGAATAAGAGGATATTTAATTCGATGCAGCGAATGTAAATCCTGGATCCATGTGGATGAAATTGTCGCTAACGGTACAGTATATTGTGAGCATTGTGGCGCGGTATGCTACCTTGCTATATAAGATTGAAAACAATTTTTATGGTTTTATGATATAAATCCTTTTTATACAGTGAGAACTTCATAGCAATCGAGGTTGAGAACAGTGAGCCTGGGTTTAACTCCTAATATGGTTGTACGCGAAGCAATGTCTAGTCCAGTGGTTACGATACAAGAAGATGAGAAAATCACTCAGGCTGCTAAACTCATGAGAGACCAGAAAATAGGGGCTGTCGTTGTAACCAGCCATAATGGACAACCAATTGGAATAGTAACCGAACGAGATATCGTAATTAGGGTTGTAGCTTCTAACGACTCCTCAAAAGATGTAAGGGTCAAAGACGTTATGTCTAGCCCTCTGAGAGTCGTCAATGCTGATACACCTCTATTAACCGCAATGCAAATAATGGATAAAATGAATATCCGTCGCCTAGGAATAACATATAAGGGAAATCTGGTTGGAATCATAAGTGATAGGAATATTATCCGAATAATGCCTACAATAGTTGAAATTATTAGAGAATCTTCCATGATTAATAACAGCGAAAACACAAGCAGTCAATCTACAATTGG
>Ga0315282_10006414_pt1 | contig 19707 bp, 13 predicted proteins | sample YL17G07_20_MG_FD_203693 | JGI IMG/M metagenome (GOLD analysis project Ga0315282, IMG submission 203693) | Sediment microbial communities from Yellowstone Lake, YNP, Wyoming, USA - YL17G07_20 | ecosystem: Environmental > Aquatic > Freshwater > Lake > Sediment | place: USA: Wyoming | collected... | reverse complement strand
GTGCTCCGCCGGATGAGGATTTGGATCATTACGAAATCTACCTCAGCAGATACTCAGGCGAGCGCACATTGGTCGGAGAACCTCACGCAGGCGTAATCGCGTTGACCGTGGACGGCCTTGAAAACGGCAAACCTTATTACTCGTTCATGGTCGCTGTAGATAACTCGGGAAACATCAGCGAACCGACTGTCGAGCTTTCCGCCACGCCCGAAGCTGGGACGCTGAAACTATTCCGCTTCAATCCGTTTCCCAGCCATCAATTGTCGCTCATTGCCCATTGGCTCGGTGCAAAAATCTTACAGAAAAAAGGAGGCGGCCAATGAAACGGCGACGTCTGATCCTTTTATTCCTAATTGCATTCCTTTTGGGCGTTGCCGGTTGTGACTGCGGAGGCAAAAACGGCGACGACGACACCGGGTCGCCCGTTTCAGACGATGATTCAGGTGGCGTAGAAGACGATGATTCCGGATTCGATGACGATACCTTACTTGACGATGATACAGGCGATGACGACAGCGGCGCGGGCGACGACTCCGGCGACGACGACTCCGGCGATGACGATTCTGCGGACGACGACACAGCGGACGATGACTCGGGCGATGATGACAGCGGCGCGGATGATGACTCCGGCGACGACGATACGCTTTGCGACCACGAAGTGCACGATCCGCTGATCGTCTCCGGAAAAAGCCACCTGGCAAATCGTGAGCCGTCTGATGCATTCGATGATTTTCATGCCGCATGGGTGGTATGCACGGAATCTCAGGATGCGAAATTCGGCATGGTGCTGGCGGATTGCATCGACATCGAAGATGCAATAGAAGAACTGGTCTATTATATCCTTAATTTGCAGTTCCCTAAGGATGACGGCGATTCAAAAGGCATCGGCGATTTGGTCCAGGCCATGATCAAAGGCTTTTACCTGCCCTTGGCGGACGAAGCCGATTATTGGCTGAACCAGGTAATTGAAGGCGGCGATTTGTCTTTCTACCTGCCCCATTATCCGCTCGTCGTCGATAATGGCGTAACCATCATCGACATGCCGGGGACATGGGATCTTTCCGACGCCGCTTTCACCTCAGGCTTCATAAAAATAACTCAGGGGATGTTGCATTTTCTGGCAGCTTTCAGTTTCGATATGGATGTCAGACATATCTTCGATTTCCAACTCGATCCCAACGCTCCTATCGAAGATATCATCCATGCGATATCCGGTCTGATTCTGGAAATTCTGGACGATCCGAACTATCCGGATACATTAAAACTTCTTCCTGATACGGGGAGAACGGATATTGCGGCGGCGGGAGTCGGCTTGGGTTTAGGCGAACTTGCATTTCCGCACGGAGCCGACATGATCCGTCAAGAAACCACGCCTCAACAAGATGACGTCTCCGGTTATGTGGATGAAAACGAAAACGGCAAATGGGATGAAGGCGAGCCTTACAGGTTCCCTTACTTCGGCATATTGTCTCCGGATTCCGAATCCTTTTTTGAAAACACATTCCATATGCTCGACAACCTGGGGGCTGCGACGCTGGACGGAGGACCGGAGGATTTGCATCCGCTCTTGCCTGATTGGTTCAATATCGGAAATCTGAATTACATCTTTGAAGCCGCAGGGATTCCCGCGCCTTTGCCGAACCTGCCTATCCCACTCGGATGGTTCTATTATAATCCGCAGGATTCCTCTTTCCGCGATATTGTTTATGGAATAGCGACAATGCTTTATCAACTCACGGAACCTACTCCGGACATTGAAGGGGCCTGCCCCGAGCCAAGTCGAGGGGCCTGCCCCGAGCCAAGTCGAGGGGGTGAATCATGAAAGCGATGAAACTTCTTGTCCTCATTTCATTACTGCTGGCAATCGGCTGTTATTCCAATCAAGAGAATTCCACCGGAGTCATCGGGGAAAAATCGCAACAAGGCGGCGCACTGGTCGACGGATCTCTGTCGAAAAATATTCTTATTCCTAAAACATTTGCCGAACCCTTGAGAATCAATCTCCATGATGAATGCGGTGAGGTCCCTGTCACGCCGCTTCCGCCGGTGGATATCTCGCAGCCTACGGTGGTGACTCTTTCTGAAAATCATCGCTTTTTGATCAACGGCCAATTATTTTTCCCGATCGGCCTATATGGAGTTCCCGGATCTCCGGATGTGATGGATGATATTTCTTCGGCCGGATTCAACGCCGCACAGACCTATACCGGCTGCTGCGACGGATCCAGCTTGGACGATCAAAAGGCGTTCTTGCAGTCGGCGCAGGATGCCGGAGTGGTCGGCGTGGTGCATCCGTTTTCGGATCCGAACGTCATCTATTCCACGCCGCCTGCCGATTTGCAGGCCCTGTTGGCCCAGCGCGAAGCCTATGGTTCGTTGCTGTTCTGGTACACCTTTGACGAACCCGGATTGTGGGGTGTTCCGACTCAGCTTACTTCCGACTACAACGAGTTTTTGCACACCTATGCAGGAAACCATCCGAATGCATTGGTCGAATGCCCTGCGCAAGATCTGACCATGTATATGCCTTCCACAGATTTCATGATGATCGATCCTTATCCCGTTCCTATGTTTCCGATACGGGAAGTATGGGATATGACCTTATTGGCCCTTGAAGCCGCGAACGGCGAGAAAGGCGTTTTCGGCGTGCCGCAAGCTTTCGACTGGGATGAGGACATCGGAATTATCCCGCCCAATCACGTTTTCCGTCCCACTGTTCCGGAAATGCGAAACATGACATGGCAGTTTCTGGCTCTCGGCGCCAACGGATTGCTGTATTTCTGCTACGGCAGAATCACCGCTCATCCCGAAGAATGGGCCGGATTGCAGGGAATCGTGAGCGAAGTGAATTCCGTTTCGGCGGTAATTGCAGAGCCCATGCTTGGATTTGTGCCGGTCCAGCCTAATGTGCCTTATGTGGTCGCCACCTATCGCAAGCATGAAGGGATTAATTATATGATCGCCATCAGCCTATGGATTCATCCGGTGGACATTACCTTTGACCTTTCAGGCTTTACCGATAGTCCTTGGTGCGCAGTGGCTTTGTTTGAAGACGGCCGACAAGTCCCGTTGAACGGCCAGACCTTGACGGATCATTTCGAGCCTAACGAGGTGCACGTGTATCAAATTCGATGAAATTCAATGTGGGCGGGATTGGATGCCGATTAAAATTTATAACTGAATATCGTGTACAAAAAGTCGTTGTAGTTCATATCGCCGAAACGCGTATCCCATGCGCCGCCGAATATCTGTGCGCCGAGTTCTCCGGAAAAGTCGGGCGTAAATTTAAAGCGAACATAAGGCTTGGCCAGCCAGTCATAATGCCACACATTGAAAGCTCCGTTGAATCCGACCTCGAGATCTTCGTCGAGCCAGGTCGTCTGGATTTTTGCCGTGACGATCCCCTCGTTTTGTTGGTCGATCAATATATTTTTATAATCCAGAATCTGAGTATGAACATATTGAAAATTCAGATATAAGGTCGTGCCTTTTCGCCAATCGAATCCGCCGGCCGCGGACCAGTTATCCCTTTTTGATCTCCAACTTTGGCCTTGCATATCCTTGAGAATCTCATAGCCCTTTAATGGATCCGTTACTTCGAGCAATGAAGGGTCCAGGTCGTGCATCCAATAGCGGCGCGAATAATAAGCGCCCTCGCCCCTGAAACCGAAACCGCCTTGCGTAAAATTAAAACTGCCTCCGGCTGCCTGATAACGCTGATATTCCTGGCGAATGAACAATGCCTTTCCGCCTTGGATCAACTTTTCGGCGTTCGCGTCGATTTTCGCGTCGAATGTAGGCAGCGGATCCATGCCGTTGTAATACATTGCCTCGAAATCCACTTTACCCAATGTGCCGTAAAACCGAGTCGCCACACTGGCATTATGGATATTGATTTTCGGAAGAACTTGCCGAAATTCCACATACTGAGGAAAAGCTTCTTGTATCTGATAAAGCTCTTCAAGCTGCCAGGGAAGCCATTGACTGTCGCGCGCGGGAAGAATGTCCGGCGTGAATACCGGCACTGCAACAGCCTGCCATGAAAATTTTTGATATGACAAAATCATATTTACGCTGTAAACCCCGATCTTTCGGTCGGGCCTGTCCATGGTGATGAACCATCTCAAATCTTCCGGATTGATCAAGTCCGTCGGATTAAACTCGTCGGCTTTGCCCCATGAGTAGATTTTTTTGCCCGCTTCCAGCGTGAAATATGTGCTGTAATATCCGCCATAAGCTTCTTTTATTCTCCATTCGATATCATTCTCATTTTTGAATACGCCGGTGGGATCGTAACGAAAATCCATGTCAAGAAACATTCTGCCGGTTCTTTCCTCGTTGGACGCGCGCGCCACGAAATCCACGGTGGTCAGCAGCGTGGAAATATCCCAATCGTAGCCTTTGGGCATATCCTCCTGTAAAAGGCGCACGCGCATTTGATTGGATATGGAGCCTCCGAACAAGACTTCCGCCATGACAGCGGCAGGAAAGGCGATAACAGCCGCCATTATTGCAAAGAAAAGAATGTGCAGGCCGGTTCGTATCATAGATAGCCCTGTAAAAATCGAGGGGTTTACAAAAAGGTAAACCCCCCAAAGAAATTGATCAATAGCTTTCGAGGAATTCTTTGGTGAAATAGCGATCAGGGATGTCTGTGTTGTATTGTATATCGGCCAAATCCAGCGTTGTCTTGCCGACCTTGGCTCCCGCTTTGATCATTTCCAAATTTCGATATGTCCAAACACCGCTGATCTGCTCGATGCTCGTATTGTGCGCGGTTTTCCATAATGTCCCGCTTTTATTGTACAGCTCGATTTTTCTTGTTGCGAAGGTTTGCTGGTCCACCCAAATCTTGGTTTTTCCATAAGCCGAGTTGTATGTGGGTTTAGGCGTCGATTCGATCACGTAACACTCGGCGCCGTCGAAATTGGTCTTTTCAAGGAGCTTGTGGTCGAAGTTATCCGGGTTGAGTGTTCCCATGTCTTCCATGAACAGATCGGAGCCCATGAACTGTTCGCTGCGGTCGGCTGCCGCAATTTGGCGCGAAGCTTTTCTCGAAGGCAAAAAGAGCCACTGAAGATCTTCAGCGCCCTTGCGTTCCTGGGTCAGCAATCCCGTTCCGTTGGAATCGGCGGGCTCCAAAAAGCGGACGAGTTTTTGGGTTCCCTTAGGGGTTTCCTTTTGCCAGAGCTTGAATTTATAGGTCCGCTTGTTTCCTTTTTCAGTAATAACCGTCATGGTCAGGGTTGCGGTCTTGGTTTTGGTTTTATCCATATCCGCGGCTTTTTTTGCGATCTGGTAAGCGGTCAATTCCGCAAAGGCCGCGCTACTGAGTACGACCAGAATCGTGACCGCTGCTACTGCGCTGATGATGCGAATTTTCATGAGACACCTCCGTTTTTATTAGAGCCATTTTCGCCGGCCGCTTTTCGAATGAATCTCGGACGCAGGACTACCAGGAAAATAGGCACGATGACCAAAGCGGCAAAGCTGGCGGTAAACATTGTGATGCCGGTTAACAGTCCCATTCTTTGAACCGGCTTGAAATTGCTCAGAGCCAGCACAAAAAACCCGAGGGCGACCGCTGTCGCATTGAATATAATCGCTTTGCTTGTCGTCAGGTGCGTTCGCGTTACGGCAGACACGGTCGAGTATCCGCCCGCGCGCTCGAGCCGATATCGATTAGTGTAATGAATGGCATAATCGATTCCGCAACCGACTGCTCCGGCCGAGACCAACGCCGTACCGACATCCAATGGGATCTTGGTCAGAACCATTAAAGCGAAGTTTCCGAATACAGCGACGAAAGTAGGTATGACGGATAGAAATCCTCCGACGAAGCTCTTGAAAATAATGGCCGCCAGGAAAAAAACCACTATCAGCGCGAACATCAAAGAGCGGATCTGGCTTACGACAATCAACCGGTCGATGACCAGCCGCAGAAAATTCGGTCCTGAAAAATAGTACTTTGCATCGACAATTCGGGACGAGGGAGGGATAAATCCGAAAGCCTCGGCAAGCACTGTTCCCAGCGGCACTTTTTTCGGTTTTCCCATCAACTCGGGCCAATTTTGTTGAAACCATGAATCGATATCTTGCTTCATCATATACATGAAGTATGTCTGGCCGTTCCTGCATTTGAACGCCACACGCACACGGCGGTAATCGAAATCGACCGCGGCTTTCAGCGTATCGCTCTTTTGCGCAAAAAGGAAAAGACAATCAGCGACCGCCTGTTGAGTATCCGGTATCCGATATTCCTTCGGATCGTCGTACTCCAAAGCCATATTCATCTTTTTGATATAGTCCAATACTGAAAGTGTGGCGCCTATATCCGGATACTTGTTTTGCATATATGTAAGAAGCCGCTCCAGCTTCCGCAAATTCGCAGGGTCTTTCCAATAATTTTCGCGTCCGCCGTCGATCACGAGAGAAAAGATGTTGGTCCCGCCGAATCTTTGATTCAAATAATCGTCCGACGTCCTGATCGGGCTGTCCTTAGGGAAGTATTTCACAATATCGCTCGTAACGACCACTTTTGTAGTCATGTACACGCAAATTCCCACCATGACCGCGCCGACACCCAAAATCCGCCATTTATATTTCATAATGAACTCGGCGAGCCATTTCAAAAATCGGCCCAAAGGCCCTTTGGCTTCCTCGTCTTCCGACGATCCTCCCATCTCTTTTATCTTCGGCTTTTTTAATATGGAAAGGACTGCAGGGATGAACGTCAAACTAATGGTCAGCGAGGCGAATGTCCCGAAACTGGCGAACATTCCGAAATCGCGGATCGGCAGGATTGTGGTCGTCATCAGCGATGAAAATCCGCCGACCGTAGTCAAGCCGGCCATCACTATGGCCATACCCACGCGCTCCAACGTATGAACCAGGCTGTCTTTCTGGCTCTCTCCCGCCCTAAGCTGTTCCAAATAATGATGAACGACATGGATTGTGTATGCGCTGCCCACGGCTACGATCAACGTAGGCAAAGCGCTGGTGATGATCGTGAGCGGCTTTCCTATCAGCGCCACCAACCCGACGGTCCAAATCGTAGCCAGCATAACCGAAATTGTAGGCCAAATGACGCCGATCGGCCTTTTGAAGCTGATGATTAACACAAGAATGATTACTGCAAAGACAAATGGGATTAATAACCTCAAGTCGCTGACCAGATATTTCCCCAACCAAACGCTGATGAGCGGGAGACCGGCTATTTGGTAGGTAATTCCATCGTCCGGTTTGTCGATCTCGGTGATTTTCTTGTCTAGCAGGACTTGCAATTTCTCAACATATTGGATCGTCGCTGACGTCGGGAGAAAGAACATGATGACGGTCGATTTCAAATCGTGGCTTACGATATTGCCCTTATACATCTCCCACGATTCAATCCATTTCCGCGATTGATCGGCCTCGGCTTGAGTCGTTGGAGCTTTTTTCCATAGATCTTCGATTGTGAGTTGATGTTCCGGTTTGGCTTCCTGTTTTTCCGGAGGGATGACTTTGTCGTAAATCACCTTCATGGTGGCCAGACTGACCACATCTTCAGGCTCCAACATTTCTTTGGATGTGCAGACATTGACTTTAATCATGCCGTCCAAATCGGGCGATACAGGCCGTTTTTCCAGTTCTTGAAGCAATTCAGTCGTGCATTTTCCTTTCACCTGATTTCGCGTCTTTCGCAGCTCCTGAATTTCTTCGGGTTTGGCCCAAACCCAATGTTCTTTGGGTGACTCGATTTTCAGATTTTTCAACCAGTCCGTAAGTTCCCGGACGACGCGCAATGTGGTTGGGTTGAAAACATCCTTATAAGGGCCTTTCGGATCTACCGAAACACCGATGATCGCCACCATCTCGCCGCTGAATATTTCCTGCATTCGGATGTAATTCTGTTTGTCTTCCTGGTCGTCGGGCAGGAAATTTTTGACCTCATTGTCTATGCGAAGGAACTTGAGGTGATATGCAAAAAAAACGGTCAATCCAAGCGTGAGAATAATGGTTATCCACGGATGCCGTGTCACAAATCTGCCAATTGCTCCCATGATCGCCTTTCTTTTTATTCGCTCAATGTTCTAATGATGCGCTCAAACAGGTCGACCAGTGTCTTTCGTTCTTCAAGAGTAAGAACCTTCAGAAGTTGTGAAGTGTACTTTCTCAAACGCTGTTTATGGTGTTTATGCAAGGAAAAGCCGTATTCCGTAAGTTTTACCAGAATGGATCTGCGATCTTTTGCAGACGGCTTGCGTTCCACGATGCTCCGTTTGACCAGCCGATCCACAATACCCGTCATGGTGTTCGGAAGCGTTCCATAGGCCTTGGCCAACTCGCTCATGGAAACCGGCTCTCGCGAGCCGATAATTTCCACAACGATCGATTCTTGAAAAGTCAACGCTTCAAAAACCGGATCCATCCCGCGAAAGCGGATGCTCGCTTCCAGCGTCTTTTTAAGGTACTCGTAAAATTTGTCGTTTATCGATTGGCTCATGATTTTTCGTAACTCGAATATTTCGAACTTCGAAGTAAATATATTGATTATTACGCAGTGTGTCAAGAATAAAAATCATAAAAAAATCTTGCGCGGATGGCAAGCTTGCGGGCCGGTATGTGCGCGTTCGGATCGGAGAGATCAGTATCGGAAGGTGCTTCCTCCTATAAACTCGCGCAGGACCGAAGTGGGCGGCACTTCTTCCGCCATGATCGGGATGAAGTGGTCGATAAACTGATAAAGCCGAACCGCCTCCGTATAGGCGTCGTCTTCCTGAGAGACTTCCATCAGAAATCGTTTGGCATAAGGCGTAAGCACCGCATGCTCATACACCAGTGCGGAGTTGAAGAAGACATCCGCATTGTTTTGGAACGGAAAAATATAGTTGTCTTCGCCCCCTCTCACGGAAAGCCATCCGTTTAATGTCTGTGCCGCATTATAGCCTCGATACAGGCGATCGCGGACCATGCGTCGCAGCAATCGCGTGTCGCTCGTGAACACGCGGTTGTGCTCATCGATGGAAAGCTGCGTGAGAGCCGAGACGAATACCTTGAATTTGATCTCGTTTGCGACTTTTTCGTGGAGCATGTCATTGAGCGCATGAATTCCCTCAATGATGAGCACTTCTTTCTCTTCGAGCTGAATCGGGATGCTCTTGCCTTTTTTGCGTTTTCCGGTCTCAAAAGAAAACGCCGGCATCTCGATCCGCGCGCCGGTGATTATAGCCGCCAAATGCTCGTTTAAAAGGGGCAGATCAAGGGCGTAAATGGATTCAAAATCGTAGCTTCCGTCAGGATGTTTGGGGGTTTTGTCGCGGTCGATATAATAGTTGTCTAAAGATATCGTTTTGGGAGTAATCCCATTGACTCGAAGCTGGATAGTCAGCCGCTTGCTGAAAGTCGTTTTGCCGGAAGCTGACGGCCCGGCCACAAGAATCAACTTCGGCATTACTTTGGAGTTGGCGATTTTATCCGCGATTTCGGCAATCTTCTTTTCATGAAGCGCCTCAGAAACTTTAATCAAATCGGAAACCGTGCCGCGGATGCATGTATCGTTCAACCCGGAGATCGTGGCTACCCCCATCAATTCATTCCATCGGCGGGTTTCCATAAATATTTCGAAAAGTTGGTTGTGCGTCTTTTCGTCAGGCGGCTTCTGCTTTTCGCCATGCCGATCGGGAAAAGACATCAGTAATCCTTGATGGTATTTGACCAACTGAAAATTCTTCAATGCGGACGAGCTCAACGCCACCGGGCCATGAACGAGATCTCTGAAATTCAGCAACGTTACAATAGTGACCTCGCTACGGGGCATCTGGGTCAGAAAATGAACCTTGGCTTTGGATTTATCGCCCAGGGATGAAAAATAATGCACCGCTTCATCCACAAACACCCTCTCCACCATAAACGGAACATCCATCTGGACATATTCTTCCATGCGCTTCTCAATGCGTTCCACGACCTTCGAAGTGACCGTCTCTCCTTCAATTGTAAAAAAATAACCTCCGCCGATTGATTGGCTGACTACAACATTCGCATTGGGATACAGTTCGCCGACCACTGCATAAAGCAGAATATTTGCGCTCCTCCGATAGATGTCCGCGCCGTATTTGCTGGAGTAATCCACAGTGTTCACAATGGAATCTGAGGTCAACGAATGATATAGGCCCGTGAGCCTGCGATTCACAACGGCTCCCAACGGCGACAAAGGCCCTGAATGCGGTACGCGGCCGAATAATTCCGATATCTTGGTTCCATATACGACGGTAAGATCTTTATCGTTCATCGTAACTTTAACTGTGTTATTCATTGCGCTTAGTTACCTTTCAATCAGTGAATATCGTCAAGAATTCCGAAGTAAATCAGAAAATCAAGCTTATGAAAAGAGGGGTTTGGTAAATATATAAATTCCTTTTTGAGATCATTTTCTGATCGCTTTAAAAAATGACGTTGTATTAGCCGCCAAGCCTTGACGAAACTCGGCTTTCAGCACAAACTTGTGCGAAACTTTCAAATCAAAAGGCGGGATATATGGCTGAAGAAGAAGCCAAGAAAGAGGCGACAGGCGGATTTTTAGGTGTAGATCCTACGGGAAAAACACCGGAAGAAATCGAGCTGGAGTGGTTTGAAAATCATTACCAGGGTGATGTTCCGCAGCTTACCGCGCGCGCCATTATCATGGGAATGTTCCTGGGCGGATTTATGAGTCTGTCAAATTTGTACATCGGATTGAAGACCGGTTGGGGGCTCGGCGTTGCAATCACGGCTTGCATCCTCTCGTTTTCTCTCGGGTCGATTCTCAGTAAGTTAGGAATTCTGAAATCCAATCTCACAATCATGGAAAACAATTGCATGCAGGCTACGGCCAGTTCATCCGGATATTCCACCGGGGGATCGATAGTCAGCGCTATTTCCGCGTTATTGATGCTGCAAGGCCATCATATGAACTTCTCGGTGCTTTTCTTCTGGACAATATTTCTGGCCATGCTTGGGGTTGTGATGACAATCCCAATGAAACGACAGATGATCAATGTAGAGCAACTCCGCTTTCCTTCTGGGGTTGCAGGCGCCGAAACCCTTCGAAGCTTATACGCAAAAGGAGAAGAGGCCACAAAAAAAGCCCGATCTTTGCTTTATGCCGCTTTGTTCGGCATGGGCACTTCGTTCATCCGCGACAACGAATTCTCATGGTATCCGGCCTTTTTAAGATTGCCCGGCTACTTTAAAATTCCTGAACGAATTAAATTGGCGGGCCATACATTTCACGAATGGACGATTAGTTGGGAAATGAGCGCCATCATGATCGCGGCCGGCGCGCTGATAGGCATTCGCACCGGCTGGTCCATGCTTGTGGGGGCCATCGCCAATTTCGGAATTCTGGCGCCCATCATGTACACCCGCGGAGATATTGTAACAAATGCAAAGGGATTGCTTGGCTACCGCCAGATCGTGGATTGGTCGCTATGGACCGGCGCGGCCATCATGGTGACATCCGGCTTGCTGACATTTGCATTCAGTTGGCGCACCATCGGCCGAGCGTTCTCCGGTCTGTTGAATATCTTCGGCGGCAAGCCCGGTGTGGGCGATCCGCGGCTCGAGGCCATGGAGGAGGTCGAGATCCCAGGCACATGGTTTTTGATCGGTATGCTGATCGCCGGCACTGGCTGCGTGTTCTTGGAAATAGTGGCTTTCTCGATAAATTGGTGGATGGGGATCTTATCGGTTCTGATGACCTTCTTTTTGGCCATTGTAGCTTGCCGAGCCACCGGCGAAACGGATATCACTCCCATCGGCGCAATGGGTAAAATCACTCAATTGATGTATGGCATCCTGGCGCCGGCGAGCCGGATTCCGGGAGGAGCTCCTGTGGCAGCCCAGATTAACCTTATGACCGCCTCGGTCACCGCGGGCGCCGCCAGTTCGTCCGCTGATCTTCTGACGGTTTTAAAGACCGGATACCTGCTGGGAGCTAATCCGCGAAAGCAGTTTATAGCACAATTTCTGGGAATTTTTGCAGGCGCATTGGTGATCGTGCCCGCCTTTTATTTGCTGGTGCCAACGGCCGACGTTCTGGGAAGCGATAAATTCCCGGCCCCGGCTGCGCAGGTTTGGAAAGGCGTTGCAGAATTGCTCAGCCAGGGTTTGAACGTTCTTTCAACAAGCAAGCGATGGGGTTTGGTTGTCGGCGGCTTGATCGGGATTTTGCTGGCGATTATGGACAAGATACTGCCGTCCAAATACCGCAAATTTAATCCGAGCGCCATGGGCATAGGCTTGGCGTTTGTCATTCCGTTTTGGAACACGCTCTCCATGTTCTTGGGCGCATTCATTGTTTGGATTCTTTCTAAGGCGACTCCAAAATGGTCTGATGATTATGTTATTCCAATCGCGAGCGGTGTGATTGCGGGCGAGAGCCTTATGGGCGTGTTCCTTAATCTTTCCATGCTCAACTTCACGGATATCTGGGGGTCGTTTAAAACCAGTCTCGGCCTAAGCGGTCATGCAGCACCAGCAATATCACCAACAACCGTCACAACGCTGCCGTCTTTGCCCATGCCGGACATTGTGCCGGCAATAACGCCAACGCCAATGCCGTAATGATTTGATGTAAGGGCGACCACCGGTCGCCCTCCAGCCAGGGCGACAGCCGGTCGCCCTTACATTTTGTTGTATGCTTTCAACCTCATAGTAATATCATTTCCTATTTTATAAGCAGCAAATCATATTAAGCTCAAGAGCTTGTGGCTGTACGACATTCTTCCAGATCTTATAGAATGAATTAATAATTATGGTCGATAATAAAATGGTGAAAAAATTCCTAGACATATTATGCTGTTCTATTATAATGTCCTTTTTTTAACAAAACCGATAGGGTAATTATTTTTTGCGATTTTTTCGAACAAAATTCAATAGACTTCATAGAAAACTATTTATTATATTTTATTTAATATTATCTTTTGGATTATGTGTTTATTTTGTAAATTATATAATTAAAATGTACCATATAATGGGATATAAAAATAAAAATTATGAATACAATCAAATACCAATAAATGAAGATCAATTAAGCGATTATCCTTATTATTTAAAAATCAATCAAATAGATCGCATTTCATCGCTCGAAATCGTTTTAAATAAAGAAAATAAGGGTGGCGTCCTTATAATACCGGATTACAGTGCAACAGAATTTCAAGCCGCGCGAATATCCGGAATCCCCGATATATCGAGCGGTTTTATCAGATTCAAAAATGGCGTGCCGATTTCGTTTAAAGCGATACAACCTATATTCGGCTCGCCTAATACATATCACTTGGATTTTAATGATGATTTTCCAAGGCCTAAACGCTTTTTAACATTGAACGCTTTGCCGCCGGAGGAATTGATTGAATACTCGATATCTGAAATCAGGATTATTCGAAATGACGGTAAACACATTATCGTCAAACTAAATCCTGCGCCTTCATTTCTTTTTTCATTAATCATCGGATCGCCCCTGGCTTTATTGCTTATTTATTTTGACAAAAAATCACTCGCAAAAGCGAAGCTGCTGGATGTTGATAAAATATTTGAGCAAAGGCTAATTTTGGTGCGGGCATTCTGTTTGTGCGTTGCGATGGTGCTAGGCGGTTATACGGGAAAAATGTTGTTTTCCATTAATAGTGAAAATACCTTTCTCAATATCATTATCGTCATAGCTTTATTGCTGTGCGCTGCGTTCAACAACAATTTATTAATGGGGATATTGCCTAAAAATGACTTGTATCATAGTCGCCGGTACATTGCACCGACCATCTTACTGATCGTCATACTCATTCCGATGATATTTCCGGGTTTATATTTAATATATTTTCACAGATTGGCTATGGATCAGTTTACAAAGGAAAATGTATTTCACAATCGGGTGATAAAACGCGCTCATCAAAACCAAAAAATCATCATATGCTTAGGCGGGTCCAGCACACAAGGAACGCCTTTTTATCTGACCTGGACCTATGATTATCCGCGCCAGTTGGAGGGCATTCTTCAAGATCGGCAAAAAGATGTAAAAGTAGCCAACGCCGGTGTAAAGGCATCGACATCCGAATATGCTTCAAAGTATCTCCCAAGACTGATCAAAGCTATGCACCCCGATGTCGTGATCCTGAATTATATGAATAACGATTCTCCGGGCATAATCAATATTTTCCGCCCGTTATTAAACGGAATCCGGCTTTCTTTTATTGAAGATATTCATTGGAGAAAATACAATGACTGTTTGGAAAATATTGTACGTCTGTTGCGCTCTAATAATATTCCATGCGTATTTATTCTAGAACCTTATTATTATGGCTTGTACCAGGGCGAGACCGTTCTAGTAAAAACCCGCAATGCCATCTTGGAAGTCGCATCCAAAGAAGGCGCGATAATTGTAGATCCGTATCCGATGTTTATTCAGGAAAAAGATCGCCCGCTTTTCGTAGATAAATTGCACTTGACTCGCTTCGGATGCCGTTTATTGGCGGAGATAATCGCAGATAAAATAAACGATTTAATCTAAGAAATACTATCCATCGGCTGCTTTTCTTCGATCTTGTTTTTTATCACCAAGCTCTATTTGACGCCTTTTTCTTTTAAAGCTGCGCGGGCTGCGGCCAATCTCGCAATAGGCACTCGCGGCGGAGAGCAGGATACATAGGTCAAACCGACTTTGTGGCAAAAAGCTATGGTATCGGGGTCGCCGCCATGTTCGCCGCAAATGCCGACTTTAAGCTTCGGATTCGTGGATCTGCCCTTCTTGGTCCCCATCTCTAAAAGCAAACCCACGCCGGCTTGATCTATGGTGATGAACGGATTATCGGGCAGAATGCCTTTTTCAACATATTCCGCCAGGAATCTGCCAGCGTCATCGCGAGACAAACCGAATGCCGTTTGCGTGAGATCATTGGTGCCGAAGCTGAAGAAATCGGCTTCTTTGGCGATCTCATCGGCAGTTAAGGCAGCCCTTGGAAGCTCTATCATCGTGCCGATATGAAATTTGATTTTCGATCTTTTATTGACTGCGACTTCCGCGATGACCTTCTCAGTGTACTCGCGGATTATCTTCAATTCGTTGATATGCCCGACAAGCGGGATCATGATTTCGGGCTGCACCTCCTTGCCCTTGCCTGCTATTGCATATGCAGCCTCTGCAATGGCGCGAACTTGCATCATGTAAATCTCCGGATACGTGATTCCCAGGCGGCATCCGCGATGGCCGAGCATGGGATTGAACTCATGCAGGGTCTCCGCTTTTGCTTTGATTTCAGAAACCGGCCTTCCGGTAATTGTCGAAAGCTTTTCGAAATCTTCTTCGGTTTTCGGCAAAAATTCGTGTAAAGGCGGATCCAAAAGCCTTATCGTGACTGGTTTTGCGCCCATTGCGCTGAAGATGCCGATGAAGTCGTCGCGCTGCATGGGCAGAAGCTTGGCCAGCGCTTTTTCGCGCTCTTCGACCGTATCGGCCAAGATCATCTCGCGCACTGCGTCTATGCGCTCACCGCCAAAAAACATGTGCTCCGTCCTGCAAAGTCCGATTCCCTCTGCTCCATAGGCAACGGCCTTTGCGGCCTGATCCGGTTGATCCGCGTTGGTCCAGGTTCCGAGCTTTCGGAATTTATCGGCCCATTCCATGAGTTTTTTATAAGCCTTGAAGGTCTTGGATTTTTTCGCATCGGCAGCCGCCGGGCCTGCTCCGAACAAAGCTTGCTCTACCTCAGAAGGAACAGTTGAGATTCTACCAGCCAGCACCTCACCGCGGGTTCCGTCAAGGCTGATGAAATCGCCTTTTGCTATGGTCCGGCCTTTTACGGTCATGGTTTGTTTTTGATAATCGACTGATAAGGCGTCGCATCCGACCACGCATACCTTGCCCATCTGGCGGGCCACAAGCGCCGCATGGCTTGTCATGCCGCCGCGTTGGGTAAGAATTCCTTCGGCGATAGCCATTCCCTTGATGTCCTCAGGGCTTGTTTCGATGCGGACCAAAATGACTTTCTCTCCTAATTTGGCCGTTTCCGCTACATCCTCCGCCGCAAACACCACTCGCCCTGTCGCAGCGCCGGGCCCTGCTGGAAGGCCTTTTGCCAGCAGCGCACCCTCATCAATGGCCTTTTCTTTGGCCTTTAAGTCGAAAATCGGAGCCAAAAGCTGGAGCAATTGATCAGGCTCCACCCTCATTACCGCTGTTTCAGGTTTAATGAGTTTTTCTTTGACCATATCCGCTGCGATGCGACACGAGGCGAATCCGGTGCGCTTGCCGTTGCGGGTTTGCAGCATCCAGAGTTTGCGGTGCTGGATGGTGAACTCCAAATCCTGCATGTCTCGGTAATGCTTTTCAAGAACTTTTGCGGCTCGGCGTAATTCTTTATAAGCTTTGGGCATCTCGTTTCCGAGCTGCACAACGGGTTTCGGTGTGCGGATGCCAGCTACGACGTCTTCGCCCTGGGCATTTCGCAAGTATTCGCCATAGAATGACTTTTCTCCGGAAGCGGGATTGCGGGTAAAGGCCACTCCGGTTGCGCAGTCGTCGCCCATATTGCCGAACACCATTGCCTGCACGTTGACGGCAGTGCCCCAATCGCTCGGAATTTTATTAAGCCGGCGATATTCAATGGCGCGCTCGTTTTGCCACGAGCCGAAAACCGCGCCTATAGCGCCCCATAGCTGTGTCTGCGGATCTTCGGGAAAATCCTTTCCGAGCCTTCGCTTTATTTCTTGTTTGAACAGGCGCACGAGCTCTTTCAAATCTTCCGCATCGAGGTCGATATCGAAGGTGACTCCCTTATTCTTTTTGATTTCCTCTATAATGGCCTCAAACGGATCGATCTCGTGCTTGGAAGTGGGTTTAAGGCCCATTACTACATCGCCGTACATTTGAACAAATCTGCGATAACTGTCATAAGCAAATCGTGCGTTTTTGGTCTTTTCAGCCAGCCCTTGAACCGTCATATCGTTCAGTCCCAGGTTCAGGATCGTATCCATCATGCCGGGCATGCTGGCCCGCGCACCGGAGCGCACGGAAAGCAAAAGCGAATTCTTCGGATCTCCGAATTTTGCTCCCATCTTCTTTTCAATGGCGACAAGAGCGGCTTGGACGTCTTTCTTTAAAACAGGGGGATAAGCGCGCTTGTTCTTATAAAAGTAAGCGCAAACCTCGGTAGTGATCGTGAATCCCGGAGGCACCGGAAGTCCCAGATAGCACATCTCGGCCAGATTAGCGCCTTTACCGCCAAGCAGATCCTTCTGATGCGCCCTGCCCTCGGTTTTGCCGACCCCGAAAAGATAAACGAACTTCGCTCTTTTAGCCATGTGCTCATCCTTTCCAAATTGATGACTTATTCAACGGCTCGGAGCTTATCAAGCCGCTTTTTATTGTCAACTATCCTATCGTCACAACATGAACCAAAATCAACAAAATACATCTTGACAAGCAAGCCGATTTCATGTTTTCAAAGGGAGTCGTGCGGGAATAGCTCAGTGGTAGAGCATCGCCTTGCCAAGGCGAGGGTCGCGGGTTCAAGCCCCGTTTCCCGCTCCAATTTTTTTTGGCGGCGTAGCCAAGTGGCAAGGCAGAGGTCTGCAAAACCTTCATACACCGGTTCGACTCCGGTCGCCGCCTCCAATGATAAATCGCTATGGGCCGCTCGCAAATGATGGGCAGCCCGCGTCGTCTCAAAACGAGTTCTTATCGTTCGACCTGGCCCTCGGCTCTGAGGCTCGGGATCGAAGAGAAGCTCGGGCTCGAAGAGAGGCTCTCGACAGGTGCCCCGATGTTTTGCCATAGGGTCAATAATCGTTATGATGGCCGTCTTTACGATAGGCTGCCATAAGACTCAAAATATCTTTGTCCCGCCTCCGACCGATGTGCCTGTTCCGATTCTAGGAAAAGCCAATGCCAAGCCCGCAGGCCCTACTCTGGTCGTGGATGAAATCCTGGCCTATGTGGAATCGAAAACCCTGACCCTGCAAGACATCAGATCGGAAAAACTGTTTATGGCCGTCACGGGCAAAGCCATTATTTATACGCCTGAACAGGTGGTCTCCATTCTCAAAGACCAAGACATCGATAACTCGGATCAGGCGGTTTTTGAAGATCTTATGGCTCGCATGTTGATCTATACGCAAGCTGAAAAATTGAAAGTCACGCAAAACATACCGCCGACAACTGAAGAAGAAATCGAGGGCATGAAAGCCGAAATCAAGGCCGCCGGGTACGATTATCTGGAATTCTGCAACCTGGTCGATACGACGGACTCGGTTTCGGCGCGACAATATAAACTTGGAAAATTCCGCTCCATGGAGCAATATCTCTTTCGTTGGAAAGTGGTCGAGGAATTAATAAAACGCAGGATCGAACTGATGGTCAAAATGACGTTGGACACCATGTATTCTGAAAAGCGCAACGAGATCGCGGCTAAATATCCTGGAAAGTCGGATGCCGAACTCAAGGAAATATTTAAGGTCCGGATCGAGAAGGAGCGGCTTAAAACCTGGATTCAAGAATTAAGGGACAGAAGCAATATCGTCATCGTCAGAGAATGGGATCGTCCTCATCCCAAGGTTGCGCCATGAAGAATTTTGAACAAAGCGAATCAATGGGCTTGTTCATCACATTCGAAGGCATCGAAGGATGCGGAAAATCGACCCAGATCAATCGAGCCGCAGAATGGCTGAGAAGCTTGAACAAACGCGTGATCGTCACGCGCGAGCCCGGCGAAGGCGAATTTGGCGAAATGATCCGCAGAATTCTGCTTAACGCCGAAGGAGAACTCTGCGCTCAAACCGAATTGCTGCTCTTCCTCGCGGATCGGGCCCAGCACGTGTACGAGACAATCAGGCCGGCTTTGATGCGCGGATCCGTTGTTCTGTGCGATCGGTACGAAGATTCGACAGTGGCCTATCAAGGCGCGGCCCGCGGACTCGGAGAGGAATTCGTGCTTAGACAATCGCGCCTTTTTACCAACGGCCTTTTACCGCATCTCACATTTTTTCTGGATGTTCCTGTTCAGGTCGGCCTCAATCGCCTAAAATCCAGAAAAAGAAATTTGGACCGCATAGAACAGGAAGACATGGAATTCCACCATTCGCTTCGGGCAGCTTATTTAAGGGCCTCAGACCGCGAGCCGAATCGAATCATAAAGATCGATGGAACCATGCCTGTTGACCGCGTCTTCGATGAAATAAAAAACAAAATAACAAACCTGTTCACCGAGAAAGGGTCATGATGGGCTCTATTGGTTTTTCGACTGTAATAGGCCATCAAAAAGCGATTGGGCAGTTGCGTGCGGCTGCGGCATTGAACCGCATTGCGCACGCTTATTTGTTTATCGGCGGCCATGGGGTGGGAAAAAGAACTTTGGCGAGGGCGTTTGCCGCGTATCTGCTTTGCCTGTCGAGAGCCTCCAGGTCGCTTGTACTTCGCAGCGAAGCGCCGCTTCGCAGAGTAGCAAACGACGGAAACCGCGGCGAATCACAGGCGGGGGCGCCTGCTCCACATCTTGAGGATGCTTGTGGCGTTTGCCCGTCGTGCCGCAAGTTTTTGTCGGGAAGCCATCCGGATTTTGTGGAGCTTATGCGCGAAAAGACTTATTATCTTACGGACCAGGTCCGCGATTTGACGAAGCGATGCATGTTCGCGCCTTATGAATCCGAAATGCAGGTGCTTTTGATCCCGGACGCCGAATGGCTGTATCATGTTTCTGCGAA
>Ga0315282_10006412_pt1 | contig 19711 bp, 12 predicted proteins | sample YL17G07_20_MG_FD_203693 | JGI IMG/M metagenome (GOLD analysis project Ga0315282, IMG submission 203693) | Sediment microbial communities from Yellowstone Lake, YNP, Wyoming, USA - YL17G07_20 | ecosystem: Environmental > Aquatic > Freshwater > Lake > Sediment | place: USA: Wyoming | collected... | reverse complement strand
CAGTCGTTCCTACGGAACTTTTGGTTGCTATCTTTTTCAATACCCAACGATAAATCGCTGGGCTATTATCATAAGTTCCTACGGAACAAAGAATTTCCATAATATTTTATCTTAAGTCAGTGCCATTGCCCCTAGCCCCTTTTTTAAGGGGGAATAAATCGAGTCATGTCAACATTCCCCCTTAGCAAAGGGGGTCAGGGGGTTGTGAAAAACGTTGAAATACTATGTCAAAAATGGCATTTTTTAGCGATTACTTAACTGAAAACTATTTACATTCTTGTCTAACCCTTATTTACTACATATATTCCCGAAGCAACCAAAACCGTTCCCATAATTAAGTATAGTGTTATCTGGTCGTGCAACATTAGCGCGCTCAATCCTACACCAAAGATAGGCATAGTGAATATGAATACGGACAGTTTACTGGCGCTGTACCGCTTCAGGAGTAGAGTCCATAGTATGAAACTAAAACCGGCTATTATAACGGACTGATAAAAAATTGAGATCACAAGGTTAATAGTTACGTTATTCTGAGAAAGCTCCTCAAAAGCGAAACTCAATACGAAAAATGGTATCAACCCAAGTACCATTTGCCAGAGCAAAAGCTTGTAAGTATTAATACTTTGTACCAACTTTTTGGTATATATAGTCATAATACTTACTATTATTGCGCTTACAACTAATATAGCGTCGCCTATAACCCGTGAATGATTAACACCGATCTTGTCACGAAAGACTACGAGCATTCCACAAAATGACAATATAAGCCCAAGAATTTTCTTGATATTAAGTCTGTCATTAGGAATAAAGAAATTGGCAAGAATAGCCACAAATATCGGATTGATACTCATAAAAATTGACGATCTGCCTGCCAATGTGTACTTTATTCCCAGATTAAAGGTACAGATTTGCGCAGAGAATAAAATTGACATAATCACAAGCGGGATAATTTCTTCTCGGTGTGGTTTCAGGTCTGCTTTGCTGAATACTCCCCAGATTGCAATAACTAAGGCTCCGATGGCAAACCGTACGCCTGCAAGCATAAAAGGGGGCATATCACTCAAAGCAATTTTCGTTGCAACAAAGTTTCCACCCCATATAAACGTTAAAAGTAAAAGCCACAGTAACGCTTTTGAGTCAATATTTTCACTTGGTAATTCAGTTGTTTTGATAACTTTCCTCCTCAATTAAAATCATAGCACCTTTGCCACAACGACAGTCATGTCATCATCTCTGATACCTCTATTATTCCCAAAATCTATGGCATCAGAGATTATGGCGTTGACCATAAATTCAGGTGACATATCGAGCGCAAACTTTGATATAATCTTTTTCAATCGTCCTGAATCTGAATATAACTGATCATTATTATCTAGTGTCTCAATAATACCGTCAGTCATAAAAATAAGAACGTCTCTGCTTTGCAACTGAAAGCGTTCTTCATCGTACTCAATTCCTGCTTCCATTAATCCTAATGGAAATCCTCTCACTTCAAGAAACTGAATCTCACCGTTTCGTAATAGGATAGGAAGAGCATGATGACCAGCATTAGCAAGAGTCAAGGTTTTGCTTTCTGTATTGATAAGCCCGATCTGCATTGTAACATACATATCTGGTTCCGTTCTGGTTATCAAGACATCGTTTGTTTTAGCCATCAAGCGAGAGGGAGAGATTTGATCCATCTCCTCTGCCTTTGCATGTAAGATACCATCAGTCATAACGGCATTCATCGCCCCTATCATCGCCTTTCCTGTGACGTCTGCGATAATTATAGCGATCTCGTTTGGGTGCTTGCTTTGGAGATAATTAAAGAAATCACCGCTTACCGTATTTGCAGAAACGCATTTTCCTGCAATCTCTAATCCATCAATCGCTGGTGGGCTTTCAGGCATCAAAGACATCTGTACACGATGCGCATCTTTTAGTTCCTGCGCCGCAAGTCGTTCATAAGCACGGATTCGTTTGCGATGCTTTACAAATCCAGTCGTCAGAATAATCATCGCAGTTATTAGAATGATGCCAAAACTTCCAGTCGGCACCAGAAAAACAGTACTCATGTAAAACGGCGGTCGAACATTAATCTTGATCTGTGCTGGTTTAGAATAATTCAAATCCCGATCTACTGCTTTAACTTTGAAGGTGTATGTTCCCGGTTTAATATCAGGATAGTCTATGCTCCGATCATGGGTAGGTCCCTGCCAATCCTTATCATAACCATCTAATTGGTAGAAATACTGCATTGCCTCTGGACGAGTTCTGTAACTGATGCCACGATAATTGATCTTCAGATTTCTTCCTGTCGGAATGGAAATTGTTTCTGAGGAATCGGTATAAACCTTATCCGCTAAGGTTGATTCTATAAGAATTAGCGGCGGGGCATGATTGGGCTTATATTTTGCGAGTCCTCCTTCCGTACCAATCCAGATATTACCATTTTTATCTTCATGCAAGGCAAAGATACGATTATTGGGAAGTCCATCAGCAGTAGTTATTTGCATCAACGTTTTACCATCAGTTTTGATAATGCCTTCGTTCGCTGTGCCAAACCAAAAATAGCCCTCTCGATCTTCAATAATTCTCATGATTAACTTGCCGTTAAATTGAAGGGGTGTTGTAAATGACTTCCCATCATATTTACTGAGCCCGCTCTGCGTGCCAATCCATATTTGTCCCTGCTTATCTGCGTACATCGCCATTACAGCGTTATCTATAAGTCCATCATCTGTGATGAAATTGGTAAATTTAACGCCATCATATCGGTCAATTCCACCGCCTTGTGTGCCTATCCAGATATCTCCATGTTTATCTTCAACCAGAGAACTAATCGCATCAGACGCAAGCCCATCTGCCATCGTCAGATTAGTAAATTTAACTCCGTTATAACTGCTGACCCCTGCATTTGATGCGCCGATCCAGAGACGATCGTTTTTATCTATTAGCAATCCTGATCTGGGAGAAACATTATTTCCGATAAGACCATTCTGTGTTGTAAAGCGAGTATAATTCATTCCATCGTATCTTATAAGACCATGCCCTTCGGTTCCAAACCAAAGATTTCCCTTTACATCAGTTATGATGTTTGAAACATTTCCTAGTATACGACGACTTTTAGGGATTGGCTGTGTAAAGGTTATCCCATTGTATTTACTAACAATACCATCAGCCGCTATCCATAGATTTCCTTGCTTATCTTCAGCTATTGCAGTGACAGTTATTCCGGGTAAACCATCCTGAATCCCATAATTCCTCAATCCCTCTGGGTTAAATTGGCTCAGTCCATTTGCATTGGGGTGTCCGAACCACATATTACCCTCACGATCCTCAAAAATAACGTTAATGGAATTATCGGCTAATCCATCCTGTTCTGTGAAGTAAGTAAAATTATTCCCATCATAACGTGAGACACCTCTCCATAAGATGAACCAAAGGTTTCCCGCATGATCCTCTAAAATATATCGGGCGCCATCACGAATTGGACCATCTTTTGTCATAAATGGTAATAATTTATTGCCAATCATACAGTTAATGCCTCTATCTGTGCCAAACAAGATATTACCATTATGATCCTCGATGATAGAATAAACAGCATTCCCGATTAATCCATCTGCGTCTGTGAAGGAAGTAAAAGTTTTCCCATTATATTGGCTTAAACCTTTCGCTGTTCCTATCCACAAGTTTCCTTTACTGTCCTCCATCATCGTCTGTACTGAATTATCAACCAAGCCATCTGCTGTTGTAAAAGTGATAAACTTTTTTCCATCATATTTACTGATACCGCCTAAATTGCAGACAAACCATATATTACCTTTTCGATCCTGTATAATCTTAGCGATATTATCTCCTGCAAGTCCGTCCCTGATAGCATAATGGATAACGTTTTTGCCATCATACTTGAAAACGCCATCTGAACCTGTACCAAACCAGATGTTTTCCTGTTTGTCTATTAATATAGATTGTATAGAGTCATTACTTAGTTCATTATCATTGATAAAAGGAACAAAACTTTCACCATCATATTGACAAACGCCCTTGCCTGTTCCTATCCATAAGACACCTCGATTGTCCTGAACTATCGAGTAAACATAATCATTAATCAATCCATTTGACGTTGTATACGTTTTCCATTCTCCAGAATGACTTGACAGTGATTTTTCTAGCGTCTGGTAAAGATACCATAGCTTTGTTACAGATTCAGGGTCGCCAGAACTGCCCTGTATGACTCTCTTTGACTTCTGTACTGTTGATAATAGGTCTTTATTAGATACCAGCAGAAGCTCCTCTATTTTTGTCAGATAGTTTAATTGTGGACTTGGCAGTTCATGGTTGGGACCCGGTGGTGGCGGTGGGGGGGCATTACGTCTCATCGCTTTGCCGTTTATTGGCGGCTTAGGTTTCTGCTCAATAACAAATTTGCTTTTTATGCGTTCTACATCGTGAATAGCATCAAATTCTGCCTGTAATCCTTTAATTATGGGATTTCGAGGGTCTAATTTGAAAACCTTATCAATTTCCGAACGCGCCGAACCATAGTTATTTTGAGATGCATACAGTTTTGCCAATCGCATTCGCGTATCAAAATCATCGGGAAAGCTTTTGATTACACGCTGGTATATTTCAATTGATTTTTGAATATTCCCCTCTGATTCATAAATCTGCCCTAATATTTTCGTTCCCTCCATAGAAAGGTGTGAATCTTGCTCAAGAAGTTTTCGTAAATCTGGAAGTCGGTTTCTACTCATAAAAAAACCAAATATCTCTCTTAAAGAGAATTCAGCTTCTAATCCATTTTGATTATTTGCTAAAGCATTTTGAAAAAAGGAAAGCAGGACATTGATAGATTCCGGTGCAGATTCCCACCCACCCGGGGAGAAATATGCCCTTCCATCATAGCTAAGATTAATAGTCTGCTGTGAGGAATGATGCTTACAGCGCACAATTGGCACCAGCCCGCCAAAATACTTCAACTCCCTTATCTTTGCTTCTTTATAGGTATAGTTTTTCTGCGGGTTTTTATCAAAAGTAAGCGCCTGAAATGGAAACTGCATCGGGTTGAACTCATAGAGATAACTGCAAGGCATTTTCGGGTCCTTATAGGCTGTAAATCCAGCGGGTTTTCCATCTGTTTCATCAGCAGGACATAATAGAATTTTAGGGTCGTGAAGGTATTTTGGATAAAGGCCCGAAAGCCAATTAGGAATATCTCCGTTATGATCTGTTTTATAAGCCTTAATTGCATCTCCTATTACACTAAGGTTCTCCATGCACTTTTTTTTATCCTGCTCTCTATTTATCGTATCTGAAATGGCAATCGAATGTAATGTCATCAACAAAAAAAGCGTTGTTATTATTGTAGCTTTCTGAATTCTCATAGCCTTGTACCTCCAAAACTTATAGGATATGTTGAAGGCTTCAAAAAACAAAAGAAGAGTACCTACGCCTATTATCTCATATATACATCAGTTTTTCAATAAAGACTATTCAAAAAGGGATTTAGTGGTGGATTAAAAACTCTACAATCCAAATGACACTTCCTGACGTATAATCCTGCCATTGTACAGAAAATGGTCAATCATTGTAAAGTTTTTATACACTTAGTTTGCAAATTACCTACGGAGCCAACTATCCAGATAGAGTAAAACATAGGTACAGAAACAATTGAGCGTTTTTCAATACAGGTGGCAAGCAATTTGCTTTGATATCTGAATCAACTGCGGTGTTCGGTCAAAACTAAGGAGAAAAACTTTATGAAAAATCACGAATTCTTTGTGAAAATGATGCTCTGTTCAACTCTGGCACTCCTCATCGGTTTATGCACCAGTAATTTATGGGGGCAAGTTGTTAATCCTGCGGACAAGCAAAAGAATGAGCAAGAAGAGGGGGTTAAATCAGAGAATCATCACTCGTGGGAACTTCTACCTATAGTTATCTCTGGTGAACAAAAGAGTGTATTACGTGAAGAAGATCGAGTCGGTTCTTACGGGCAACCTCGCTGGACAGCACGCAGGCGATTTGCTGAAACAAGAGTTTATGTAATACCAGCAGGACAATTTGAATTTGAGTATTGGCTTACACCCGAATTCTCCCGTGACGGCTCAATAGAAATAAAGAAACAATACGAGGTGGAGATGGGGCTTCCACATAGACTTCAAATAGACCTATATGTAGTCTCCTATCAGCAAGGTAGCAAAGGGCCAATATCTTTTGATGAGGAAAAATTCGAGGTAAGATGGGCATTGGCAGACTGGGGTAAAATATTTGGTAATCCAACAACGTATTTAGAATGGGTTGCAATTAACAACGCCCCCGATCACATAGAGGCAAAATTGCTTTTTGGTGGCGAGATTGTTCCACGCTGGCATTGGGGTTTAAATTTTGTGTTTGAACATGAGACAGCTAAAGAGCAGGAAAACTCTGATGAAGTCACTACCGGTCTTAGCTATACTGCCCTCGATGAAAAGCTTTCCTTAGGCGCCGAAGTCAAACTGGCTTTAGTTGATACAAAAGCTGACCGTGGTAACTTCAGCAAGGAACTTCTCATAGGTCCCAGCATACAATATCGTCCGGAACCTCAGATGCACCTTGACCTTGCGATGCTCTTTGGTACAACGCATGATTCACCAAAAGCAAAGCCAACATTAGTGTTAGGTTGGGAGTTTTAAGATTGTATATCCGAAAGTCAACATCCTTTAGGATTTCAATAATAATATCACTCATTATACATTCCATTGCTTTCTCTACATTTGCATGGATAAAATTCAACGTTGAGAAGAAGGCGGAAACAACGATACCAATATCTTTTGTCAAAGAGAAGCAAACGAATCTTCTTCGGCGACCGTCCCCTGTTCGGCAGTTGATCCTTTACAGCCAGTCTTCTCAACGCTATTCTCTAGAGCAACCGATTTATACACCTGCGAATTATGGACTGTCATCGGATTTCCATACTAATTTACATAGTGGAATATCCACCGAAGTTGGAAGCCTGGGATATGAATCATTGCAGACAATCAAGCCATTATATTCAGGTTTTCAACATCATAAGAATATGCTGATGACTATACCGCTTAGAGTATTTCATTCAAGACCCGCTCAAGCATATCGAAATGTTTTTGGGGAATACAAACTTATTAACCATAATTCGTTAGAATCAATAACGCCAAAAGAGTGGATTTCTCCCGATCTCAGCGGCATTTTGCAAAGCTTTTTTGGCTCTATACGTAAAAAGATAGAATCCAAGAAGAAATATCCAGAATTAGCTAGAGACGCCGGTATCGAAGGACGCTCAGGGGTCAAAATGACTATACTGAAAGATGGTCAGCTAGAAAAGGTTGAGATAGTTGACTCATCAGGAAATCAGATACTAGACAATGCCGCTCTGCAAAGTATTCTAAAAGCAGCGCCATTCCCGCCCATCCCTAAAGATATAAGGCAGAGCAAGATTGAAGTTAGTATCTATCTGGTCTTCAAGATTGCAAGAACGTAATCGTTAAGGATCCGTAATTAAATAACTTCCATAATAAGAAAAGCAAAACTCCTATCCATACCTTTACTATTTCTTTATCCTTCTGACTTCTGCTTGGAACGAATATTGCAATAAAGCGAAGTGATTTATACTGTTCTGCGGGAAGGTCTTTTATTCTCTTACTTTTTGATGAGGTGATAGAGATGAAAAAAGGCTTTTTTGTGTTCACAATGTTTACAGTTATGTTCATTTTCTGTGCATTTATCAACATTCAGGCGCCAGCGATTGTGGTAGTAAACAGACAGTTAAGCGGGGATGTTCAGACTACTATTAATCGTGGTCTTAAATGGTTGCTAGGTAATCAGGACAAAGATGGCTCTTTCGGTGGTCATGCTGGTATAACTGCTCTTGCTGCAATGGCTTTTATGCGCAGCCCACAGCATTATACTGAAAGTAACAACCCATTTGTGAAGAATGCTACAAAATATATTGTCAGCACCACACAACCGGATGGCTCTATATACGATATGGGTCCTGCAAGCTATACTACCGCAGTAGCGATTATGGCTTTGGTTGAAACTAAGAATCCCAACTATGAAGGGATAATCGAAAAAGCTCAAAAATATATCATGGATATTCAATTGGATGAGAATGAAGGAATTACATCGAATGACAAAATGTATGGTGGAATAGGCTACGGTAAGAACAGTACTCGTGGTGATATGTCTAACCTTCACCTCAGCCTGGAGGCATTGAAGGAAAGCGGCGTTTCAAAAGATGCTGATGTCTGGGAAAAGGCTATAAAGTTCATTGAACGCTGTCAGAACCGAAGTGAGTCTAATGATCAAACGTGGGTTGGTAACGATGGCGGGTTTATCTATAGTCCTGAGCCAAGATCAGAAAGTGACCGCAAATCTTATGGTTCCATGACTTATGCTGGCGTTGAAAGCTTCATATATGCTAACGTTGACAAGAATGACCCAAGAGTACAGGACGCTGTAAAATGGATAAAGGCTAATTATACGTTAGATGAGAATCCACCAATAGGTTCAAAGGGGTTGTACTATTACTACTGCATAATGGCAAAGGCTTTTGCTGTCTATGGTGAAGCGGCGATAGTGGATTCCAACGGAGTCCAGCACAACTGGTACGAAGAACTTGCCCGCAAGCTGATTAAACTTCAGAAACCTGATGGTAGCTGGGTTAATCAGGACAATATGTGGATGGAATCTATACCAATCTTAACCACAGCTTACGCTATACTTGCGTTATCCGTTGCCTACTCGGAGTGAAGCATTAGCTTATCCTATTTTCTACTTCTATGTCATTCTGAATTCCGCATGGAACGAATATTGCAATGCAATAAAGCAATTTATATTATTTTGCGGGAAGGTCTTTTATTATCTTGCTTTTGATGATACGAGTTTTTCACTTATGAAATAAAAACACAGAGGCACGGAGTTCACGGAGAGAAAAGTACAAAGAATTGACTTATAGGTTGTTTTTTCTCTGTTTTATTTGATTTCTCAGTGTTCTCTGTGTCTCCGTGTTTCACTAACTGAAAAAGTCGTATTGATGAGGTGATTGAGATGAAAAAAGGCGTTCTTGTATTCACAATGTTTACTGTTATGTTCATTTTCTGTGCATTTATCAACGCTCAGGCGCCGGAAAAGGCAAAGATTGTATTCAGTCATAAAGTAGGTGATAACGATGACAGCATGGAAATATTTGCTATGGATACCGATGGCAAAAATATCCAACGTCTGACGAATAATCAGGTATTCGACGACAGAGCCGCATGGTCGCCTACCGGCAGAAAGATCGCTTTTCAATCTAAACGAGATGGCACCGATGGAATCTACGTCATGGATGCAGATGGTAAAAACGTTCAACGACTAACAAATGACCCAAAAGGTGCATACTGCCCTATATGGTCACCTGATGGTAAGAAGATCGCTTTTGAAACTTATCGGGATTTGAACTACGAAATTTACATAATGGATGCTGACGGCAAAAATCTTCGCAACCTGACTAACAATCCTGCTACGGATCTTACTCCTACTTTCTCTCCAGATGGCAGTAAGATTGCCTTTGTTTCTAATCGTAATAATCAGAATGGGATTTATGTAATGGATATTAATGGGAAGAATGTTGAGATATTAACAGCTATGGGTTTCGACGGTTATCCAGCATGGTCACCCGATGGCAGGAAGATCGCATTCGTTTCTGAACGTGATGGTTTACCTAATATTTACGTTATGGACAACGATGGTAAGAGTCAGATACGTTTGACGGATGAAAATATAGTCGGTTATTGGCCTGCATGGTCACCTGATGGCAGGAAGATTGCCTTTTTATCAGAACCACAATGGACTTTTGACATATTAGTAATGGATGCTGATGGAAAAAATCCTGTTAATTTGACAAATAGCAATGAATGGGAATGGATAACACCGCAATGCTGGTTCGATCCTGCTTTTATTGCTGTATCTTCTGCTGGCAAGTTTATAACAACGTGGGCATGGATAAAGCAAGGGAGATGAGATTATGTGGAAAATTGCACGACTATCGCTTTTATTACTTTGTTTTTCTCTTGTTTTGAGTGTTAGCGATGCCTTTAGCCATTCATGGAGAAGCGGAAAAATCACTTTTTGGAAATATAATGAACACGATTTCTGTATCATGAACGCAGACGGGAATGATGTAACGAAACTGGTGGATAATGATACCACAAAATGTTATCTTACATATTCCCTTTCACCAGACTGTAAAAAGGTAGCATTAGTGTTGCGTAAAAATTGGGATCCGGATAGTAATTATGATATTGCTATCTTTGATATAGATACACGTACATTGATGAATAATATGGAAAGATTAACAAATTATCATCTGTCAGAATTATATATTGATTGGAGAGACCCAGATTACTCTCAAATTGGAGTGAGTCCACTGTTCAAATTCACAACAACGTGGGGAAGGATCAAAACTCAACCGTAAGATGAAACCGAAAGGGGTGCCGAAGATGAGAAACATTATCGCTGCAATTATATTTAGCTTTATATTTTCATTTATGCTTGCTTTCAGTACATTTGCAAGCAACTATGGCAAGGTCGTCTTTGTAGAATCCGAAGGTAACAGATTCCATATTGCCACAATGAACCCAGATGGAACGGATGTTACAGTCCTGACAAAGGAACCTGGTGAATATGAAAATCCTCGCTGGTCTCCGGATGGCAAAAGGATTGCCTATAACAAATTCGATGACGAAAATAAAGCCTACCAACTCTGGATGATGAACTCTGACGGGTCTTCGCCTGAAATTATCAGTAATTCGTCTTATTGGGGCGCTGCTTGGTCTCCAGATAGCAAAAAGATCGCCTTTATGACGATGAATAATGGAATGTTAGTCATAATGGATTTGAAAACTAGAGAAATCACCCCTTTGGTAGATGCAGCAGCTATGCCTGTGTGGTCTCCTGATGGTAAGACAATTGTTTATGAACCGATCAGCTTGTCCCCGCAAACTCTTTATCTTATTGACCCTGTAACACAAAGGAAATGGAATATTGATCTTACTGAAAGGGGAATTGCTATTTATCATAAAAAATGGTCTCCTGTAGCCTTTTCACCAGATGATCAGAAAATCGCATTTCTAGGTGCAAGCCTAATTAAATCCACTTGGGGCATATACATCATGGATTCAGACGGCACAAACGTCATCGAGAAATACACGGGTAATGACGGTGGTCTATTTGCACAGTGGCCAACTTGGTCGCCTGATGGAAAACAGATCATGTTTGATACCCGAAGAGGCATCGAGAAAATGGACGTTGATGGTGAAGTTCCGACGTTAGTGCGTCCTAATGGTATGGAACCTGACTGGCTAAATTCTCCCTCTGCCGCTTCTGTGAGTCCACAAAGCAAGACTGCAACTACCTGGGGTTACGTAAAGCATGATTCATCAAAGAAGTAAAGTAAACTCTTAAATCCCTCTATCTCCCAAAGGGCATATTCATGAGCATTGAAAAATTATTCGGGGAATAAAATTAAGTTCATCAAATCCCCTCTGACTCCCCTTTAGCTAAAGGGGAGAACCAGTTCCTCTTTGAAAAAGGGGGAAAGTGGGATTTAATTCATGGAGGTGACCCAAAATGCGTATAAAATCGCTATTATCTATTTTTGTTTTATTAATCGTTTCAGGTTTCATAATTGCACAAAATATCAGCGCATACCAACCCATTGTCACCGTAGGAAAACCATCTCTCTATGACATAAGCTACTCGCCTGACGGACGCTTTTTAGCTACGTTGACTACCTCTTTTGTGGAACTTCTGGATGCTGAGACTACGAAGCCTGTATCAAGAATTTATACTCCCGGACATTACAATGATAAACTTGCATTTTCCCCAGATAGCGCACTATTAGCCGTTTGTGGCGATAATATTTACATTTTTAATGTTGCAACAAATGAACTTTATGCGACTATTACAACCCAAAATTATAAGAGGGTGGATTTTTCACCTGACGGGAAATATCTTGCCTATTCTGAAAACGATTCAGTTTTTCTGTGGGATATTAAACAAAAAAAGGTCATTCGTGAACTGACAGGCGATCCAGAGCCAATATTGCCAAACTCTGGTTGGTACGCTATTCAATCCTTAGATTTTCATCCTTCAGGTAAGCTATTGGCAGTCGGGTCATACCGTCAAACAATTGCATTATGGAACGTTGAAACGGGCAAAATTGACTCTTACCTCAATACAGAAAGCGGAAGACCGCCTGATGAGATAAAATTCAGTAATGATGGAAAGCTATTAGCGGTTCGCTCTAATAGTTTAATACAATTATTCAATGTCTCAAATGGAAGTTGGAATTACGTTGGTGGATCCGAAGTCAACAGCATAGCTTTTACCAATGATGATAATTACCTTCTCATTGGAGAGAGTAGAGGTGAATTGAGAATCTTTAGCATCAGGACAGGAAAATACGAAACCAGACTAGCCATTAATCGTTCAATACCAGCTAACCAGGGCTGGTGCATGATAGAGCGTATAGCTATTCATCCTGATGGCAAAAAGTTTGCAAGTATATTGGACTATTACAGAATAGCGCTATGGGATACTAAAGATTTTTCTAAGATAAAAACTCTACATGGTTGGGGAACATACTTACCTGCAATTTATCTGCCAAAGATGAATCGAATTATCACAGGCACATATACACATGACCTTTGCTTCTGGGATGCGACGACTGGCGAATTGGTTAAAACAATTGAATACTACTATGATGTTGAATGTATGACCGCATCACCTGACGGAAGGAATATTGCTGTCTGTGCAGAACAGGTAGATCGCATTTATGATGGGTCTACTGGCAGAGAGATTTACAGATTTGATGACAGACATGGACATTCAAGGGTTATGGCGTATTCCCCATCAGGAAGATACCTCGCTTCAAATGGGTGGAAAGGCACTTATATCTACGACACTCACATAGGCAAGACGATCAGTTATATTATGAACGATTGGGTAGATGTCCCTATACTACTATTTACTCCTGATGAGAAAGACATCATAATTATGCCAAGAGAAAAATATGCAACTGAATTCTGGAATATTGAAACCGGGGAATTGGCTTATGAAAAACCTTATAAAGGGGCATTAATCCGGTATGGCAATGATTTTATACAGGCTAAGGGTAAAGGTTATGGAATAGAAGTATTAATGGTGAACTCCCGTAAAAGATTGTCTTACGTTGACGCCCAAATGCCTTCTGAATGGGACTGGGATCAGGTCTTCCATCCTAGCGGAAACATTATGTCTATATTGGCTTTTCAGGCAGAAGAAAACAATACGAAATGCGACTTTTACAATACATGGACAGGCAATAAAATAGCGACTATCACTAATATCGTGGACTTACAGCTTATTGAGAATGACTATATGTTTATAGCAGATAAAAAAGGATTAGAATTATGTCGGATCAGCGATGTTCTAGGTGTGAAACCTAATGATATAAATGATGGTAAGCTACCAACACAGCTTGGACGGATCAAAAATGATCTAATGCCGAATTATCCAAATCCATTCAACCCAGTCACATGGATACCATATCAATTGGCAAGTGATGTAGACGTAGTTATAAAGATACATTCAATAACAGGGCAACTCATAAGGACACTAGAGCTAGGACGTAAAGAAGCAGGATTATATAACGACAAAGACAAATCTGCATATTGGGATGGTAAAGATAATTGTGGTGAATTTGTCGGATCAGGTTTGTATTTTTACACAATTCAAGCAGGTAATTTTGTTGCCATAAGGAAGATGATTATGTTAAAATAAAGTAGCAGAAATTTAGTAAGAGTTTAGCCACTGATTAACATGGATTTTCACGGATGAATATTGATACTAGATGCTGGATACTGTTTTCTCATCATGCTTGAATCTTGTATCCTTTTTCTATTATCCGTGAAAATCCGTGTTAATCAGTGGCTAAATATATGAGGAGTAAATCATGCGAATAGATAATATTATTAAAGAGCAAGGACACTCGCTATCCTTCGAGTTCTTCCCGCCAAAGACAGAGCAAGGAGAAACTACTCTCTTTGAGACAATAGATAAGCTGTCCGTTTTTAACCCAAGCTATGTATCCGTAACTTATGGCGCAGGTGGAAGCACCAGAGATAAAACCATATCCATAGTTGAAAGAGTTAAGAAAAATACTAGCTTTAATGTAATGCCCCATCTGACCTGCGTTGGCGCTGCCAGAGACGAAACAGCAGAGATTGTGCGGTATTATAAATCCATTGGCATAGAGAATATACTTGCCCTCCGTGGCGACCCGCCTATGGGTGTGACTGAGTTTCCGTTTGTGGAAGATGGCTTTGACTACGCAAGGGATTTAATAGAGTTCATAGATACTTACAGGTCATTTTGTATTAGCGCCGCATCATATCCCGAAAAACATCGAGAGTCTCCGAATACAGAGTTTGACATGATCTACACTTATCAGAAGGTAGAGGCAGGGGCAAATTTCCTTATAACGCAGATGTTCTTTGAAAACAGGTTTTTCTATGGCTTCCTTGACCGTGCAGATATGATGGGGATCAATGTCCCAACAATACCGGGCATTATGATTATCACTGACCCAAAGAAAATCAGGCAACTTGCGCAGATGTGTGCGACGTCTATCCCGCAAAAACTCAGCGAACTTATAGACAAATACAGCAATAATCCCGAAGACGGAAGAAAAGCAGGGATAGAATATACCACAGAACAATGCAGGGATTTAATGAATCATGGTGTAAAATATTTTCATTTCTACACACTTAATCGTTGGGAGGCTGTTACGGAGATAATAAATAACCTATCTCTGACATAACATTTAACAAATGAGGAATTTAGGATCCATGATTAAATAACTTCCCCAATAAGAAACACACCCCTGGACCCCTCTTGAGAGCTGACAAGGGTAGGTTTTTAAAACGTGAGTGGCATAAAACAAGTAGACATGCGTATTTAGACAACCCCCTTAATCCCCCTTTGGTAAGGGGGGATTGTCAACATTTTGTCGTGAGATTTGATTCTGTATTCGCTTAATTGTTTTAACTTGTAAAGTCAGCTAAAACCTTTTCAGATCATATCTCAACGAGGTAATCGGTTATAATTCCCCCTTAAAAAAGGGGGACACAGGGGGTTGTTTTTCATTGCTATATCTGGTTAATCGATCCTGTTATAATAAAAAACCTACCCTTATCAGCTCTCAAGAGGGGAGTTTAGGTCTATTCCCCCTTTGAAAAAGGGGGATCAAGGGGGATTTAAAAAGGTTATTTTTATGATGCCTAAATATCTTAAAATAGGTAAGTTATTTAATTACGGTTCCTTAATTAAGAATTTAGTCAAACAAATATGGAGAGTTATTAATGAATTTTAACGATATTGTTTCATCTGATGATAGTATTTATGATATACAGACAAAAGCACACGGTCCCGAAGGCAAATTGCCATTAACAGAAGATATGCTGATCAACCGTCCAAGTGGTGATATTTTCGGTATGACTGAAGATGCGGGCATGTGCTGGGAACCTTCGGAACTGAATCGTGACAGATACCTTATAATCAGCACGTTTGCAGGACTGCGCAGTTCTGATGGGAAGCCGATTGCATTAGGATACCATACAGGTCACTGGGAACTTGGTTTATTAATAGAGACAGCATCTAAGGAATTCAAAAAGCTTGGTGCTATTCCTTATGCCATGTACTGCTCAGACCCATGCGATGGGCGTACACAGGGAACACCGGGCATGATGGACAGCCTTGCCTATCGGAACGATGCGGCGCAGGTATTCAAACGCTTAATCCGATCACTGCCTGTCCGTAAGGGCGTGATGGCAATAGCTACATGCGACAAGGGTTTACCTGCGGTAATGATGGCGATGGCTTCTATGCACGATCTGCCGTGTATCCTCGTACCCGGGGGTTCAACGTTACCACCAATCAAAGGCGAGGATGCTGGAAAGGTTCAGAGCATCGGCGCGCGCTTTGCACAGGGTGAGCTTTCGCTTGAAGATGCTTCGGAATTCGGATGCAAGGCGTGTGCAAGTCCCGGTGGCGGTTGTCAATTTCTTGGAACAGCAAGCACTTCTCAGGTTGTTTCGGAGGCGCTTGGGTTGACGCTTCCACATTCCGCATTATCACCGTCAGGGCAACCTATATGGCTGGATATTGCAAAGAGATCGACTCTTGCACTCACTAATCTTGCCGAAAAAGGCATCACGATAAAAGATATTCTGACAGAAGAATCAATCCATAACGCTATGGCAGTCCATGCGGCATTTGGTGGATCGACAAACTTACTTTTGCATATCCCTGCTATCGCTCATTCAGCAGGCTTACCTCGTCCAACAGTGGATGATTGGATCAAGATAAACAGGGCTGTTCCACGTTTGGTTGACGTACTTCCAAACGGACCCGTTGGACATCCGACAGTCAGGGCATTTCTGGCGGGTGGTGTGCCTGAAGTGATGCTACATCTGCGCAGATTGGGAGTTTTGAAAGAAGGAGTTATGACTGCATCTGGTGAAACTTTAGATCGTAATCTTGACTGGTGGGAAAAGTCTGATCGAAGGGAACGTCTGCGTGACATACTCATGGAAAAAGACGGTATTGACCCCGATGAAGTGATATTCACTCCTGAGCGCGCAGTTGAGCGAGGAATTACTAGCACGGTTGTTTTTCCAAAAGGGAATCTTGTACCCGAAGGTTCTGTTATTAAGAGTACAGCCATTGACTCCAGCGTTGTAGATGCTGATGGAGTCTATCGGATGAACGGCAAAGCCCGTGTATTTGTTCGTGAAAGCGACGCAATAAAGGCGATCAAGAGTCGTGGTGAGGATCGCATTAAACCGGGTGAAGTGATGGTTTTATGTTGTCGTGGACCGCTAGGTGCAGGCATGGAAGAAATATACCAGATCACTGCGGCGTTAAAGCATCTCTCTTATGGCAAACACGTTGCCGTCCTCACGGATGCGCGATTTTCAGGCGTATCAACAGGCGCCTGCATAGGGCATGTTGCACCCGAAGCGCTGGCAGGCGGACCCATAGGCAAAGTGCTGGATAACGACATTATACAGATTATAATTGACAGAAAAAATCTTGAGGGAAGCGCGAACCTAATAGGTCATGGCGATACCATATTCGGAGTCGAAGAAGGAGCACGCATTCTATCAGAAAGATCAATGCGCCCCGATCTATGCCCTGATGAAGCCATTTCTGATGATACGCGACTTTGGGCGGTACTTCAGAATGTCTCTGGCGGAACGTGGGGCGGATGCGTTTATGACGTTGATACTATCATCAATTTAATCAGGAGTTCTGAAAAGTGAGAAAGATATTGAAAATAAACCTGCTATTAACACCTCCCCGGATCCCTCTCAAGAGGGGAGTTTTGACCGATTCCCCTCTTGAGAGGGGATCAAGGGGTGTGTTTGACTACGATTCAGCACAAAGGCTTCAACATAAAAAAAATGCCCATATCAGCTTTACAAAATACCTAACAGTATGTATGGTATTTTTATCCATTAGTATTGCTTACGCAGAGGATACTAATAATGTTTATCAACTCGGAGAAATTTCGGTCACACCCGGAAAGTTCTCAATTGACGAGAGCGCGCCATCACAGTACCTTATACCAAAGTCTCAGATGGACGAACTCCCCCTGATTGATAATGACGTATACCGGGCGGCTCAGACTTTGCCAGGCGTCGTAGGTGATGATTTCAGCGCAAGGTTCTCACTGCGCGGCAGTGATAGAAATGAAACGGTCACCAAACTTGACGGAATGGAACTCTATGACCCGTATCACCTTCAAGATTTTGGCGGTGCTATATCAGTTATAGACCTTGGTATCGTTAAACACGCTGACCTTTTGATGGGAGGTTTTCCTGCGGAATATGGCGATGCGATGTCTGGCGTTTTTGACGTTGTATCTGGTGGTGGGATAAGAGACAAGTTTGGCGGGGACGTTGGCGTTGATATATTAAATGCACATGCGATATTTGATGCGCCTGTATTAGGTGGTTCATGGCTTATGTCGGCAAGGCGGGGTTACATTGACCTGCTGATGGGTCTGATCCCGACTCAAGAGGTTTTTCGACCACAATATTACGATATTTACAGCAAAATGACCCGCAACGTATCACCTGCGGATAAGCTCTCTGCGAATATACTCTACGCAGGTGATTCTGACACAATTGATGAAATAGGCGTCACTAATGACATAAAATCTAAATACTGGAATGGTATAGCGTGGGGAAAATGGAATCATATTTTTGGAGAAAACAGCCTTGTAGATTCTTACGTTTTTCTTGGTAAAGCAGGTGGGAACAGGTACGAAGGCATTGATGGCAAAGATAAAAGAGCATTGTCTTATACCGGGTTGAAAAGCGATCTAACTTACGGATTGGGGAAGCAAAATACACTCAAATCCGGCTTTCGATGGCAGTTTGCGCAGGGCAATTATGACTTTTTTCTGCGTGAAGACGACACACCAACATCTGCAAAAGCCGATCTCAATGGCTGGAATATGGATGGATACGCTCAAGACGACTGGCGCATTATGAAAATATTGGGCGGAAACTTCGGTTTAAGGTTTATGTATCAGAACGATGGTGATTATTTCAGCATTATGCCTAGATTTGCATTAGCAGTAAAACCCATTAGCCGTTTAACAGTCAGAGGGGCATGGGGAAAATATGACCAGCCTGTTGGTGTTATGAATATTCCAGTGGAAGTGGGGATATCTGAGGTGCGCCCTCCAGAAAAAGCTGACCATTATGTTCTATCCGCTGAGTATCTACCGACGGCTAGCTGGTTTGTAAGAACGGAGGCTTATTACAAGACTTATGATGATCTTGTCGGTCGAATAATGGACTATGGCATAAAGGAAAGATTTTTTGTTCCGCCCAAATCAGGTGATGCTAAAGGCATAGAGCTTTACTTGCGAAATTCTCCGACGGCAAAACTTACATGGAGTCTTGGATATGCTCTAGCAAAATCCGATGTAGAAACCGAATCTGGAAAAGTTCCTAGAAACTATGACAGGAGACATTCCATTATTCTTAATGCAAATTATGCCGTTTTTACCGACGGATGGATAAGCGTTGTATGGCGATACCATTCAGGTGAACCTTACACGCAGGCATGGTACGAAAAAACGTCAGACGGGGAATGGGTAAAGATATACGGCGCCGTAAATGGAAAACGATTACCACCATATAATAGTCTTGACATTCGCTTATCCAAGAATTACCAGTTCAGAAAATGGAGTATGAGCGTCTACATTCAAGTGATGAACCTTTACAACAGAAAGAACGTGCAGGAGTATTCTTTTGAACAGATGACTGACAAACAAGGTAATATTTATTATCAAAGGGTGACTCAAGGTTTTCTTCCCATTCTTCCTACCTTTGGCGTAAGCGCTCAGTTCTAAAACTTATACCATTTTGATTTTATTATTGTGCATAATTTGGCAGTAGGTCGGATTGAAGCAATGAAATCCGACTATATTAACATTATGTTGGATTTCGTTCCTCAATCCAACCTACATTAATGCACAATAAAAAGATAAACTTGGTATTACATCTAATACCTATTTTAGTTAGAAATGATACTTATTCTTTTTGACATATAGACTGAACTGATATATAATGGCTAACCGTAGCTATAAAAACCAAAGAAAGAAAGGTGATTA
>Ga0315282_10006411_pt1 | contig 19713 bp, 17 predicted proteins | sample YL17G07_20_MG_FD_203693 | JGI IMG/M metagenome (GOLD analysis project Ga0315282, IMG submission 203693) | Sediment microbial communities from Yellowstone Lake, YNP, Wyoming, USA - YL17G07_20 | ecosystem: Environmental > Aquatic > Freshwater > Lake > Sediment | place: USA: Wyoming | collected... | reverse complement strand
CCCACATCCCATTAGTCAGCATCGCAGGCATCTGGATGGTCGTAGTGAGCTTGATACTTGCTGTTGGAGCAGCCTTTAGCTTGCCTGGGGAGTTCTATGGAATCGGCACCGCACTCATCCTGACCGCACTTGCATACGCAAGCGGCTTCTCGTTATATTACCTGATTAAATGGTACAGGTCGAGGGAGGGCATAGATATAACATTGGCATTCAAGGAAATACCTCCAGAGTGAGCTTCACGGAGGTGAACGGCCATTGCTAGAGAAGATCTTGACCGGTGGAATCAAGGCGTTAGGGCTCAAGAGGCTGGAGGACCTAAGACGGGTGATCTGCGTGCAGCCCCATCCAGATGATGCTGACGTTGGCATCGGCGGGACCATTGCGAAGCTATCCAGGCTTGGTTGTGAAATCATATACGTCACGATGACCGATGATAGGGTATCAATTTCAGACCCTTCCCTTACAACCGATCGTATTGTGAAGATCAGAAGAAAGGAGCAGGAAGAGGCGGCAGACGTCTTGGGGGTGAAGGAGTTGATATGGCTAGGCTATCCCGACTCAGAGCTCTATCCTAGCCTAGAGGCAAGGAGCAAGTTGATAGAACTGATCAGGAAGAAGAAGCCGGAGGCAGTTTTCACGGTCGACCCGTGGCTAGCGTATGAGGCCCACCCGGACCACATCAGCACAGGCACCATGGCAAGCGAGGCATCGATGTTCAGCGGCCTCTACAACGCAAATCCGGAACAACTTCGAGGAGGCCTTCAACCTCATGAACCGGAATACGTCGCCTTTTTTGTAACTCCAAGGCCAAACACGTACTTCGACATAACCGATACTTTTCAGACCAAGCTGGAAGTAGTACGTAAGCATCGGACCCAATTCGAGGCAAGATGGGATTTCTACGAATCCTATCTCAAGTATCAGGCCAGAAGGTACGGCGAACAGATTGGGGTTGAGTATGCGGAGGCGTTCAAAGTCGTGCCTCCCATCCTGTTGCACTATAACGTCGATGCGGAAAGATTGTGAGTTGCCACGCTAGCTCCTGACTAGGTTCTCCGCGGCGTTCATTATTGCTGTCACGCCGGTTCGCCCGACGGAGACTCTTGGCTCGTAACCGCCCTCGGCAAAAGCTTCGATGGTTGGAAGATAGCCCACATAATCGTTCGCCAAGGTCAACGGTACGGTGACGAGTTTTGAAATGGGCTTCAGGCGAAGCCCATATTCCACAAATGCTTCTCCAGGCAGGCCAGCGATCGACAGGTCTCCAATTTGCGTGACAGATACTTTCGTCCTGATCTCTTCTTTTTTCACCATGTCCAATATCCTCTCGTTCTCTATTTTCACATTGACATTCGCTATTCGGTTTCTCACCTTGGCTTCATGGCTTGGGGTCGCTCTAGATAGGGTCCTCTGAGCTTCGTCGGCCATCATCGAGCCGATTCTCTCCATCTCCTCGAATGTACCCCCAGTTCTATCGTATATGTCTCTACCCAATGCAAGTTTCTCCTCGAGGTCCCTTGTCCTGGGGTTGATATTTCCCGCGGTTCCGGGCAGGAACATCGTGACTGCCGGAGCGTATGTCGCTTCAAGGTTGGACTCAAGGTGGCCGATCCAGTCCCCCGTTACGAATAGATTGTCGGGCCCAAGAACCACGCCGTGGCACGCGTAGCTCACAAGCAAAGCCCTGACGTTGCCACCGGGCGACGATATTCTGACAATGATCAATTCGGGGTCGATCGGGCCATCCTTGGGGTTTCTTCTGTTGATTCCTAGGTCTGAACTGCCCTTCGCCCAATCGATCTTGACCTCCTCTGTGTTTGAATGGGCTTCGACTGCAACTTCTACCATCTCTTCTTGGAGACGCTTGGAATATCTGGTGTTCTTCTCGTTTGGTCCAAATCTTCCGAACGGATCAGGTGCCCCGTGCGTATGCGTGGCGAAGATTATCATGTTGTCTTGCTTAACACCTGTCTTCGATTCGATCAATTCTCTGACCACATCAAGGTATCCCGGCGTCATCACGTTTGACAAGCATACCTGATCGTTACCTATGATCAGGGCTTCCCCTATCCCGTCAGTTAGGTAAACTGCTCTGCTGAACAATGGGTCATGGACTCCCGTGGAAGGTACGTTTCTTTTGGAGTAGCCGCCTAGGTAAACTCCTACTTCCGGAGTCACGTCCCTCCTAGACGTCCCTGCGAGCAATTTGGTCATGTTTTGAATGACCGATCCATCTTAGTTATTTAAGGGTTTACGAGTCTCGCCATCGAGGTTGATTCAATCCCTAAGAGGTCAACGCTCTTGGGAAAGCGCGCCTTAGCGCGCACATCTTTGGCAAGTCATTGCCCGACTCTCACGTCTCGAAACTTGTTACTCTCGCACGCTCCATGCGAAGGAGGAGAATGAAAGTAAGCGTCCTGACGGACGAGATAAGCGAGGATCCGGCCACAGCGATCGAGCTTGCCTCCGGATGGGGAATTAGGCACGTCGAAATCAGGTCTCTTTTCGGGAAGCGGGTGCCCGACGAAGACCCAGACGTGAGGAAGATCTTAGTTGATTCAATGTCGGCACACGACGTAGATGTTGCGGCCATCACTCCCGGTCTGTTCAAGGTCCCGCTGACTGACAGGGAGAGAATTGACCGACACTTGGCGGACAGACTTCCGAAATCGATAGAGTTCGCGAACGCAGTTGGAACGGATGTGATAATTCTCTTCACGCCAGTGTTGATCGACGGACCTGACGAAAAGGCGATGGACTACTTCAGAAATGTGCTCGTGAGGGCGCTCGACATCGCGGAGAGGGAGAACGTGACGCTAGCTCTGGAGAACGAGCCCATTTGTTACACGGCGACCGGTTCCAGTACGTCAAAGTTCGTCCGAGACTTGAATAGGCAAGACCTCCGCGTGAACTGGGATCCCGGAAACGTCTCCCAGCAGGTCGTGGAGCCCATGTCGATCATCCAGCCCCACTTCTCGCGAGTCTGTCTATGGCAAGAGCATAAGAACCAGTGACGGCAAGAGATCAGTTAGAGATAAATAGCATTGATGTCTGTATTTGCAACTGATATTTGAAGTTGAATCATAGAAAAAGCGAGCATGAGACGAATACGATAGTTTCAAAAGGCAGGAGCGACTATTCGATCGTCTACGGAACTGAAACTGATGACCTCATATCTTTCGCCGCAGAAGAGTTGCAGCGGTACCTGGAGAAGATGTCAAAGGTCCGGATTCCTGTAGAGGCCAACGATTCCCTGCGCGGGAAGCACTGTCTAATATTGCTCCACAACAAGGATGTCGCGAAGGCCATATATGAAAAGGTGCGCCCTGAGCTCAAATCATTGCCAGTTGATTCCTTCATTGTAGGAACAATAAAGAAAAGCTTTTTTCTTGGGGGGACACACAGAGGCACCTTATATGCAGCATACGCTTTCCTAGAGAACTTGGGTTGTCGTTGGTTTGTTCCTGGACCTGACGGGGAGATAGTACCAAAATCAAAGACAATAAGAATTGGGCGCCTGAGCATGCGAGAGGCCCCGTCTTTTAGAAGGAGAGGATTCGGCGAGGATGCCTCCCATGTTTTCGGACAACCTTACTGGGAAAGAGTTCAAATCGAGGATGACAAACTGTTCCTGGATTGGCTTGCCAAGAACCGCCTGAATCACTGTCACCATTTCGCGGAGGAGCTCATGCCGGAAGTAATGAAGAGGGGATTCTTGATAAGCACAGCGTATGGTGAGACCCTCATCACAAGACTCTTGCCGAGGGAACTCTTCAACGAGCATCCTGAGTATTTTCGCGAGGACGCTTCCGGAAAGAGAGTCCGGAGTGGCAACATGTGCGTATCAAATGAGGAGGCAATGCAAATCGTAGTCAAGAATGCGGTAGCATATGCGAACAGGCACCCTGAGGTGTACTCTGCGAGGGTATCAACTCAAGACATTTGGGGGGGAGGATGGTGCCATTGCGAAAAGTGCCAGAACCTGACACCGCAGGATCAATACGTAATGGTCACGAACGCAATAGCCAAAGCCTGGGACGAAGCTGGCGTGAATACCAAGTCTTTGAACGTTCCATACAGAGACACCCTCGAAGCCAATCTGAGCATAAAGCCTGACGAACGGACCCTGTTTGAGTTTCACCCAAGGGAGCGGTGTTACGCTCATAGCCTTGCTGACGAACGCTGCGAGAGGAACTGGTGGTACAGGTACAACTTCGAAAGATGGACTAAAGCCATAGGCAAAGCTGAAATGGACATCCTGGGGTACTACGGCGACTGCATACTTTTCAACTCCTTCCCGGTGCCTCTTACGAGAGTTATTGCCGAGGACATGGCCTATTACAGGAAAGTTACTGGCGGGGCAGGCGTGAGCTATCTGCTCATGGGCAAGTTCTGTTGGTGGGCATACCCGCTCAATATGTATCTGTTCGCCAAGTTGGCGTGGAATACGGACCTCGACCCCAGCGCCCTGTTGGACGACTACTTCAAGAAGATGTACGGCAATGCGGCCGCGAGTATGAAGGACTACTTCTCGAAGATGGAGGAGGCGATTTCGAAAGAAGTGACATATACCGAGCCGATATTAGACCCGCCTCAAACCTATGACCCCATTATGGAGAAACTCTTCTTCCTGTTGAGAGAATCGATCCAATTGCTTGAAGAGTGCAGCAAGATTCTGACAGAGGTGGAAAGCCGTTCGCTTTGCGAGGTAGTGGCAAGGAGGGTCAGAGATGAAAGGTTGATGCTCACCTTCGCAACAAAGCAGACATCGGGTCTGCTTCATCAAGTTCAAGGACAGTACTGGTTGGCACTCGCACAACATGAGGACCTGGAAAGAGCGGCCCTATTGGGACCAAGAACAAAGGTGCCAACGCCAGAGAGATTGTATAGGGAGATGTGGGGTGACGTTCCTAGCCCATATGCTCTAGCACGGGAAGAATTTGAGAAGGCCCAAAAAGAATACGAGGGGGCTTTCGAGTTCATGGAATCTTTACCCGACGAGTTGCGAAGCTCATGGTTAGCCAGTGACTTCGGTTACAAGGCATACGCTCTGCGCCTGATCAATATGGTTCAGCTAAAGATTGCGGAATGCGACAAAGGAATCGCATCCGGGTTGCGGTAGCCAGCGACTTCAAAATGGTGTGTGCTTGACTTGTTAAGGTAGGATCTCTTTCCTTGCCTTTCCCAGCGAGAAGCTCCTGAAGTAATGTCTTCCGAGGTCAACTATTCTGTTGTTCTTTACTGCGACTCCCTCCTTGGCTAGTATCTTTGCCTTCGTTGAGATTCCCCCTGCGCCGCTGTATCCTGTTAGCGTGCCGTCGCTGCCAACCACCCTGTGACAAGGTACCCACGGGGCATAAGGGTTGCTCCTCATGAACGCTCCTATGGCCCTGGCCGCACGAGGATGGCCGACAGCACTAGCAAGTGCCTTATATGTCGTCACCTTCCCCCTTGGAACCTGCTTAAGCAACTTGTACACAAGATCCTTGTCCATGTTTCATCCGCTCGCGCTAGCCATAGGGACTTCTGGGAGACTTTTTAACATTTCCATGTCTAATCCATTTCCTTTTTTGGCCAACCTACAGTATGGTATCCCCGTTCTTGTCAAAGACGTGTATCTTGTCCATCTCGAACTGGAGGTCTAGCTTTGCCCCTCTTAATTGGTCGTAGGTTACGAATTCACGCGTTTCCATTACTAGGGGAATGCTTCCAACGTTGAGGTGCAGTATCGTTGATGTTCCTAGAGGCTCTGCAAATACTACGGTCGCGGAAATATTGAAAGGGGCAGCAATGTCTGCCGCACTCTTGGCCATCGTGATGTCTTGAGGTCTTACACCTATGGTAAGCTCGCTGTCTTTTCCTTTCTCCCTGATGATGCTTGCTAGGTCCTCTGAGAGAGTAACCACAAATTCACCCGCATCGAGAGTATTGTCCGCGAGTGAGCATTTTATGAAATTCATCGGCGGAGTGCCTATGAAACCGGCTACGAACGTATTGCTCGGGCTTTCAAATACCTCCCCAGGAGAGTCGTATTGTTGCAGAATGCCGTTGTTCAACACTGCCATTTTGTCGGCCAAGGTCATTGCTTCGACCTGATCGTGGGTGACATATATTGTAGTGGTCTTCAGCTGTCGTTGCAACTCCTTGAGCTCCCCTCTCATTCGCGTTCTGAGTTTTGCGTCCAGATTGCTCAGCGGTTCATCGAATAGGAACGCCTTCGGCGACCTTGTGATCGCCCTTCCTAACGCCACTCTTTGCATCTCCCCACCGCTCAATTGTCTCGGTTTCCTGTTTAACAAGTGTTCTATCCCCAGCAACTTGGCCGCTTCCGTGACCCTTTCTTGAATCTCCTTCTTGGGGACACCCTTCGCCCTTAGACCGAAGGCCATGTTGTCAAAGGCAGTCATGTGCGGGTACAGAGCGTAGCTCTGGAACACCATGGCTATGTCTCTGTCCTTGGGTTCCAGTTGCGAGACCTCCTTGTCCCCAATATATGTTTCGCCTTCATCTTGATCCTCTAGGCCCGCGATTATTCTGAGGATCGTCGTCTTACCACACCCAGAGGGACCAACGAGCACAACGAAGCTCTTGTCTGCTATCTCGAGGTTCAAGTTGTTCACAGCCACAACTTTCCCGAACCTCTTGGTCAGGTTCCTAAGAGCTATCCTCGCCACCTCACTTCACCTCCACTTGATCTCTATGCTCCTCCCTTCATCCCAGTAACCGTTACACCCTTTATGATCTGGTTTTGCATTATCAAGAACACAATCAAGACTGGGACTATTGCGATCGTCGCTCCGGCCATGGCATATTGATAGTTTATGACGCCTGACCTCACCGTTTGCAGGTAGTTTATTCCGACTTCCAGAGTCATCATGTCCTTGTTTGGGAGGACAAGTAGAGGCCACAAGAAGTCTTGCCAGTTCCACATAAAGGAGAATATCGAGAGAGTCGCTAGGGCAGGCCAGCAGAGCGGGAGAACGATCATCCAGAATATCCTGAATTCCGAACAGCCGTCTATCCTTGCCGCATCCAATAGGTCGTTTGGTATTCCCAGTATGAACTGCCTCATCATGAAGACACCGAACGAATTCGCCAGGCCTGGAAGGATTACAGCCAAGTAATTGTTGATCAAACCCAGCCTGTACACGATGAGGTAGGAAGGTATCAGTGTCAGGAAATACGGTATGATCATTGTGATAAAAATGGCGTAGAACGCGGAGTTGCTTCCACGAAAGCGAAGTTTTGCAAAAGCATAGCCGGCCATCGCGCTCGTGATCAGAGATCCCAGAGTGGCCGTAACCGCGATCAGACAGCTGTTAAAAAAGAGTCGGGGCACGTCTAGGAGAATAATGACTTCAACGAAATTGTTTATCAGCCATTCCTCCGGGAGAAGTGTTATAGGTATTCTGGTTATCTCGGCTGTTGTCTTGAAAGACCCCAGGACCATCCACAGAAAAGGAAGGACGAAAATGGCTCCTCCGATCCAAAGCAATGTCTCCCTTGAGATCTTAGCCAGAACTCTAGTTGCTCCGGCTCTCTTCTGTTGTTTCTTCAATACTCCATCATTCCTCCCTCACGAAGCATTCTCATTTGGAAAACGGAGATAGCTAGTACTATGATTGTCAAGATCACAGACGCTGCGCACGCTCTGCCCATGCTGAAGTAGTTGAAGGCGTATTTGTAGATCAGGAACGTAATAGTGGTGCTGCTGAAAGCAGGCCCTCCAGCTGTCAGCATGTAAACTGGGGTGAATACTTGAAACGACCCCAAGGCGCTCATTATCAGGACGAAAAGCAGAGTCGGCTTCAGCAATGGAATAGTCACCCACTTGAACTGTTGCCAAGTGCTGGCTCCGTCGGTCCTAGCTGCGTCGTAATATATGCTAGGGATCGCCTTTAGCCCAGCCAGAAGTATCATCATGTAGAATCCGCATCCTTTCCAGACGTCCATAAGCGCGATGGAGAGAAGAGATGTTCGAGGGTCAAGTAGCCAGGATGAGGTGGGCAGTGTGAAAAAGTCCAAGACATAGTTAATTAGGCCATAGTGTGGCTCGTACATATACTTCCATATTAACGCGCTTGCAACGGTCGATGTAATCACAGGCGTAAAGTAGACGACGCGTAGCACGTTTGAGCGTTCTGTTATACCTAGGGCTAACAGAAGGGCAATGCCTATCGTCATAGACACCTCCAGAATTGTGTACCAGATATTGTTGTACAGGGCTGTCTTGAAGGCTTGGTCTTGGGTAAACAGTTCGACATACTGAGAGATCCCCACAAATACCGGAGGCGTGAAGAAGTCCCACTTGAAGAAGGATATGAAGAATGTAAACAACACGGGGCCGAAAACAAATACCGCAAGAAGAACTAACACCGGAAGAATAAAAAGATAGGCGGTGAGTGTTCGCCTAGCTCGCCTGTCGAGCATTGGCTTCTTCTTTTCTTGTTCTTGACTCCCGCCTATCATTGCTCATAGATCAACCAGGATAGTTTTCCGCTAGTATCCGATTGGCCTCCGCAGTTGCTTCGTCTAGCGTGGCTTTGATGTCCGCGTTCTCGAACCATATCTTCTCCAATGCCTTGTGCAGTATGTCCTCAATTTCTGACGCCCCTTTCAGCGACGGTAAGGCTTTTGTGTGTCCAGGCGTACGCAGTTCCTCTACGAAAGGTTTGAACCAAGGAGTGTCATACATAGGATGGTGACTCGTCTTGTCCCAAGATGGCATTCCAACACCCTCCGCAATCTGAGCGGTCATTCTCGTGCAGTTGTGTCCTTCCCAGGGGCCGTTTAGCCATTTCAGGAAAGCCCAAGCTTCGTTTGGATGTTTGGCCTGGGATGTGACATACATTCCCATGGCATATCCCGATCCTATGCCGTGCGTCGCGCGTTCGGGGTTGTAGGGAACCGGCGCAGCCTTGAACTTTGGATATACCTCGGGAGCCTCTAGCTCAATGACCCAATGCCCGAACCAAGAGGCCACTATCGTGCTGGCTATTTTCTCCTTAACTATGCCTTGGTCATACGTAATCCATTGGGGATCTACATATCCTTTGTCTATCCAACTTCGTATCAACTTTGTGACTTCTACAGCCTCGGTGGAATTCCAGAGGACCCTCGGTGGATTCTGGCTGTAAATCTCGCCGCCATTGCTCCACACGAGTACTTCCCACATCGCAGTGTTTTCATCTGCAGCGTTGGGGATGCCAAACCCCAATTGGACTGTGCCTCCGGTCTGGTTGAATACTGAAAGCTTCTGTAAATCCTGATCCAGCTCATCCCACGTAGCAGGTGGATTTGCTATGCCGGCCTTCTCAAACATTTCACTGTTGTAGATGAATATCGTGTTCCCAGCCTCGTCTGGGTAGCCGTATACCTTTCCTCCATAGCTCATTAGTTCTACTCCTAGATCACCGAATTTGGCTTTCACGTCGTCAGATATGTCCTGCGGTGCGGGGATCACGATTCCCCTCGTCACCAGATCTGCTGTGCCTCCCCAGTGTATGATGTCCGGAAGGTTGCCCGCTATGAAGTCCGCAGGCAACTTCGTGATCATCTGGTCATAGTCTATTGCCTCGTAGTCTATTTTTATGTTCGGATGAAGTTGCATGTACTCGGCAATGAATGCCCTGATAGGGTTGCTGGCGTTGCCAGTGTAGTGAGTCCATATTCTCAGTGTGATATTTTCTGGAGCTGGGGCCGGTGGATTTATCGCTTGGTACGCTAGGAAGCCTCCTGCCACCATTATTATGATGACGACAGCAACTGTTGCTAGCATTGTCCTAGATATCCCTTTGTTTGATCTGAGTGCTCTCGTCATTGCTTCTCGCCTTGTTTTACCTCCTTCTTATTTAACACTTTCGACAGCGGATAACTCATCAGGCGAATCTTGAGCGTGCTCTAGCATTTGGCGACAAATGTCAGTGTAGGGCTTGTCGCATAACAGCAATGTTGTCTTATGATCGTCGCGCCCTACGTGTCAGATTTTCTCATCGGAGCACCTTGTCCAAAGAACGCGCAGAGCCTCTAGGAACATCAACGATACTGCACCTCAACGTTGGAAGCATTCCCCTAGTAATGGAAACGCGTGAATTCGTAACCTACGACCAATTAAGAGGGGCAAAGCTAGACCTCCAGTTCGAGATGGACAAGATACACGTCTTTGACAAGAACGGGGATACCATACTGTAGGTTGGCCAAAAAAGGAAATGGAGTCGGTTTAAGGCTTTCCTTGACGGCCACTATCTTGTCTCAGCCGCGCGATTGCTTCTATCTCAACAAGGATGTCGCCCGGTAGCCGGGCTACCTGGACACACGTCCTGGCTGGGGCATTCTCGGCAAAATACGAACGATATACTTCGTTCATGGCTCCATAGTTCCCAATGTCAGTCAAGAAGACCGTGACCTTTACGACATCGTCCATGGATGAGCCCACTTCTTCTAAGAGATTCTTAATGTTGTTTAGGGCCTGATTCACCTGCTCCCTGATGCCACCTTCGACCACTCTACCGCTCCTTGGGTCCTGGGGGCCAGTACCTGACACGAACACGAATTCTCCTGCTACAACGGCCTGTGAATAGGGAGCTATTGGTCTAGGGTAGTTGTCACTCTTGATGATTCTCTTCGTCATCTTGGTGCGAGTCCCTCATTTCCGACCAGTGAGAATCTCCTTGATCCTGCCGACGACTATTCTTTCTTCCCCCTCAAGCAAGCATTGCGGGTTGAGGTACATGCTTTTGTGATAGGCTGGCCAGTAGACAACTGCGATCCTAGGCTCTCCGTTGATAAGCTCGTTCACAACGTCGGAGGTAGTAATGCCCAAGCTTTTCTCGTCCAAAGTGACCTCGGTCTTCGGGATGCAGATAGGCCTTGGATTTTGCTCTAGGATAACGACCTTCGCCTGTACGTGGGGCAAGGCACTGAGTTCCTTCGCCATGAGTTCTGCTATCTCTGTCCATCTTTTCATGTCAGCCTTGTGGTCTCTTTTGGCGTACCTCTGCAACGCAACCACAAAACCTACTATCTGTTCCTTGCTGACCTTCATGGTCCTTCCGATACCGAACGTGTCAATCCGCGTCGGGTAGTTCTCCGGAAAAGCGTTCATGGCACACGCTTCTATGAGGTCTTTGCGACCGATCAGGATTCCCGTGTCGTTCGGGCCCGATATCGCCTTGCCTCCGCTGAACGCGACCAAGTCAGCACCCATGGAAGTGTATCCACCTAGGTTCTCATATGGCGGCACTTCCGCAGCAGCGTCCACTATGATGGGCAGCCCATACCTATGAGCTACCTCTATCATGTCCTGCATGGGCAGTGTCCCTGGTAACGGATCATAGATGAAGTAGGCCAGCGCGGCAGTCCTGTCGTTTATGGCAGCCTCGATTTCCCAGGGTGACGTGCGAAAGATATTGCCGACCTCCACCAATTTAGCTCCCGATACCCTGAGATGGTGGTCGTGAGGGTTCCTGTGCTTCCTCTGAAGTACTATTTCATTCTTCATTCCTGTCGTGTCCGGCAGCCTTGAAATCTTGGCAGGGTCTTTGCCGGTCATGCATCCTGCGGCGGCAAAGGCTAGGGCGGCGGCCGCGCCCGCTGTGACAAGCCCGGCTTCCGCGCCTGTTATTTCAGCAACTATCTCTCCAGCTCTCTTTGCCAGCTCGGCCATGTCGACGAAGTGCCTGGCCGCATCGTCCATTGCTTCTATGACTTCTGGTTCCATTAAAGAGCCACCTAGGTACGTGAAAGTTCCTCCTGCGTTGATAATTGGCTTGATTCCTAAATCTTCGTATGTTCCCAATTGTGATCAGGTAGGTAATACTGGTTTCTAGTTTATAAATCTGACTATTAGAAGCGCTCAACGCATGTTACAGTGCGAGTACTTAACAATAGGACGTCTGCCCTTTCCTAGTATCAGGTTGCGTGTCTATACACTCGTCTAGTTCAGATCTCTCACGGACATGATTTTTCGGAGCAGCAACGCGGTTGAATGTGTCCTTGCATCGACCGCCTCAGTCAACCCTTATGAATTTGACCTGCTGTTCCAAAGGGTTACAACGCATCTCGATGTGCTCTACCCTTTCGCCAAGGACCTCAATTTCCGAAAGATCGCAAACCCCAATTCCCCTTTCGGCCGCCCACTTGATGTGGAGTATCTTGTCTGGCTTGAACCCTAGGATTCTTGAGCAGACGGAATCGGTGGCCACCATGTCATATCCAGCGATAATCATGTTCGTCCTCTCTACTAGCGTCTTGGACAAGAACTGTCTAGCCCCTGGGGCATAGTGGACAGCCGTGAGCCCATCTACTACGTTGAGGTGGGTCTTAATGGCAGAGCAGACATCAACGATAACTTGGGAAGAAGAGATTTCCTGGCCTTGCTCCGCCTTGCGGGTTCCGTATTGGTGTATGGGAAGCGGGCCTTCTATTCCTTTTTTGTACCGTCCTGTCTTGTTTATGCCATAGTATTTGCCTGGGAGTATTCCTATCCCCCAATTCTTCAGAGAGAGCGTTACGCCGGTGAATCCATGAACTTTCAAGGTCGGCAGGTTTATCAAGAAGTCAGACTCGAGCAATACTTTCGGCACCCATATGTGTTTAAGAACCAAGCTGTCAGGGATCTCTATCTTCTGCGAGTCAGCATAGTTCAGGTCGACCAGCTCTGCCCCGTACTTGTCTGCCAGCTCGTAAAGGCCCAAGGACTTATAGACGATCGGCGTCTCACTACCACCTGCCGCCTCCCCAATCGTGACATCTTTCACGCCAATCTCGCCCAGGAACCTTAGCAGAGCCTCGATAACCTCTCTATGAACTATGTCACCTTCCGGGGCAAGTGTCGACTCGTAGGCTCCCTGCTCATTGATGTATGGCGAAGTCGGCGGGACCCTCGGGAGATTGGGTTTGATGAAGACCTTGCTCTGCGGGCCTACTCTCGCTCGGACATTGATGAGCCCTAGCGCTCTCTTGACAAGATCGTAAGCTTCCCCGTTCTTGACAACTGCCACCTGGGTTTTCATGAACGTCCCTCCCTTTCATAGAGATACAATTGTCCAAGACTGAGCAGCTTAACTGTCTGTCCTGGAAGTTCCTTTTGAACGGCCTTCTCGAACTCGCTCGGATCAGCTGTGCTTTCAGCAAACATGCCATAATGCATAGGGATCGCCACCTTTGGCCTTAGGAGTTTGACAGTCTCTACTGTTTCAGGTATTCCCATATTTCCTCCTTTGCCGTTTATCGGTATGAAGGCCAAGTCTATTCCGACAGTCCCGAGTTCAGCCAGATCAGAAAAGAACAGGGTGTCGCCACTGTGATATATCGTCACCTCATTCCCCCTGATGATGTATCCTATGGAATCTTCCGTGTGGAGAGCTGGGACTGCTTCCAACTCGACTCCTTGGATCTCTAGCCTCTGTTTGGCCTTAATGGTTGAGCAGTGCTTCTCAGGGACGCCCCATTCAACCATCTTCTTGATTGCAGATGGTGGCCCAATAAAGACAGCATCTCGGTTCTTCAATGCGAGAAAGGGGATTGTTCCGCAGTCAGTGTGATCCAAGTGATCGTGAGTTGCAAGCACCAGATTTGCGTTATCGATTCTCCATGGCAATGTCGGAGGCGGGACTAACCTGTTCAGCCCCTCGATGTCTCCTACAATGTTGGAGAGGTAAAGATCTAAGTATATCGTTGTTTGGCCCATCTTGAACGAATACCCGGCCTGCCCAAGCCACCAAACAGCAACTGATCCCATCCTAACACTGAGACTTGAGATCTTCTGTATCAAGTCTCTGCTATCGTCCATGTTCAGATCGCCTCTTCTTTGAAGTTCGACTCTGAGCTATTTAAGTTCTAAGGCTTTACAAGCATCAAACATGGACATGTTCCTGACATCCGGATTCGGATCCTACTACACTTGGGGTTCGATTCTCTTCTCTTCGGGCAGTCGGACGATTGGCCTAGCGATAGATCAAATGAACCCTGTTGCCTGCTGGATCGGGCTTTCTCAGGAAGACCGCCTTAGTGTCCGCTTTGATCTTGGGCTCCTCAAGCTCGATCCCTTTGTCTTGGAGGTACTTGCAGGCCATCTCGAAGTTCGACACCCTGACAGCGATGTGACACGTATGTGCGCGTTCCTCTGTCTTCATTACCTCGATCCGGCCTTGGCCCGGGGCGCCTGAGACAAAGAACGAGGAAGTCCCTTCTGTTTTCACGAAGCCAAAAATGGAAGCGTACCAGTCGGCTATTTCCACTGCCTGCCCCCTTTGCGTAGCGCTAAGCCCAACGTGTTCGACTCCTAGGAAGAGTGGCGTTCCTCTCGCCTCTTTCACCCACCAGATGCAGTCTTCGACCTTCTTGGTGATGCCCGCGAAGTCTCTTGCTCGGACTAGTTCTTTCGTTATCAGATTGGAGCCCATTCCTAGGCAGGCAGTTCCAGCCTTGATCCATGCGAAGATGCTCTCCCGCGTGGAATCTACTCCACCTGTCGGCATGATCAGCGCCCAGGGACAAGGTCCTAGCAGGTTGCGAACAAACTCGGGCCCTCCGACCTGTAGACCCGGAAAGATCTTGACTATGTCAGCTCCCAACTCCTCCGCCTGAGATACCTCCGATACAGTGCCACATCCAGGAGAATAGGCGATTTTCCGGCGATTGCAAGTTTTCGCGACATCCGGGTTGAGGACCGGCCCAACTATGAAATTGGCTCCGCTGTTTATATAGATCGCAGCTGTCCCTGGATCGATCACGGATCCGACACCCAGTATGGCTTCCGGGATTTCTCGATCGCACCATTCTGAGAGTTCAGAGAAGACTCCGTAGGCGCGATCGCCTCGGTTCGTGAATTCTACAACCTTGGCGCCACCTTCTGCGCAAGCCCGCACGATGTTCTTGCACACTTCTAGATCGCTGTTGTAGAAGACAGGCACAATGCCAATCTCTAGCATCTTTCCAACGACGACATGCCTCAAAAACTTTGCCATTCCTCAATCACTCCCTTTTCATTCCTCTTTACCTTGAGACTCTTCCAGAGGTCTTTCCCCCAGCTATCGCCAGCACCTCCTCTACCGTGACAAAGTTCATGTCCCCCGGTATCGTGTGCTTTAGGCAGGAAGCTGCTACGGCAAAATCCAAAGCCTTCTGAAGGTCTTCGCCGAACGTCAGCAGGCCGTATATGAGCCCGGCTGCAAAGGCATCTCCAGCCCCGACTCGATCAACGATGTGTGTTATTTGGTAAGTTGGAGCCGAGTACATTTTGTTCCCATCGTGCAGGACTCCCGACCAAGTATTATGGCTCGCGCTTATGCTCCCACGCAGCGTAATGGCCGTATGGGTCACGTTCGGAAACATTTCTCTCAGCCTCTCTGCTACGAAAAGGTACTTATCCGCTTCTACCTTGCCTGCCATGACATCTGCGCCGGGTGGTTTGATCCCGAACACTTTCTCAGCGTCCTCCTCGTTCCCGATGATGACATCAGCGTATTTGACAAGGTCTTCCATGACTTCCCGTGCGCTCTTCCCCCATTTCCAGAGCTTCGCCCTGTAGTTCAGGTCAACGGAGACGGTCAAACCAGCCTCTTCAGCGGCCTTGACGGCCTCGAGACAGGCCTCGGCTGCGCCTCTGCTTATAGCGGGCGTTATCCCCGTGCAGTGAAACCACCGTGCGTCGGCCAGAACCTTGCCCCAGTTGATCATGCCATGCTCTATGGTCGCAAGAGAAGAATCAGCTCGGTCATAAATGACCTTGCCGCCCCGTTGGACTGCTCCATTCTCAGCAAAGTATAACCCGAGACGATCTCCGCCGCGAATGACGTTGCTTGTACCGACTCCGAATTGACGAATATAGTTCAGACACGCGTCTCCGATGTCGTTGGCTGGCAAGCGCGTGACATATTCAACCGGCACACCGAAGAGAGCAAGGCTAACGGCTACGTTGGCCTCGCCTCCACCGTAAGTAATGTCGAATGACCTCGCTTGTGTAAAGCGTTGATGGCCCGGCGGGGAAAGGCGCATCATTGTTTCGCCGAAAGTCACAACCTTTGCATTCAACTTTGCGAACACTAACATAGTTTAGCGCGAATCAATATAAAAGCTTGTCTTTGGCAGTTTGTCTTAACCTGACTGTAGCCTTAGGCTAGGGTGCAGCAGAAGCACTTACCCGGGGATCTTCGGCCTCAAGTGCAGTCACGTCATAGGACCAAGAATAGTCTTGTGCGCGACCTGCTCATACAGCGGCAACACTTAGAGGCCATTGTTTTCGCAATATCAGACAAAAGCCTTAAATAAAAACGGTTTATTCCTATGATATTTATGGGAAAAATGCCACATCAGACTCGTTCCGGCTCGAGGAAGTTGGTCCTCGCCAAGGACGGAAGAAGCGACTATGTGATCGTCGTAGGCGAAGAAGCTTCGCCGTCAGAACTTCATGCAGCGGATGAGCTGCAGAAATTCCTGTACGAGATTTCCGGATGTAGAATACCTGTGGTCAAAGACGGACAAAAGACAACAGAGAACATGATAATCGTAGGCAGGAACAAAGCGCTGACAGCCCTCAAACAGAAGATAGACTTCGAAGACCTCGGCAATGAAGGCTTCATGATCAGAACATTGGGCAACCACCTCGTACTGGCCGGCGGTAGGCTTCGCGGGACGATGTATGCCGTGTACACCTTCCTAGAAGAGAGGCTAGGATGTCGGTGGTACACTTCGAAGGTGAGCTACATACCCAAGATGCGGGAAGTCGTCATAGAACATACCGACGAGAAGCGCAAGCCCAGCTTCGAGTGGAGGATGGTAAGCTATCTTGACGCCCAAGACAGGGACTTTTCGGCAAGGAACAAACTGAACGGCGTCTTTCATAATCTCGATAAAGCTACAGGAGGAAGGCACGTCATCCTCTACGACTCGCATAACTTCTATCAACTAGTTCCACCAGAGAAATACTACAAGACACACCCGGAATACTACTCCCTGATCGACGGAAAAAGAAAGTGGGAATACGGGCAACTGTGCCTGACGAACCCCGAAGTCTTGGAGATCGTTAAGCAAGGCATCTTCAAATGGATTGAAGAGTTCCCGGACTGCGTAGGTTACGGGTTCGTACAGAATGACTGGGCAGGATGGTGCGAGTGCGAAAACTGCAAGAGCATAAACATCAAGGAAGGAACAAACGCCGGAACGCTGGTTCACTTTGTGAACAAACTTGCGGAACAAGTTGGTAAGAAGTATCCAGACAAGTATGTGATGACCTACTCCTACACAATAACTGAGAACGCACCAAAGGAGGTGAAGCCACGGGACAATGTATTGGTGCGCGTGTCGCATATGTATCCTTCCTGTGACAGTCATCCGGTCACGGATCCCGTCAAGTGTGAAAAGAACGCGAGATTCATGGAAAACGTGAAGAAGTGGAGGCAAATCACGAAGAAGGTTTACGTGAAGCATTATGCCGTTGACTTCGCGCACTATTTCCTTCCTTTCCCCAACTTCGGAGCCTTGGCCGAGAGCGTGAGATGGTACAAGGACATCGGCGTTGAGGGCATACACTTCCAAGGAGATAGCATGTCAGGAGGAGGTGGGGAGTTTGAGGAGCTTCGAGCTTACGTTCTTGCCAAGCTGTTGTGGAACGCCTATGTGGACGTGGGGCAGATCATCGACGACTTCCTTCGCGGCTACTACGGTAAGGCCGCCAGACCAATACGCGAATACCTTAACATGCTCAACGATAAGGTGAGGGACGAGCACATCTGCATGCACTTGTATTCCGGACCTGAGGCGGGATACTTGACTCCGGAGGTCCTGCAACAGGCGAACAAATACTTCGATGAGGCAGAGCGTCTCGCGGACAACGAGGAAATCCTAGACAGAGTGAGGAAAACGAGAATATCGATTCAGTATGCTCAGTTGACCATGCCGGTAGAGCATGTCTTGTTTGAGGGGAGCGTATATCCTATCCCGTTGGACCTGCCCCGAGAGTACCTGCCTTTCCTGAAGCAGCCCGCCTACGTGGACCTCTTCAGGGCGAAGTTGGATGAAGGTCTTGTATATCGCCAGAAATTGGTGAAGCAATTCATCGAAAGCATACAAAAATCCGGGATAATGTACCATCAGGAGTTCGTGCCAATAGGCGAGTTCTTAGAGAGAATCAAGGCGGAAGCTCAAAAGTATCCTGCCATGGTAGTTCAAAGCTTGTCAATTCCAGTAAGGGAGGGTATGGAGGCGCTCGCAAGCTGGATCGAGCAGTACAAGGAGCCTGAGTTGACTGTCAAGACAGGCGACTCCAAGGAACTAGGAAAGCTAATCGATGTTCACGATTTGACAAGACAAGCCAAAAGCCTGGGCCTGCCAGCGGGATGGGCTTCTGGAGTCATAGGCTGGTTCATGGACAGAGGGATATTGAAGCGTAGTGATGTACACCTTTGGTTAGTCAGATGGGTAAGCTCTGAACGGAAGAAAGAAAACAGTGCCTAATTCCAAATCGGCCTTGACAGGCCTTAAGAAATACGTGAGCATAAGAGTCGAGCATTTTTGCCGATTTGTTTGTCATGATATCACGGTCATTACCGGGTGGCATGAAAGTTCCATGTCTGGGCGATTTGCGACCTGAAAGCCGAACTTGGCCCTTGTTTAGACCAGACGAATTCCCAACGAAAGCCATTTCATTTCGGTAGCGGGCGCTACACTGGTTGATTCGACCAAGACGATAGCCTTGCCCTTAAGCTATCCGCATCTTGAGGGCCTGTCCGTCCAAGACATTCCTTATTGCGTGTCCGCGTTTAGGCTGACCTCCGAGGCGATGCGGTGATCAAAGACTTCGCGCGCCCTTTTTCTCTTTGAGCCATTCACGCATATGGATTTTTCTAGAAGCAGATAGGCGCAGGCCCCTACTCAGTTTACATCAGGAGCAAAAGATTTTATGAAAGCCCAGGCTCAAATAATAGACGGTTTGTCGGAAAAAGATGACCTACCCGTTTTATTTAGTAAGTGTCTGCAAACCCGTAAGGATGACCTCACTATATTTCCAAAAAACGGATACATCGAAAATGGACGAAAATGGGACGACATGCTTAAGCAATCAAAACAAAAAGCCCAGGGACTGATGGGGCACGAAGAACTCGCGTATGCCTTTGCGTCAGCGTTGAGGGAAGGAAGGCTCGCACACACGCACTGGAACAGCCAACCACTGGGCAACTACGATCAGGATCTGAACGTGGGCGTGCTGGGGATTGACCAGATGTATGCTGCCCTCCTTGTCATGAAGATGCATGGGTATTCAGAGTACTTCGGGATAGACATCAATCCCGAGAGAATGCCTGTCGAGAGAGCCATAGCCCTCAATGTCAACGCTATCAGGGCGGCATGCGATCGGCTCAACCAAATAGATAGAATGGACTGGTCCAAGGTCGTGGACGCGATCACCAGCCCCCAAGAGAACAGTGGAGTGATAGAGGATGTCATGACGAGGTCGTTGGCCCCGACGGGGAGCAGTTTCGCTCCCATCTGAGCAAACCAGATTCGCTATCAGAGCAGACGCATCGAACAGCAAACACATTTAACTCAACCGATGACCCAGCGTAGGTCGACTGCTATGACAATCGGCGTTGGCATAGTCGGCGCAGGCTTCATGGGAAACACCCACGCGAATGCATATCGCCTGATCCCCAGTTCAAAGGTCGTCGCAGTCGCAGACGTAGAACCAGACAGAGCGTCAGACTTCGCTGAGAAACA
>Ga0315282_10006410_pt1 | contig 19715 bp, 12 predicted proteins | sample YL17G07_20_MG_FD_203693 | JGI IMG/M metagenome (GOLD analysis project Ga0315282, IMG submission 203693) | Sediment microbial communities from Yellowstone Lake, YNP, Wyoming, USA - YL17G07_20 | ecosystem: Environmental > Aquatic > Freshwater > Lake > Sediment | place: USA: Wyoming | collected... | reverse complement strand
TCACCTCCTATCTCAAGCACGCCCCGGTGCCGATGCGCCAACTGGTAGCCAACCTGCTCGAGAAGCTCTTGCCGTGGCCGTTAGTCCGAACGGAGGGTCTGCCCTCCTTTGCGCGGGTGACCGTCACCGAGCAGGCGAAGCGCCGGATCGTGCATCTTCTATCATACGTTCCGGAGCGCCGCGGGCCCACCGTCGATATGATCGAAGAGCCGATCGAGGTGCGCAACGTGGCCGTCGCTCTCCGCGCGGATAGCTTGCGTCCGACTCGTATCTACCTCGCTCCATCAGGCCAGGAACTGCCGCTCGAGAGCGTGGAGAGATACATCAAGACACTGGTGCCCGTCGTTCCCGGGCATGCAATGGTGGTCTTCGAGGAGGGCGCGTGAAGGGTGTGCCCGACGATCCCGTGAGACGTTTGCCGCGGCGACATTCAAGGCGCTGGGAGTCGAGGGCCGATCCCGCGGCCTTTCGAGCGCATCACTGCCTGGCGGGCCCGAGAAAAGACCCTGAGGTGAGGTCTTGATTTGCCCAGGGAACCGGGCTCGGCGCGTCTGTGCCCTTTTGCGTGAACACACCGCGGCAGAGTTGAGCGGCGGCAGCTTGCATACGGCCCTTTTCGCGAAGGAGGTACTGAGCGCCGGGACGGCCAAAGTGGGTAAGTGACTACTGAGGAGGAGGCAATCCTGTGAATGGCTCATCCCGATGGACGGTTATCTGCTGCGCGTGTGTCTTCGTGATGGCGCTGATTTACCCCGCGTGTGCTCTTGCCCAAGACGGCGCCTACCTGGTCAAAGGCGGAGCGAGCAGCTACTGCATCTTGCTGGAGGTCTCGGCCAGCCCCTCCGAGAAGCACGCGGCGGAAGAGCTCCAGTCCCACTTCAAAGCCTGCACGGGCGTCGAGCTTCCCATCGTGGCGCAGCAGCCGGCGGCCGGCGCGCCCATGATTGTGCTCGGGTGTGGCCCGACGGCCCAACGTCTCGGCGTCGCCCCCAAGCCGCAGAAGCTCGGGGAACAGGGGTATGTCATCCGCACCGTGCCGCCGCACATCGTCATCGCCGGAACGCCCGTGGCAGGCACGCTGTACGGCGTCTACGACTTTCTCGAGCGTTGCCTCGGGGTGCGGTGGTACGCGCCCGGGGTGACGAAGACGCCGCGGGTTACGGAATTCCAACTGCCCCAGGTGGACAAACTTGTCCGGCCCGCCTTTGTCCTCCGCGACACCAGCTATGCGTGGCCCGGCGGTGACGCCGATTTCCGCGCCCACCAGCGCGAGAACGCGGGCGCCGGCGGTCCCGATAATCCGCAGGGCATTCAGCACGCCCACGACGGCCGCGCCCACAGCTACTTCAATTACATCAACCCGGACGAGTTCTTCGCGACGCATCCGGAGTATTTCTCGGAGATCGGGGGCGTGCGGCGCCGCCAGGAGACCCAGCTCTGCCTCACCAATCCCGACGTGCTCAAGATCGTGACCGAGCGCATGCTCGCGCGTATCGCCGCGCACCCAGGCGCGCGCCAGTACAACTTCTCACAGATGGACTACTACAACTACTGCCAGTGCCCCGCGTGCACCGCGATCAACCAGAAGTACGGAACCCTCGGCGGCACCCAGTTCTGGTTTGTGAACGAGCTCGCTGAACGCGTCGCGAAGGTCTACCCCGACAAGGTGATCGGCACGCTGGCATACATTTACACGGAGGAACCGCCCAAGAACCTGGTCATGCATCCCAACGTCGCCGTGTGGCTGTGCCATATGTTCCCCTCGTGCGACAGCCACCCCATCGCCACGTGCCCCTTGAACGCCGACTACAAGCGCCGTGCGATGGCGTGGTCGAAGATCTGCTCCCACCTCTACATCTGGCACTACATCGTGGACTTCGCTCACTACTACAACCCGTTCCCGAACTTCGGGGCCATGGCCGCGGACATGCGATTCTACCGCGACATTGGGGCCGAGGGTATCTACCTTCAGGGTATGGGAGCTGCCGGCGGCGAGTTCAGCCTGCTGCGGCCGTACTACGGCATGAAGCTGCTCTGGGATCCGAACCAGGATCCGCAGGCCATCATGGGGGACTTCCTCGACGGTTACTACGGCCCGGCCGCGCCGGCGATTGAGTCTTACATCAAGTTGCTTCAGGCCAAGGTCGACGCCGACAACATCCACATGCACCTCTACACGAATCCGGGCCAGGGGTATCTGACGGACGACGTCATGGCTCAAGCCGTGGCGCTGTTCGATCAGGCGGAGGCGGCAGTCTCGGGGGATCCGGAGCTTCTCGAGCGGGTGCGCGTGGCCCGCATGCCGCTGACCTATGCCCGCGTTTTCCCGCGCAATGGCTACACCATCGAGAATGGCGCTCTGCGGTTCAAAGGTCCCTTTGCGCCGGTGGCCGAGGTGACCGATATGTCGACCCGGATGCGCGCCCACGGGTTCGACTCCCTGCGCGAGATGGCGTGGATCGAGGCGGGCCAACTTCCGATGTTGGCGGTGCTCATGAGCTCGCCGATACCGTGCCCGTCCATTGAGAACGAGCATCTGACGGTCGATGTGATGCCGTTCCTCGGTGGGCGCGCGCTGCGGATTACCGATCGGCGCTCGGGCGAGTGCGTCACCGCCCACAACACGACCCGGAATATCATCTTCCCGTTCTGCGGCGGCGAGGAAACACGCATGGGCGGCACCTACAGTTGGGCCGGATCGTTTGAGCAGTACACCGTGGCGGAGAAGACGGAGACCGCGATAACGCTGGTCGCGACCGTCGGGGGCCTGTCCCTCAAGCGTACTCTGACCCTGGCGCCGGACGCCCCCGTCCTGACCATCGAGGCTCAGTTGACGAACAAAGGGGAGAAACCAACTCCGGCCAACCTGCGCAGCCACATCGAACTCGACCTGGGCGATCTGAAGGGCTCCAAGGTTCGGTTCACCGATCGCACCGGTCAGGACATCAAGCGGGATATGCAGCCGATCATCGCGGGCCTGCGCCAGGGCGAGCACTACCTCGATCAGAAGGCGCCGAAAGGCTCGTGGACCTTCACCGGCACGAAAGGCATCGAGATCAGGCAGGCTTTCGATGACGGGCAGTTGGATTTCGCCTGGCTCTACGCATACCCGGACTACCTCAACGAACTCGAAGCGGAGCTCTGGGCCAAGCCCGTGACCCTGGCCCCCGGCGAGAGCACGACGTTCGCCGTCACGCTGGAGTTCCGGCCCGCGTCGAAGTAGGGGTGGCCCTCCGCGGCCGCCCGTTCGGGGTGGACAGGACAAACAGAGGGGCGCGCCTCCAGGGCGGGCGCAGGAGACCCGGCTCCGCTCGATATCGCGCTCCCGTTACGGCGGGCGGAGGCTTGTACACCATGGCGTCTGCTGAGAGGCGGTGAAGGAGTGAGCCGGCGCGTGGTCAACCTTGTCGCGCTTGGGGCCGTCGTCGCACTGACGGTGTGCGGCGCCGTCGTCCAGGCCCAGCCGGCGCACTACACCGGAGAGGTCCTCCCGCGGCCTCAGCAGGTTCTGGGCACCTGGCGTTTCCTCCCCATCGCCCCCGAATCTCTCGAAGTGCAGACCGCCTCGCCTGCGCACGGCGCAATTGAACTCGCCGGCCGCATGCTGCGCGATCGGGTACGTCCGGCCGCTACACAAACCGCCGCACCCCGCGGCGCGGTCGGCAAGGTGGTGATCATCCTCGGCACCTTCGATGACGACATCGTCGAGCACGCCGACCGCCGGTTGGGACTGAGGCTGCGCCGGCTCGTCCTGCCGCCGGAGGGTTACGCCATCAGGGTGCGTGAGGAGGCCGGGGCGACCTTCATCATCGCCGCCGGACAGGGCCCGCGTGGGGCGTTCTATGCGGCGATGACCCTCTGGCAGAACATCGGCGTCGATCACGGGCGCCTGGGCGTGCGCTGCGCTGAGATCAACGACTGGCCGGAATGGCAGCGCCGCTTCGTGTCGGACTACAGTCCCGTGCCGCGCGTTCGGTCGTAGGCTGGCGCTGTGCCTCGCCTGTCTGCCGTTCACGCCGCTGTCGGCGCGTGTGTGCGCCTCGTTGCGCCGGGTCTCGGCGTCGGGCCGCGTGCTGCGCGATACGTGATCAACCGAGCAGGAAGACGCGTCCGGCCCACAGAACTATAGCACGAAGCATGGGGCAGCCATGATCCACGCAGGCGTAACATCTTCATGCTTCGGAAAGGAGCGCGAAGACGAGACCAGGCTTCGTCCGCGGGCTGCTGCTCGTTTTCAGCGGACTGACCGCCGTGGGCGTGCTCGGAGCAGCCATCGCTCTGGTGATCGGCGCTTACGGCATGCGCATCTGGTGGCTGTGCGCGATCGCTGCACTAGCGGGCGCAGGCGCAATCGCCTCGTGGGTGATCGCGCTTGCCAAGCGGCGGGTTCGGTGGTTCTGGATCTGGCACGGAGCTATTATGGTCTCCGTCGCAATGACTGCCGCGGCGTTTGATGTGTGGCTCGCGGCTGATGATGTACAGTCTGCGATGCGTGCTGACACCGTTTCCAGGGAAGAGATGGACCGGTACGGGCAGCCCGGCACGCTGAGATTCTGGTTCGTTAGAGCCGAGGCCGGCCGCGCGGACACAGGTCACCGTATAGCAGCTGCCCGGGCGGCCGCCATTCTCGGCGACTACCAAACGCTCGACCGCCTTGTCAATGATCCTAATCCGAGCGTCGCCGACGCAGCTGCCCGTGACGCTGCAACTGCTTCCGGAATCGTCAACGCAAAGGACTTGGCGGGATTAATCGCTAGGGCAACGGGCCGGTCTCGCGACGCAGCCATCGCAGCTGAAAAGGATTGGAATTGGGGCGAGGCGGCACGCCATTGGCGGCGACTCACAATGCTGGTGCCCGCGGACGCCACGGCGAGCGAGCGCTGGCGACTTAACGAGAGACGGCACTCCAGCCTGGTTGCGGTGGAAATGCCAGGGGCCCTTGTCATTGGCGGCATGGCAGTAGAGCGCTTGGGGCACTTGCTCTGTCCCGCCTCTGGGCTTCCCCAGCCAATCGAGATCCTTAGCCCTCTACCCGCCGGTCACGCCTCAGGTCGCGTCAGAGCGAGGGTTTCGATCATCAACAACCTTCCTTGCGCAGTTCGGGGTGTGCGTCAGCGTTTTGCCGTAATCAACTGTCCGTTTGGTCGCACCCAGATAATAGAGGTATCAACACCTCTCGTCGCAGCAAGAATGGCTCCCGGTGAGAGGCGTTCGTCTACTCTTACCATAGATGTATCGGCTGTGGTGGCGCAGCGACTACCGCAGTTTTCCGGCAGGTCGGTAGGACTCGTAGAGACGAAACTGTCAGAATCTGCGCCTGCTCAGACTACGGTGTCCTTTTCGGCCTTGCCACACGGATGGAAAGGAACCATCGTCTGGTCATACTGGCCTCACGGCCAACATCTGAGTGAGGAGGCAGTTCTTGATCGCCTTAACGAGATCGCGTCGTCCCTCTTGCAACAGCCCCTGCTTTGTGCGGTGGGCACCCCGCAGTATTCGCTTGACAAGCATTTCCTCGGCAAATGACCCTCGGGGCGGATGAGGGTTGAAACTCGGCGGCGCGGCTGACGTTCTGCCAGCCCCAGTCGAAGCGCTTCCTTCGACAGGCTCAGGACAGGTCTGTTGCTGGACGGTTCGGCTGGTCAGCTTCCAGCGATGCACGCCGTCCGGGTGCAGCAGGTACGTGTGCTTCGCTCCATCCTTGCGGCTGTAGCCCTGGTTGAGCAGGTGCCGCTCGATACGCTCTTTCGCTTGCACGCTGGTCATCGTTCAGCCCTCCTCTTTGCTGCATAGCCTGGGTTGACGCAAGGCTGTCGGCCTCTTGGCGACCATCAGCCGGTCTCCCACCTCAAGCCGGTAAACCATGCCTGGCTCGACGGTTGCGAACGTCACCTCCAAGCCCACCTTGCACAGCGCGTTCTCCACTATCGCCTCCGTGGACGCCCGTGTCGCGGTTTCGGCCGCGGGCTGGCGCTGTGCCTCGCCTGCCTGCTGTTCACGCCGCTGTCAGCGCGCCCGTGCGCGTTGTGCGCGCATCATTGACTGCCCCTTGGCCTTGACATTTTCGGCTGAACATCCGCCCTATACACTTATCGGAAGCACGCCACGCGTGATAGGAGGGTAGGATGACCAAGGGAGGATCAGGGCAGGGAGGTAGGAGGAAGGCAGGGATCAGGCGGCCGACTCGCTCTCTCCTGAGCGAGTTCCTGGATGCGCTGGCGCTGGAAGGCCGGTCGCCGCACTCGGTGCGCTCGTACCGCCGGGATCTGGAGCCGTTGCTGGCGGTGCTGCCAGCCCGCTTCGACCAAGTGCACCCCGCCGATCTGCGGGAGTTCTTCCGCGGTCAGCAGCAAGCTGGCCGCGCACCATCCAGCATCAATCACGCCATCGCCGCCACTCGCTCCTTCTTCAACTTCCTGATTGACAACCGCCTGCTGGACTCCAGCCCCGCCATGAGCTTGCGCTCCATCCGCGTGGGGCCGACCCTGGCGCCCAAGCACCTGACCGTCGAGGAGGTTGACCGGCTGCTGGCCGAGCCAGATGTCGACACCCCGAGTGGCGTGCGCGACCTCGCTCTGCTGGCCTTTCTCTACAACACCGGCCTGCGGGTGGGAGAGCTGTGCGCGCTCAACCGCGCGGACGTGCAGCTTCCCGCGGATGGCTGGGGTCAAGTGCAACTGGTGGGCAAGGGGCGGCGGCTGCGCTGGGTGCCCATCAACTCTCATGCCCGCCGGACGCTGGAGGACTACCTCGCTTGCCGCGAAGACGACGAGCCCGCGCTGTTCCTCAACCGCAGCGGCAAGCGCTTCTCGGTGCGCGGCGTGGCGCTTCTGGTGAACCGGTATCTGCGGCGCATCGGGATCACCGACCGCTCGGGGCCGCACTTGCTGCGCCACACCTTCGCCACCCATGCCCTGCGGGCGCGGCCTAACCTCCGGGCGGTGCAGGAGCTACTCGGCCATAGGAGCGTTACCACCACCCAGCGCTACACCCACATGGATGCGGACGACCTGCAGACACAGATCGCCGATCTGCCAGCGAAGCCGCCCCAGCCTAGAACAGCAGGCCTCCGTGGCACTGGTCCGTAGCCTGCAACGGCGGCGTCAGCCTCGCTCAAGGAACCGAGATGGAATCGCTGGTTTCGAGATTCGAGCCAAAATCGTAGCTCCAGCCCGCGAGACTGACGCTGTCGATGGTGAAGGTGAAAGTCGTGCCGTGAGGCGCTCGCTTGACGTTCTTGGACTGGAGCGCCACGCGGCCGGCGCCGTCGGTGAGCCCGGTGACACTGCTGCTGGTGGCGCCGCTCCAATGCCCGGACACGCTTACCCCCGAGACGGCCGTGCCCCCGCCATCGACTACCGTCACCGTTGCAAGCGCAGCCGTGTTCGCCCCCGCTGTCTTCAGGGCCATATCGATGGCAGCGACATGCATCATCTGACCGGGCGGGATGATGCTTACTGTGGTCGTCGCGACGTTGTTGGTCAGATTGCTCTCACCACTCACCGCACTCGCCTCCGCCCGGAGCAGATGATCCCCGGTTGAGGCCGCTGCCGTCGGCCAAGTGAAGGAAAGCGTCTGACTCGCGTGTGCTGCTAGGCTGACCGTCTGGCTGCCGATCGGAACGGAGTCGGTGGCGTCTTCCAGGGCAACGGTGAAGCTTTCCGTGAAGTCGCCCAGGTTGGCCGCCGTCACGTCAACCGAAACCGCCTCGCCTTGAACGGCGCTCGACGGAGCGCTCAGGCCCGTCACCGCAACGTCGTGGACCGGGGCGAAAGCGTAGTTGAGTGCCGCATACGCATCGACGATCCCCCAGCCGTAGTAGCTGTCCCAGCCCGGCGCTCCCTTGTCTTCCGCAGTGCTCTGGAGCGCCTCTCGAACCTGATCCGGCCCAGCGACGCCGTCGGCGATCAAGAGCGCGGCCACCCCCGATACATGAGGAGTCGCCATCGAGGTGCCCTGGAAGAACCAGTACCCGAAGTCTCCCGTGTTTCTCGTGTTGGGGTTGAAGGTGTTCTGCAGGACGCCATCCCCATACCCGTCGCCATTCTGGTCGACCGTAACATCGCCCCCGGGCGCGGCGATGTCCACATAAGAGCCGTAGTTTGAGTAGTAGGCACGCGTTTCATCGTACCGGGTGGCGGCCACCGCGATGCAGTAGGCGTCATAGGCCGCGGGATACGAGGGGCGGTTCAGACCGTCGCCCTCGTTGCCGGCGGCGCACACGACAGTCGCGCCGTGCTCATAGGCGTAGGCGACCGCATTGCCGAGCGTGGTCGAGCTGCCGGCCCCACCCAGGCTGAGATTCAACACGTCAGCGCCGTTGTCGACCGCATAGTAGATGCCGTCCGCCACCTCGGCGTCCGTGCCGGAGCCGTTGGCGTCGAGCACCTTCACGGGCATCAGCGTGGCGTCGAAGGCGACGCCGGCTACTCCCTGCCCATTCGACGTGCTCTGGGCGATGGTACCCGCGACGTGGGTGCCGTGGCTGTTGTCATCATTGGGATGCAGGTCGTTGTTCACGAAGTCGTAGCCGGGAGCGAAGGCCGTCTGGGCAAGGTCAGGAGCCTGGTAGTACGTCTGCCGCCGTTTACCCACCCGCTCCGAGTAGTTCTCGTAGGCAATGCCGGTGTCAATGACCGCCACGATGGCGCCCGCGCCGGTCGAGATATCCCAGGCGGGTTCCAGGTTGATGCCTCCACCGTTGGCTCCACCGTACGGATTGGGAGATAGGCTGTCGTCGAAGTTCCACTGGTAGCCGTAGTAGGGATCGTTCGGGGCGGTGAGCGCTCGTCGGACGAAGTTGGGCTCGGCATAGGTCACCTGGGGCTGCCGCTGATAGGCGGCAACCATCTCGGCGACCCCTCGGCCCGGCGGCAAGCGCAGCCGGAAGAAGTCGGCGAACGGACTGCGATAGGCAACCGAGGTGCCGTGAGCTCTGTTGATCGCGTCGATCGCCACGCTGGGCACGCCTGGATTGAACTGAACCAGGATCTCGCCCGCCATCGCCTCCCCCGGTCCGTACGAGATCAAATCGGGCGAGAAGAGATCCTCCCGCGCCTGGACCTGAACGGCTGCCACCAGAAGCAGCACTGCACACAGAACAAACCCCAGGGCGACGGCCCGAGCCTCCTGTCTTCTCATCGCTGCGACTCCTTTCTCACCAGCTTCCGCCACGGTAACAGTCTCATCCGCCTCATCAGCCCGAACTGATGCGGAATGTCGTCTATTATACCACCAGAGCGCGGACTCCGCTGTTGGTGCGTGTGGCCGTGAGCCAACGCCCGGTTGGCGCTTCAAGCGGTCGAGACTGCCGCAGCTTCCCTGGCGAGCGCGGCTGTTACTCGCCTACGCGCCCTGCGCCCCGCGCCCTACCTCCACCTCGCTGCAAGGCCCGTCCCTGAAGCCATCCAGCCGGAGGCTCGCAAGCTTGGTGCGCCACCTCCGCCCGGTCCGGCCAGGTCCAGCAAGTGCATTCCGTTGCCGCGCTTGGCGCGCGTGCGCCACACGTTCGCCGCCCACATGCATTGCGAGCGGCGTCCCAACCTGCGCGCGGTGCAGGAGTTGCTGGGCCACTCCAGCGTGACCACCACTCAGCGCTACACCCACATGGATGCCGATGACCTGCGCCGGCAGGTGGCGGAGCTGCCGGGCAATCGGGTTCGGCACTGAAAGCACCGAGAAGTCGCTCGCGACCTGCGTCGTTCGCGTCACTCAAGGGCTTGTCGCGAATCGTCGAGTCGGCGACGCTACATCGCTCATTCACGTGGGCAGCACGTCGGTAAAGACGAACCCGTCGCGCTCCACGATCTCGCCCACGCGTATGTCGAGCGGGTGCGCGAAGCCCGGACCGTCCCAGGCGAACGTGTGGAACTCGCCGTTCTCGGCGCAGGGATCAACGTCCTCGGGCAGTTGGCTCAGAAACTCCAGGTCATAGCTGCGCCCGGCGAAATCCCGCCCCAACTTGCGAGGGTCGAGGCAGGTTACATAAGCGCGTAGTCCGCCCTCGATCATCTCCTGGGCGAGCGCCCGCGTATCCCTCCCCCAGAGCGGAAAACGCGGGTCGATTCCGGTTAGGGCGAGTTGCCTCTCCCGATAGGCGCGGACATCCTCCAAGAACAGGTCGCCGAAGATCATCCTTGTGACCCCGGCCCGGTGCGCCGCCTCAATGGCCTGGCGCATCACGGTCTCGTAGATCTCATTTGAGCATGGCGTCGGGATCAGGGCCTTGTACAACGGCAGCCCCAGGGCCTCCGCCTGCATCTCCAGCAGCTTCTCCCGCACCCCGTGCATGGAAATGCGCCCGTAGGTTTCCGTTACCGTTGTCAGCAACCCGACGACCTGCAGATCATTGCTGTGCCTGGCGGCGTGCAGCGCCCACAGGCTGTCCTTGCCACTGCTCCAAGCGACCCACGCCTTGGCTCTTTCCATTGCGCTAATTGCCGTGTCTCCCAACGGATGTCCAGTGGTGAGTATACGCACGCGGGGAAACTTTCGGCAAGTGCACGCCGGCCTTCGTGCGTGGGACTCATGGATAAGATCCCCTCGCCATCGCGGCCCCGAAGCCACTCAGCCAGATCCTTCGAACCTGGGCTCGGGTGTAGAATGCAGGCGCATAGCATTGGTCATGGTGGGCGCGACCATCAGTTCATCCCTGGGGGAACCGCTGGGTCCACGCTAGCATCACGACCGCGCGGCGCTACACGCGCGGACGCCGATGACCTGCGCCAGCAGGTGGCGGATATGCCGGGAAACGGGTTCAGGCCGTGAAGGGCGCGCGCAGTGAGGAGCAACGGTCGTCTCCCGGGCTTCTAGTCGCTGTCGGCCTTGCGTCGTGATACACGCTTGCGGGGTGGCGCGGCTTCCTTTTTAGACTGGCTGCCAGCGGCCGTACGCCGCGAAGACGGTTTTCCCAGTGTGGCTGATGCGCCCGGCAACTGAGCGAGGATATCCGATGGCCGCATCCCGAGCGCATCGCAGAGGTCCTTGTCGGCTACCAGCAGCTTGGCGTCGGCGTCCGCCACCAGCTGGCGCTGCGCATCGGTGAGTTCGCCCCAGATGCGCGCCAGCGGCTCGCGATAGAGATCGAAAACCTCGGTGGCGTGGCGGGCAAGCTTGGTCGTTGAGTCGTCCGCTCCCTCGGCAGCCACCTCGACCACGGTCTCCACCGCCCACGCGTATCCCGCGATCAGCCTTTTAGCCTCGACATCCATTTCCTCTGCCTCGTATCCGTCTTTGCGACGGCCTGGTCACGCGCGTCGGCCGCGCGCCAACCGCCAACCGACCACTATTGTACCATCTTCCGGCGACCAGGAGGGCCGGGTTCACGACTGCTGAATCGGCTTGACGGCTCGCCCGCAGGTGCCGGAAATGCCCGCGAACCGCCCTCCCCGGTAGGGAAGGCGGTTCGCCAGTGCTTGCGCCGGACTCGCGTGATGCGACTACCTGGCCGCGGCCTCGAAGACCTCCATCATCCGCACCAGCAGCTTGGACAGGCTCATCTCCTGTGCCGCCGCCAGCGCGCGCAGCCGCTCGGCTGACTCTCCCCGCAGCGCGCCCCTTCTGCGCGTCTGTCCCGACCTGTCCCGCCTGCCCCGAGCTTAGTCGAGGGGAGCAACGTCGAGGGAGCGAAGTCGAAGGACGGCCCGTCCGGTCGCGGTGGGTGCCTGTCAGATAAGGTTCGGAATGTGCATCGCCGGCCTCCCTCACGCGAGTCCACCTTGCGAGAGTAATGCGGTCCTGCACCGCCCGCCGGATCGCCGATGTCACCCGCGCCTACCGCTTCTTCACCAGCCACGCCTCCGCGATCTTGGCGCCGAACTCGCCCACCTCGTTCCATGACACATCCAGCGCGCCATCGGCGGTCATCGCCTTGGGCACCTCGAACTCGTGCCGCGTCGGCTTCTGCGGATCGGACGGAACCGGATCGCCGAACTTCTTCCCCTCCAGGTAGAGCTGCACCATCGCCTGGCCCCGACCGCCGTAGGTCGCTTTCAGGATGTAGGTGGCGTTCGGGTCGAGCGCGGTGTAGCGCAGGCGCAGCGGCGCGATGTAGTTCTCGGCCTGGTTCATCCATGACATGCGCTGGTATTGGGGATACATCGAGGATTGGTGCGCGTCGTCGGGGGTGATCATGAACTCGGGGTCCTGCTCCCAGGTCATCGTGCGCACCAGGTGCGGATCCATGAGGTTGGCATGGTTGCCCAGGTCGTCGTAGAACCCGCCCGGACCCGGATCGGTCCAGTTCAGCCATTGGTCGATCGCCGCGAGTTGCGCCTCGCGCGTAGGCAGCTTGCGAATCTCCGCCAGTTCCGCCCGCAGCCAGGGGCAATCGGAGACCGGCCGGTCGTTGTTGTCGAGCTGCGCCCCGCGGTTGCCGTCGCTGGAGCCGTACTTCTCGAGGCTGAGCTGTATGCCGATGCTTTTGAACAGCTCCCCCGCTAACTCGTGAATCCGATTGCGCAACTCGGGCGCGTCGGTCAACCCTTCGACTGAGGTCAGGATAAACGGGTCCGCCTCGGCCAGGATCGGCTCCGCCGCCGCCATCGCCGCCTCGGGACCGACTTGAGGCGCCTTCCGCAGTTCCGCATAGGCCCGCTCCAATAGCACCTGATCGCGGCGCACGCGCGTCTGGATGAACATATCGCCATAGGCCCGTATCAGCCCCTGCTGGAAGCGCCAGTTGCCAAGTTGCTTGGGCGTGGCGCGCTTCTCCATCGCCTGCCAGTGCGCGAAGGTCCGCGCCACCTGCGGGTTGGTCGCGGCGGAGCCGACCCAGTCCTGCTCCAGCATCAGCTCGCCGTCCGCGACCTCCTCCGCGAATTCCGGCCCGAAGAAGGCACGCCCGTAGTCGCGCAGCACCTCTCGCACATCGGCCTTGGGGTCCCACAGCAGCGAGTCCCAGATGATCTTGTTGACGTCATCGCCGGTGCCGTCGGAGTAGCACACCGCGCCCACGGTGCCCGGCGACACCAGGCGGCAGATGTGCGCGTACTGCGTGGGGCGCGGCTGAATCGGCTGGCGCGCGTACCCCTGCGCCCACGGCTCGTCCAGGTAAGGGAACGGATATTGGCACCGCAGGGCATGGGTGATGTCGGGGTACAGGCGGAGCCCGTACTTCGCGGGCACCATCTGTCGCGCTTGCTGCGGCGTGCCCGGGGAGCTCGGCCCCCACACCATGCCCGCCAGCCAGTCGGGCTGGTTCGCCCGCATGTAATCGGTGAAGTACTTGACTCCCGGCAGCCCCCATTTCTGGGACGACACCCACAGCTTGGCGGCGGGGTGATGCTTGTGCAGCGACGCCGCCAGCTCCTCCAGATACGGGATCATCGCCTGCGGGGAGGTGTTGCCGGGATCGCCCGCAGGCACGAACACGTGGTCGATCCGCTCGCAGGCCGCAAACAACTCCTCGCGGTCGAGAAGAGTCGCCGCCCGCCGCTGCGGATCGAGCGTCGCGTTGTCCTCCAGCGGCAGCCACAGCCACACGTCCATGTCATACGTGTTCAGGAGCGCGCTCAGCGCCACCGTCATGTCCCACGTGTTCAGGGGCATCAGCGGATCGGGGATAGCTATCCATTCCACGCCGGGCCCGCTCGGCGGGATCAGCTCGATGCTGTTGTTGCCGAAGATGATGAGGTCGCGGATGTACTGAGCATATCGTCCGACATCCCAGGCATCGAAGGTGTCGTTCAGGCGCCGGTAGCCCAACTGCATCCCGCGCACGGGATACTCGGGCGCGGTCGCGGCTGATAGATCCGCGGGCGCCGTCAGGATGCCATCTCCCCAATCCACCGTGCGCAGCAGTTTCCCCACCGCGAAGAGCGTACCGCGGTGGTCGTTGCCGACGCAGCACACCGTCGGCCCCGGCCGCGACTTGGTGTCCACGAAGACCACGTACCCCTCCGCGGCCGGCTTCCCATCCTTCATCGGAGGCTGCGGCAGTTGCAGCCCGGCCGGCAGCGCCGGCATTCGCTCGCGGCTGCCGAGCACGATCGCCGGCGTCGCGTCCGCGGGCAGGGCGGTCGCTTCCTTCAACTCGAGGCCGGTGCGTTTGCGCACCTCCCAGCGCAGCATCAGCGCCGCCTGGCGCTCGACGGCGTCCGCTGCCGAGCCTGCGGTGACCACCACCGCCTTGCTGAGATCGACCGTCTGCGCTGGCGCGGCCATGCAACCCGCCGCCGCTACGCCGGTCAGAATCAGGATTAGAACCGCGATCATCCACCATCCGCTGTGCATGTTCACAGCCCCTCCCACAGTATTGGGCCGCGCGACCCCTGCACAGGGGGCTGAGCCGGCCGCATGGTTCCGCCGACGCGCTCGGCGGCATCGCCAATCCAGACTATAGCCAGCACCCGTCGGGCAGTACAATGAGCGCCCAGCGGGTGTAGTCGCGCTTGTGCTTATCGGACTTGCGCGGGCCGCCGAAGTACACGGTGCCGTCGGCGCCGGTGGCGCCGGCGAACGCCGTTTCGACGTGCCCCTCGTCGCCCGCTCCGCACATCTCGCCGAGATCCACGAGCCTTTCATCCGGCCGAGCGCCGCCGGCCCCGGGGGCGCGGCTGACGTCAATCATCATCAGGTGGGCGGGATGGTCTCCGCCCCGCGCGGAAACGTAGAGCACGTCGCCCGTGCGAGTGAGCGCGATGGCGTGATGCAGGTGCATGTCCTCCACGGGCACGTTCGGGTCGCCACCCGAGGGCCCGATGGTGCGCATGCCCCCATCGGGGCCGGGTTGGGTGTCGTACGCAAAGGCGTAGCCCGGGCAGAACTCGCTCTTGCGACCCTCGACCACCACCGCCATTGGTTCCCGCGGCTCCCAATGAAATGCGGTTGAGACACCGTAGATCGTGCGGCCGTCCAGGCCGACCACCGTCGCGAAGCTGGTCACACAGTTGGCCTTGCCCTCCCAGCCCGGCAGCCGGACGTCCAACGTGCGCAGGTCTCGCGACCTCGGGTCGAACCGCACCACGCGCCCCTCATCGTCGAAGGTGTAGATCATTCCATCGGCCGTACGCTCGACCACGCGCGTGGGATACTTCCCGACCGAACCTACGATCTCGCTGCGCCCGGCCTCGATGTCGTACTCCACGAGCAAGGAATTGGTGTGGGTGGTTGCGTAGAGCCGATGGGTGTGCGGGTCAATCGTGAATCCCATCAGAGACTCGCCGGGGACCGCGATGCCGAGGTCCTCGCAGACCCCCTGGCGCGGATCGAAGCGGATCCAATGGCCGCCGGGGTAGCCGCCGGTCAGCTTCGCCTTTAGCTCCGGCGGCGCGTAGTCGCGCTCACAACTGTGGGTGCCGAAATACATGCGGCCGTCGGAGTCGGGCATGATGCGGGTGTGCATCTTCGTCTGCGCCATGAGGTCATAACGGTGGCGTTGTCCGCAGACCTCCTGCATATCACCCAGCGTACGCACCGCCCCGGTCGCCGGATAGTGCGCGATCAGCAGCGCGCCCGTGAACTGGAACCGGTGGTCGCACAGGCCCGAGTAGATGGTGCCGTCGAGGCCGGCGCCCATGCCGCAGAAGATCCACCATTCACCCCCCGGCGGTGGCTCGACCGTCAGGTCCGGTTCGGGAAGACCGAAGGTGCGATAGCGAACTGGCACACGTTTCGTCATGGCGGACCGCCGTGGTGAGCGTTGAGCGGCGGTTGCTCGGTGAGGCTCTTGCACAGTCTCCTGGGCGGCAGCCAATTGCCCCCGCCTTTCGACGCACTCAAGGTAAACGAGACCGAGATTCCACGCTTCGCGCTTCGCTGGATGCGGCGCGAAGCGCCGCATCTCCGGAGCGCCCCGGTGAACTGGGGCGCCAGCTCTGAATGACAGGTTCGGCAGCGCACGCAACCCTGAGGAGGAATTGTGCGACAGCCTTTGTTGCGCAGCCTTACCCCGCGCTCGCCCTCATCACCAGGCCCCCGAGCAGGCGGGGATCCAGTTCGCGGTTGGCGCCCACCAGGTAAACCGGCTGGTAGACCCCGCCCATGGCCAGGCGGTTGAGCACCTTGACCGCGATAACGTTGGCGGCGCCGAGCTTGAGACCGGGCCGGGGATCGAAGGCAAAGGGGGTGCGCCAGATGACCTCCGGGGGCAGGCCGGTGGTCTTGACGCTGTGCTCGAAGGCGAGCTGGCCATTGAGGTATACCCAGGCGTCCTCGTCGACCGCGCCAAAATACAGGTAGAGGTACTTGAAGCCGCCAAGGTCGGCGGGCACGGTCGCCGTCATCCGGTACCAGCCGAAGCCGGTGTAGTTGGGGAAGCCCTGGGCCTCCCAGCCGCAGTTGCGGTCCGAGCGCACCGGCGCCCACCTGCGGTCGTCGAATCCCTCCTTGAACCAGCCGGCTGCTTCACCCTGCTCCTTCGGGTCCGGGGCAAACTGCCAGATCGTGGGCAGCGGCCACACCTTGGCATCTCCGGGTCCGATCTTGGGCAGCTCCTGGTACACCCGCACGTTCTCCTGGAACTCCGCCACCTTGGGCGCCACCGGGCCCCCTTCGCTCACGTTCGCGATCTTCTCCTGCTGCACCACGGCATTGAACTCCGTGAGGAGTTGCTGGTAGGCTTCCACCCCAGTCACCTGAGGCCCCCGGCAGAGCCGCACATAGACGAGCGGCAGGCGGGCAAGTCGCACTCGCTGCTCCAGGTCCGGGCGGCCCGCCACGGCGGCAAGCGCCTGCTGGAACGCCTGCTCGGCGGCTTCCACCGTCTTCGGGCTCGGGAACGGCGACTCGCTGCTCACGAAGCAGCCCAAGTAGTACTGGTGATCCACCGCGTCCCGGTGCATGAGCTCCAGGAACTTGCCGACGCCGGGTCCCGCCGGGCCGTAGTAGCCGTTCAGGAACTCGCGGATCAGCGCATTGGCATCCCGGTCGGGGTTCCAGAGCAATTTCGCGAGCACCCAGGCCTTGAGCAGCGCCATATCCCCGCCGAGGCTGGTGTAGGATCCCTGCTCGAAGATGCCGCGGACCCCGTGGGTAACGAAGGTCCTCACGTTTGGCCCCAACACGAAGACGTTGGGCTGCGGCCACTGGTAGTTGGCGAAGTTGGTGACGTAGTCCCACACGTACAACCGCTTGGATACCTTGCTCCACCCCACCAGGTCATCGTAGAAGGTCTTGTTGCTGGGATCGGTGAGAGGCCGGGCGAAGTTGCACTCGATGCTGCACAGCCGCACGATGACATTGGGCTCCGGCCGCACGTACTTGGGGGGCTTGCGCGTGTACTGGTAGGCCAGGGTGTCAATGGCGACCTTGGGGAACTCTTTGCCGACTTCCCGGGCGACGTAGTTCACGAAATGAAGCAGGCTGCCGGCATGCGACCCTTCCTTCTCATCCAGGGCCTTGCAGATGGGGCACTCGCAGTAGCCGGCGGCGTCGTTCTGGGACACGGAGACGATATTGGCGGTCGGGTTTGCCCGTATCCACTGCTTCACGCGTTCGGCCACGAAGCGCTTCAGTTCCTCATTGGTCAAGCAGAGCTGCACGTAGCCGTCGCTGCGCTTGCCGCCGGTGAAGGCGAACCATTCCGGATGCTGGGCGAAGTACTCGCCGGGCGGCACCAGGGAGGAGAAGGTGTGCACGAACCCTTGATAGGTGATCTTGCCCCCGCGGGCCTCGTCCAGCCGCGCCGAGGCGCCGTTGGCCTTGTTGCGCACCGCCCAGTCGCCGTCAAAGGCATCGGCGAAGAAGGGCTCGCGGTTCTCCAGGATGGGCACCTGGCGGTCATTGATGGGCCCGAGCTCGATGGTAGTGCGCTGGGGGATGGTGCTGGCCGCAGAGGTCCACCAGCGGCAGCCCAGGTAGTCTTCCAGGAAGGTGTACACGGCATAGAGCGTCCCCCGAGGCTCGCCACCCACCAGCAGCAGGTGGGGCGGGCTGGTGCGGATGACGAAGCCGTCATGACCCAGCTCCCGCACGGAGAGGCCGGGCGCGAATTGCCGGGCCGCAACCGACGGACCAACGAAGATGGCGGGGCCGCCTGACCAATCGGCCTGCCGTACCACGGGGAAGTTCGCCCCGCTGATCTGCTTCAGGAAAGAGGCCAGTTCCTGTGCGGCGTGGCGCTGCGGCGCCGTGGCCCGGTTGTGCATGACGATCTGGTAATCCGTTCGGCCGTCACGTGCCAGCACCAATCGGCCGGACGGCGCGGCGGAACCTCCCACGCCCAACGCCATCAGTGCCACCGCAATCATAAGCCGGACAATGCCTCTGTTCATATTCAGGCTCCTTTCCTTTAGCGCGAAGCAACGGCGCGAACGTCTTTATTGGCCGCCGCGGTTATCGTTGAAGCGCCCTTGCGTCGCAGTCGGGCCTTCTCACTGGGCCGTCTCCCTCGCCACCAGCGCCTGCATCAGCCGCGCATCAAGCTCGCGGTTTGCGCCCACCAGGTAGACCGGCCGGTAGACGCCGCCCATGCCCATGCTGTTGAACACCTTGACGGCAATGACGTTCGAGCCGCCCGGCCTGAGGCTCGGCCGGGGATCGAAGGCGAAGGGAGTGACCCAAATGACCTGCGGGACGAGGCCGGTGGTCTTAACGCTGTGCTCGAAGGCGAGTTGGCCGTTGAGGTAGACCCAGGCGTCCTCGTCCACCGCGTCAAACTGAAGGTAGAGGTACTTGAAGCCGCCCAGATCGGCGGGCGCGGTTACCGTCTGCCGGTACCAGCCGAAGCCGGTATAGGCCGGGAAGCCCTGGGTTTCCCACCCGGAGTTCCGGTCGGAGCGCACTGCGGCCCACGCGCCGTCATCGAAGCCTTCTTTGAACCAGCCCTCCGCTTCGCCCTGCTCCTTCGGGTCCGGGGCGAATTTCCAGGTGTTGGACAGCGGCCATATCTTGGCTTCCCCGGGTCCGATCTTGGGCAATTCCTGCCACACCCGCAGGTTCTCCCGCAGCTCATCCACCTTCCACGCCACCGCGCCGGCCTCGCTCGTCTGCGTGATGTTCTCCTGCTGAACTACCGCCTCAAAGTTCTTGAGGAGTTGCTCGTAGACCTGCGCTCCAGTCGCTTGCGGCCCCCGGCAAAGCTGAACATAGGTGAGCGGAAGGTGAGCAAGCCGCACCCGCTGCTCCAACTCGGCCTGCCCGGCCACTGCGGCGAACGCCTGCTGGAACGCTTGTTCCGCGGCTTTCACCGTCTGCGGACTCGGGAAAGGCGAATCGCTCGGGACGGAGCAGCCCAGGTGGTACTCGTTGTCTAATGCGTCCTTGTGCACCAGGTCCAGGTACTCGCCCACGTACGGCCCGGCGGGGCCGTAGTAGCCATCCAAGAACTCCCGGATCAGCGCATTCGCATCCCGGTCGGCGTTCCAGAGCAGCTTCGCCAGCACCCAGGCCTTGAGCAGCGCCATGTCCGCGCCGAGGCTGGTGTAGGAGCCTTCCTCGAAGATGCCCCGCACCCCGTGGGCGACGAAGACTCGCACGTTCGGCCCCAGCACGTACACATTTGGGTGCGGCCACATGTAATTGGCGAAATTGGTGACGTAGTCCCACACGTACAGCCGCTTGGACACCTGGCTCCACTTGACCAGGTCCTGGCAGAAAGCCTTGTTGCTGGGATGGGTCAGAGGCTGCGCGAAGTTGCACTCGCCGCTGCACAACCGCACGATGACATTGGGTTCCGGCCGCACGTACCTGGGGGGCTTCCGGGTATAGCTGTAGGCGAGGGTATCAATGGCGACATCGGGGAACTCCTTGCCGACCTCCCGGGCGACGTAGTTCAC
>Ga0315282_10006409_pt1 | contig 19715 bp, 16 predicted proteins | sample YL17G07_20_MG_FD_203693 | JGI IMG/M metagenome (GOLD analysis project Ga0315282, IMG submission 203693) | Sediment microbial communities from Yellowstone Lake, YNP, Wyoming, USA - YL17G07_20 | ecosystem: Environmental > Aquatic > Freshwater > Lake > Sediment | place: USA: Wyoming | collected... | reverse complement strand
GGGGGGCAGAATCGGCGGGGCAGTAGCGCTCGATGGGAAGGACGATTTCGTGCGGTCGGGATCGGTTGTTCTCGATCCGGCTAAAGGGCCGTTGAGCGTCATTGCCTGGGTCAAGGGCGGAGCGCCGAACAAAGTGATCGTATCACAGGCGTCGGGGGCGGATTGGCTCTATCTGAATCAGTACGGCATGTTGACGACCGGCCTGAGCGATGGCTCGCGCAGTGCCAAGTCCCTTACGTCGGATGCTTTCGTCACGGATGACCAGTGGCACCGTGTGGTCTTGACCTGGGATGGCACGAATCGGACCTTACAGATGGATGGAGTCGAGGTCGCCAGAGACACACAGCCGAGCTTGGCGGCGTCGAGCGGCAGCCTCCACATCGGCGCCGGCAAGAACCTTGGGATAACCGCCTTCTGGTCCGGCCTGATCGACGACGTGCGAATCTACAACCGGGCCGTGGCGCCGTAGGACACACGATCCACTTGGCACAAGGAAAAAGGGCCGGCGGGAAATGAAATCGCCGGCCCTTTCTTCGCTATCGCTTGACGCGGGCGTTGCCTTGCCAGATGCTCCAGATCTCCTCTTCATCGGCCGGCTGCGCGTAGTCGGTCAGGAGCGTGACGACCAGGGCCCCGGTGGCCCAGCCGAACTGCACCCATTTCTCCGGCGGCCAGCCGCGGAGGATCGCGTAGAGCATGCCGCCGACGAAGCCGTCGCCGCCGCCGATGCGGTCGAGCACGCCGATCTCCCGCGCCTCGACAACGTGCCAGTTGCCGCTCTCGGCCATCAGGGCGCCCCACCGGTGACAGTTGCTGCTGACGACTTCGCGCAGCGTGGTCGCGAAGACCGAGGCATTAGGGTAGGTCCGGCGGGCCCGCTCGATCATGCCCTTGAAGCTGTCAATCTTGCTGCCCAGGCCCTTGCCGCCCGCCTCCGGACCTGCAATGCCCAGCGAGAGCTGGAAGTCCTCTTCGTTGCCGACGAGGATATCGGCGATGCCGGCGATCTCGTGGAAGATGGCGCGGAGCTCCTTCTCGCGGCCCTTCCAGAAGGAGGCCCGGTAGTTGAGATCGAACGCGATTCGCGTGCCGTACTTTTTCGCCGCCCGGGCCAGCTCCAGGCAGAATGTCCCGGTGTCCGGCGACAGCGCGCCGATGAGCCCCGACAGGTGCACGATCTGGACGCCCTCACGGCCGAAGATCCGGTCGAGGTCGAAGTCCTTGACGTTGAGCGTGCGGCCGACCTCGCCGGCGCGGTCATTGGAGACGCGCGGGCCGCGCGGGCCGTAGCCGCTGTCGGCCAGATTGAACTGGTGCCGGTAGCCCCAGGGGCCGCCCTGGTCCACTTCCCTGCCCTCGACATCCATGTGCCGGCCGGCGAGGTCGTCCTTGATGAACCGGGCGATCGGGCTGCCCTTGACGAACGTCGTCAGCACCTTGACCGGCAGGCCGAGATACGACGAGACGCTCGCGACGTTGCTCTCGGCGCTGGTGGCCTGCATCGTGAACCGCCGGCTGCAATGGAACGGCTGTCCGGCGTCCGGCGCCAACCGGACCCCCATGCTCGTCGGAACCAGCAACGCGTATCGGCAATTCTTCCTCAGTTCCATACTCACACGGTCTCCTTTCGATCGTAGGGGCGGGTTTCAAACCCGCTTCAACGACCCCATCCTTACCAAATCTCGCGAGAAATCGCAACGTCCGTGTCACGAAACCTGTCCCACGGCCGGGACGAGCGGCCGGTGTCTGTGCTCCTCGCGGCACTGTCGAGGCTCACCGCGCGGCTCGCTGGGCCAGGGACAGGACCGGCAAGGCGGCAAGCTGGAGCACGACGGAGAACACGATCAGGGCCGGGATCGACCAGTCGTACAGCAGGCCCATCGCGGCGCTGCCGGCAAACCACGCCACGCCGAACAGGGTATCGAAGAGGCCGAACCCGGTGCTTCGCTTGTCCGATGGAATGACGCCGGTCAGCATGGCCTTCAGCAGCGAGTCCTGCGCGCCCATTCCCAGTCCCCACAGGATCATGCCGACCAGAGCCAGGGTGAATCCGCCCCAGAAGACGAACGGCGCGAATAACGCTGAAAGGAAGAATGCCAGGAGCAGAACAGGCAAGCCCAGGCGGTCGAACAGCCGGCCGAACACGAGCGAGGCTATGGCGCCCGTGGCCATGGCGACGGCATAGAAGACGGGGATGATGCTCTGGGCCACGGTGCCCGCCCGCTGAAAGTGAAACGCGACCAGCGAGAAATCCGCAAATCCGGCGGCGATCAATGCTCCGGCGGCAACGTCGATCCAGAAGGCACGGGGAAGTCGTTTCGCCCCGGCCGACTCCGCCGGCTTCTCCTCCAGCTCGTGCGGGCGCGGGTGCCACAGCCGGGCCGCGGTGAGCGTGCCCAGGCACAGCAGGGCGGAAATCAGCAGCACAGCGAACGCCTCCCGGAAGCTGCCCTGCAGGTACAGGACCAGGGCCGCGATGAGTGGGCCGACGGTGGCGCCGCCCTGGTCGAGGGTTTCGTTGAGGCCAAAGACCCAGCCGCGTCCCAGGGACTTACCCGCGTGGGAAATCAGCGCCTCCACGGCCGGCCGCCGGATGGCCCGTCCGGTCCTCTCCGCCACGATCAACGCGGCGGCAACGGGCCAGTTCCCCGCCAGGGCCAGCGCCGGCACCGCCAGCATATTGATCGCGTAGCCCGTGAAGATGACGACCCAATATCGACCCGTCTTGTCGGCGACGTACCCGGAGACTGAGCGGAGACCGTAGCCGACCAGCTCGCCGAATCCGGCCACGAACCCGATGATCGTCGCGCTGGCCCCCAGCGAGCCGAGGAACGGCCCGATGATCCCCCGTCCGCCCTCGTACGTCATGTCGGCAAACAGGTTCACGATCCCGATGGTCAAGACAAACCGGAACGCGATTGTCGGTATATCCCGTTTGGTCATCGCACGCCGCCCCGGCGCTCATCTTGGGTTGGGGCCGGTCACGGTCGGGTTGTCCGGGTCGGCAACCCACTCGGTGAAGGAGCCCTCGTAGAGCCTGACGCTGGGATAGCCGAGGTAGCAGCGGAACAGGAGAAACAGGTTGGTGGCTTCGCGTCCGGTGCCGCAGTAGGTGATGATCGTCTTGGACGGCGTGACGTTGAGCTTCTTCACGATGGCGGCAATCTCTTCATCCGACTTCAAGAGCGTAGGGTTGTCCGGCGACATCGTGGCCTTCCAGGGCAAGCTGACGGCGCCGGGGATGTGGCCCGGCCTGGCCCACGCGGCCTGACCTTCGTACGCCTTTGTCGGCCGGGCGTCGATCAAGATCACGTCGGCCCGGTCCTTGAGCTTCTTGAGCTCCTCCGTGCTGACGTGGCACTCGTTCCGCACGGCGGCCTTGAAGCCGCCCTGTTTGACTCTGGGAAATCCCTGTGTGACAGGTCGCTTCTCCGCCGTCCATTTGTCCAATCCCCCGTCGAGCACGTAGATGCGATTCTGGCCGAAGCGGGTCATCGTGTAGGCCGTCATGGTCTGCCCCAGGCCGTCCCCGCTGCCCGTGAGCTTGCCCTTGCCGGTGTAGACCACGACGGGCACATCGTTGTTCAAGCCCAGCCGGCAGAACAACGCCTCCATCGCCTCCGGTGCAAGATAACGCACCGGCATGCCCTGCTGCGGCGCACGCAGGGCCTGGTCATTGAAGTACACCGCGCCGGGGATGTGCTCGGCGAAGTAGTCATAAACATCCCCCTGCGTATCCACAATGAGCAGGTTGGGGTCCTTCAGGTGGTCCGCCAGCCATTCCGTCGAGACCAGCTTGACCACCCCCTTGCCATAGGGACTCGTCCTCTCGGCCGCCGGCGCCGCCAGGCACGCCAGACCCAGAATCCCTGCCCCGAACACCATGAACGCTCCTCGTGTGCTCCGCATAGCTCTGCTCCTTTATGCAAAATTGCCCGTTCATAGCCCGCCGAGTCGGACACCTATCGAGCATACCCCCCGCCTGCCCCGGCGAAATAGGGAATCTACCTAAACTGGACGACCTGGCCGCTTGGCGATGGGCCTGCGAGGATGAGTTGGCTTCTATCCGCCGGAGCGTTTGACGGTGTAGCCTCGGCTTTTCAATTCTTCTACCAACAGGTCGCGGTGGTCGCCCTGAATCTCGATGACGGCGACCTTTACGGTTCCGCCGGCGCCGCACTTCTGCTTGAGCTCTGCGGCGAGCCGGTGCAGTCCCTCGCGGTCGAGGGCCACACCGGTGATGATTGTCACGACCTTGCCCTTGCGTCCCTTGGTTTCCCGCCCCACCCTGACGATGCCGTCGCCCACCGCCGCCGGCGCTTCTTTGCGGCACGCACACTGCGCCACCGGCCGCCCGCACTCAGGGCACATCCGCCCCTGCGCCGTCGAATAGACGATCCCATCTCTCATAGCCGTCGAAAAGTGATCTTAGAACGCCCCGGCCGCCAGCAGCTCCCCCGGGCTGAGCACCGGCATATCCGACTTCGGAAACGCGCTCGCATCCCGGCTGACGATACACTCGGCCCCTGCTCGTATCGCGCTGAAGTACTGAATCGCATCCTCCAGGTCTTTGCAGCCGGCGTCAATCGCCTGATCGAGAATCTGCTTGTCAAGCGACACCGCCGTGAAGGTATCGCGCAACAGCACCATCATTCGATCGGCCACTTGGCGCGTCCGCAGCCTGCGCACCACGTAATAGATGTTGTTGAAGCTGATGACGGAAATGAACCCCTTGATTCGCCCCTGCTCCACGAGAGTCCAGAGGCGGGCACTGTCTGCATAGAATGGCTCACGTTTGGCCAGCACGTCGATCAGCACATTCGTATCGAGAAAGACGTCCATGCTCACAGCCGGTACTTGTCCTTGAGTGCGTCGGCAAGCACTTCCTTATGGCCCTTGCCTTTCGGCAGCTCGATTACCCCGGAGGCCCGCCGCGCCAGTCTACCCAGCGGCTTGCCGTTCCCCCCGCCGCCGGCTAGAACCCGGATGAACCGGCTGAACAGCGATGAGACGCTCGTCTTGCGCTCCGCCGCCAGCCGCTTTGCCTGCTCGATCACCTGCGCATCCGCATTCAACGTCAGCTTCGCCATGGCTTGCTCCAATACGTAACCCTACAGTGGGCATAATACGTATACGTGCCGCTGCTTGTCAAGTCCAAAACAGCGAGCCTATTGGAGTGATGGCGCACCCCTGTGCGTCAGCCGATCTGCTCGACGAGATAATTCTGGATGCCCATCTGCCGGATCTGGTCGAGCTGGGCCTCGAGCCAGTCGATGTGCTTCTCCTCGTCGGTGAGGATCGACTCGAATAATTCGCGGGTTCCGTTGTCGCCAACCTCGACACACAGGCGGATGTCGGCGTTGTAGTCGCGGATCGCCGTGTCCTCGGCCTTCCAGTCGCTCTTGTGCATCTTCTCGACGTCCGGTCCGATGTTGATCTTGTTGAGCTTGCTGACGGTGGGTTTGCCTTCGAGGAAGAGGATGCGGCCGATGAGCCTCTCGGCGTGCTTCATCTCGTCGATGGCCCTCTTCTGGATCGCCTCGTGGAGGTGCTCGTAGCCCCAGTTGTCGCACATCTCCGCGTGGACCATGTACTGGTTGACGGCCGTCAGCTCGTCGGCCAGCCGGGCATTCAATCGCTCGATGACTTTCTCATTTCCCTGCATCTGTGACCCCTTCCAACTCGTAGTGCGTGTGCCTGTTGTTCCTGCTTGCCATACTGGGGACCACAATTACCCGCACGACGCCGCGGAGTCAAGACTCAATCTCGCCCCGCCCCGGTGCCGGCTGGACGTGCTGGCGATGCAGATTGGACTCCCAATTTCGGGCCCGCGGCCTGTTGGTCCCGCGTGTGCGATTTCTTATACTTTGTTTGGAGGCCGCTATGAAGACGTTGTGGCAGCACACGAACGGCAAGTTGTACGCGGTGGAGCACGACTCGTTCGGCCACGTCACCGGGGCCGCCGGGCCCATCGAGCCGGAGCAACTGCGCGAGCTGAGCGAGTACCGCTACGGCCGGGCCATTCTCGAATGGGTCGAGCAGGCCATTCACCGGCAGGCCCTACGCAGGATCAACCCATCCGACCTGTGGTGAGGGCACGCCACTCTCCCACGATCGGGTGTCAGGGTCATGGAGGAAGGGCCGGCGCCCGGGGTCGGGGGTCGGGGATCCGGGTTAATCCCCGGCCATCGCCACGGGCTGCCGGCCCCAGTGGGAGTGCGCCACGGTCCCTCCCCGCCGCGATTCTTTCCGCCGCACACTTTCCCTTTCCTCCGCCGGCGATTTCCGCCATAATGTCGCCCATGCTAACGGGCAGACCGGTCGCATTTGTCTGGCGTCAATTGCGGGCGATGTGCCGGGTGGCATCGTATTCAGGGAAGACCATCGCCAAGCTGCGCTTGACGATGCCACCCAGATGCGACTGGCCTCGCGCGAAAGGAGATGGATGGCAGGTGCAATGAACAGGATGTCACACAAGTTCCGGATACAACTGACAGTCGCCGCTGTGCTGATCGCGCTGGGGCTGTGCGGCTGCGCCCCGCAGACTCTCGCCGACCTGCGCAATCACCCGAACAACGTCCTGACGTTCGAGGTCCCCACCGACGCCCAGACGGCCTACTGGCGAATTGTCATCCGGGCCCGCGAGCGGTACCGAATCCCGCCCATGGCGAGACACCAGCCCGGCATCAGCGCGGACCTGGACCCTTCCGGCCAGGCCGCCCACATCACCCTCTGGGACAGCGGCGGAATCGGAATCCGATATGTCCTCGCCGCCCAGCTCCGCCAGCTCGAGCCCGCCCGAACGCTGGTCGAGATCGCCTGTGCCACACGCCCGGTCCGCGAGGAGGCCGACCTCTGGGAAGCCTGGTCCGCCACGCCCCTGGAAGACTGACCCGCCCCGCCGCGCGAACCGAAGAAGGTAGGAAGGCATCGGGATTGATTATTGACAGTTTATGATTGACAATTGCGGGAGTAGCCGCACACCGAGTCAAGCAGGATATCCCCCGAATTCCCACACGGGATGCTGCTATGAATGTGACTTCTTGCCGCGGATTGCGGCGAGTAGCTCTTCGGCGGAAGCGGTCTTGAGGACATAGCCGTCCGCCCCGGCTTTGTACATCGTGTCCATCTTGTCTGGTTCGTGGTACATCGAAAGCGCGATGACCCGAGTCTCCGGCAGGAGCGTTTTGATCTGGCGTGTGGCTTGTTCCCCGCTCATCAGGGGCATGGCCACGTCCATAATCACGACATCCGGCCGAAGCTCGTTGGCCATATTGACCGCCTCGCGGCCGTCCGCCGCCTCGCCGGCCACGATGATGTCGGGCGATTCCTGAAGCAGCGCCGCCAGGCCCTGACGCACGATCTCGTGATCGTCCACCAGCAGGACACGCAGGGGACCGCCGGAGGACGGTGCAGTGACAGCGGAGGATGTAGCACGGAGGTTAGAGACATCTTCTGCCATCTTTCCTTCACCCTTTGCTTTCGGGCCGTCCGGGACCACGATACGGAAGCTGCTTCCCCGGCCTGCGGCGCTCTTGATCTTCAGGCGGCCTCCGAGCAATTCAACTCGCTCGCGGATACTGAGCAATCCAAAGCCGGAGGTCTCTTCCAGTTCCCGCGGGTCGAACCCTCGCCCCTGATCCGATACAGAAAGACACAGGTAGTGTCGAATCCTCCGGACACGGATCGCCGCGTCACGGACCCGCGCGTGCTCGACGACATTGAACAGCATCTCCTGGGTTGCCCGGAACAGGAAAAGGGTCAGTGTATCCGAATGCAGCGTCACTTCGTCGGGAGCATCGACACGAACCGTCAGGCCGTGTTTCGCCTGCATCCGCCGTGCCAGCCAGCCAATGGCTTCCGCAAGGTCATTCAGGTGCAGCACGGCCGGACTGAGCTCGTGAGACAGGCTCCGCGATTTCTCGATGGCATCCTTGAGCATCTCATCGATCCTGTCGGCAATCGCTTGCACGGACGGATCGTGCCTGGTCCGGTGGCTCAGCAACCCCAGATGGTACTTCGCCCCGGCAATCTGCTGCTGCAGGTCCTCATGCAGGATCGCCGCGATACGCCGGCGCTCCCGGTCCTCCGCCTGCGTCAGTTCGAGCGTCAGCTTCTGAAGCTGCCTGGCCCGCTTCTCCAACTCCGCCGTCCGTTGAGCGACCTTACTCTCCAGCGTCGCCGCCAGTTCGCGCAGCGCCTCCTCGGCCTTCTTGAGCGTGGTCACGTTTGCTGCCGTGGTCACCGAGCCGCGCACCCGCCCCTCGGCGTCAAAAAGGGGCGCCGCACTGGCGATCATCTGGACGTTCCGTCCGTTGTCGAAGCGCAACTCTATTTCCTGGTCGAAGACAGGCTTGCCGGTCGCGACCGCAAGCTGGGCGGGCAGCTCCTCGGGCTCCAGTTCGACACCCTTGCGGAATACACGATAGAAGACGGCAGCCTCACCAGGCTGTGCGCTGCGTGAAATGTTGCCGCCGCGCGGGATGTTCATGACGATCGAATCGGCGTAGGCGTTGCCGGTGATCACTCGCGCCTCCGGGTCGTGCGCGATCCAGATGGCGACGGGCCCGGTGTCGAGAATGGCCTGGAGGTCCGCCGCACGCACTTCCGCCTCGGCACGCGCCTGTGCAAGCGCCTCCTCCGCCTGCTTGCGTTCCGTGATGTCCTGTCCCTGGGCAATCGTGGCAATCACCGTCTGGTTATCCGGAGCAAGAACGTTTGCCGAGTTCCAGAGAACCGTCCTGACGCTGCTGTCCTTGTGGAGGATGCCGATTTCGATAACCTCCCAGCGCTGCCTCCCGGAAGTGGTACGCCGGATGTGAGCCAACGATTCCTCTCGACGATCCTGCGGAAACAGAATGCCGATTTCCTGGCCAAGCACTTCCTTGGCTTTATGTCCGGTCAACCGCTCGAAGGCAGGATTGAAACGGATGATTTTGAACTCTGGATCCCAGACGATGATGGGCGCGTTCGCGTAATTGAACAGGTTATCGAGATAGTCCCGCGTCTCCCGTAAGGCTTCCTCGGCCCGCTTGCGCTCGGTGATGTCGCGCTCAACTCCGATCATGCGGACAGCCTGACGTTGTTCGCCCTGTCCTTGAAAGTAGACGCGGCCCCTGGCGCTACTCCAATGAATCGTCCCGTCCGGCCAGACAATGCGATATTCAGCCTCGTAATCGCCGTTTGCGTTCGGCGCTAACGACGCTGCAACGATTTGCCTGACCCGCTCCCGATCTTCGGCGTGAAGACGCTCCAATGCGCGAGTAAAATCGAGTTCCTCCCCTGGCCGCAGGCCCCAGATTTGCTTCGTCTGGGCATCCCACGTAAGTTCACCCGTCAGAGGATTGAAGTCGAACGTGCCGAACTGTGCAGAGTCTAGGGCCACACGCAACCGTTCCTGGCTGACTCGCAGAGACTCCTCGGCCTGCTTGCGCTCGGTGATGTCCATGATGATGCCGAGCAGACGCGTGCATCGGCCATCTGACTCGTACTGGGGGACGCCACGGTCGGCAAGCCAATGCACGCTGCCATCCGGCCAGACAATTCGATACTCCGCTTCGAAGGGCGTTCGTTCGGTCATGCAGCGGTGCAGTTCGGCCTCCACACGCGGCAAATCCTCGGGGTGGACACGCTCGGTCCAATCGTGGTAATGATACTGTTGAGAGAATGTTGTTGTTGTTGTGCGCAAGCCCAGGAGCCGGGCGACCTGCTGCGTCCAGAAGGTCTCGCCCGTGACGATGTTCCACTCGTACATTCCGATCTGCGTCCCGCTGGCAGCCAGGGCCAGACGTGCCTCGCTCTCGCGAAGAGCCTTCGCCGAGCGACTGGCCCCCCGGCCCGCATGATACACCAGAGCAGAGAAGATGATGATGAACAGGAGCATCATCATCCCGGTGCCCGTGGGCGCATCGAAGACGCCTGCTCGCTCCCCGACCAGCCGCAGCCATCCCAGCAGCAGAGGCAGTATCACAAACGCCAGCAGCAGTCGCCGGATATTGACGCCGCCGGGGTCGTTCGCCGTCACCTCTGCCATCAGGCCCTCGGCTGGCCGAGCACACAGCAAGCCTACTCCGACCAGCAACAAGGCGACGGCCGTGGGCCACGCGATTCCTGTGTATCGGGCGATCCCGTAGAATTCCTCTGCGCCATACAGAAAGCCGACAGTGGGCAGCAGTGCGATCAGGCAGACTGCCAGCGCCAGCCATTGCACCACCCGCACCCCCCGACGGTCTCGGCGGCTGAGAATCAAAAGGGCCAGTCCTATCAACGTGAAGCTCAGAGAGGCCGGCATACCCATCCGGTTGGGGTTGATTACCGCCATTGCGCCCGGCGCTTCGGTAGCCAGCAACTGGTCAATGCCGAAATCCCAGCCCGAGAGGTTCTCCACGAAAGTCAGCAGACCCAGGAGAAGTGATAGCGCGGCGCACACCCTTGCCGCCCAGCGACGAGCCGGTCCGGCCTCTGCCAGAACCAGGAGCATCAGGGCCACGCCCACCAATGTCAGGCAAAGAGCCGCGTTGGTCTTCACGGTGATCGTGCTCAGACCTCGCTGGGACATGTAGCCGCCGAGCCAGGCTGCCAGATGTCCAGCGCCCACCACGGCCGCGATCATACCCATAACCACCGCGACGTGTGTGAGCCGACGGGTAAGGCTGCCGTCAGGCGATGCCTCGGCTGTTCGTCCCGCCGAATCACTCATGGGCAACCACGCCGGCCTGCGGGGCCAGAGTCGATGCATGCCATCTCTCGGGTCTTTGGCCATCTTTCGCCCTGTGCGGGCCTCCAGCTATGCGGAGCACATAGTAGTATTGCACCTTCACCAAGCTCATCCAAAGGGAGCGCCGCCAACATACTACGGACACCCTTCTCTCGAAACGACTAGGCAAATTCCTTATCCGCGGACTCCGGGGGCCGCCCTTTCTCTCTTTGGCAGGCCGGAAGGCGTCGGATTGATTATTGATGATGGATGATTGATGATTGGGAAGGCGGTTGGCGGTCGGGCAAGGGATCAGGGTCGGGGGCCTTTAGATTTACGAATTACGATTTACGATTGGAGGACAGTTGACGGTTCTCGGTAGTCTGCAGTCGGTAGTCAATTGTTGGTTGAAATCTGCGGATTCTCTAGCCTGTAGGCTTCAGGCGGCAGGCTGGAGGACACTCTGATTTGCCTTTCCGCCGGCTTATCCCTACAATAGGGTCATAGAGTCGCAGGCCGCTGGAAGAACGTGGGCGACCGCCGCTCGTATCCTGAGCAAGGACTGAATCATGAAAACCAAGCCTGCTCTCAACGATTTCATCTGGATGGCCGCGGGGGCAGTTATCATGCTTGCACTCACGCTGGTGTTGTTCTATCTGCACGAAGAGCAAAACCCTGCGGCGCAGCTCGCCTTCAAGGCCCAAAGAGTCGAACTGGTGGAGCAGATGCGTCTGGCCCTGGCCTCGGCATCCGAGGCGGAAAAGAGTGCCGTCATGGCCACGACCGACCAGGACTCGCAGAGTTTCGCGGACCAATCACGTGCGCAGGCGGCGGCCGTGGAGCGAGAACGCAAAGAGTTGGAAGAACTCCTGCAGACGCGCGGCACCAAGGGCGAGCAGGACCTTCTTGTCCAATTCTCCCAGGCCTTTGCCGTGTTCCAGCGCATCGATAAGGATCTGCTGGATTTGGCGGTCCGGAATACGAACCTCAAGGCGTTCAGCCTGGCGTTTGGTCCCGCCGCAGACGTGCTCAATGAGATGGACGGGGCGCTGTCCCGAATCGTGGCCCGGAGCACCGAATCTGCCTCCCCGGACGCCAAGCGGGTGATGCAGCTCGCTTGTGACGCGCGGATCGCAGCCCTGCGCGTACAAACCCTGCTTCCGCCGCACATTGCAGAGGAGACGGACCAGAGAATGGACGAACTGGAAGCTCTGATGGCAAAGGAAGATCTGGAGGTCCACAGAGACCTGGAAGGTTTGGCGGCACTGCTGAAGTCCGACGGGAGTCCCGACTTGGAGATCGCCTCGTCGCGCTACGCCAAGTTCAATGACATCAAAACGCAGATTATCAAACTGTCGCGTGAGAACACGAACGTCCGGTCCCTGGCCATCTCCCTGAACCAGGAGCGCAAGGCGATGGTCATGTGCCAGGACGCCCTGGCCGCCTTGGAGCAGGCTATTCAGCAGGAGCCCATTGCGGCCCGTAAGACACCGGTCCTTCCACGGTAACAGTGGACGCGTCCAAGGCATAGCCGGGTACGATCGCCCGAGAGAACCGCGCGTTACCCGGAAGCAGGCGAAGGGTCAATTTCGCGTCGCGGCAGATCTGGTCCGGCGATCCCACGCGAATGCAGGCTTGCTCCGTGGTGCTCTCTACGATACGCAAGATGCTAATCCCCACCCGCAGCACAAGCCGAATATCTTCGCAGGTGACAGTGGGCTGAGCGTTAGTCAATGATCGCTGTGCATTCGCGAAAAACACCTTGACTTGAAAAAGTCTTCCTCCTATCATGCTTGCTCATATAGCCGAGTTTCTTCTTTGCTTTCGGCTCGTCGAATAGACAGGAAGAAAACGGGGAATCCAGAAAGGATCGCAAGATCTTGGGGCGAATATCGGGGCATCGATTAAGGCCGCTCTGCCTGAGCCCGACAGCTAACCTCGTAGGCATAGAGTAGAGAACGCAGCCGGGTGCATGCTCTGGTTGCTTTTTATGCCATCCCAGCCGCCTGCCTTGTAGATATTTCGAGGAGATCAGACATGGAGTTTCTGTGCATCGGGATCATTGCGGCTCTCGTATGCCTGTCGATCGGGTTCATCCGGCTGTGTGACAGGCTTTAAGGAGAAGATGGGATGACTGTCTACTGGATTGGCGGCATTACGGCTCTTCTCCTTTTCATCTATCTTTTCATCGCCCTGCTCAAGCCGGAGAAGTTCTCATGACTGTCAGTAACGTCGTGCAGAGCGTCGTTTTCCTGGCGATTCTGGTTGTGTGCGTCAAGCCGTTGGGGCTGTACATGGCGTACGTGCTCGAAGGCCGACCGGCCGGCCTGAACCGATGGCTCAACTCGTTCGAGCGATGGATCTATCGCCTGTGCCGGATCGATCCGGGGCAAGAGATGCTATGGAAGACGTACGCCTTCGCGATGCTGGCGTTCAATGTGCTCGGCCTGGTGGTGGTCTACGCTTTGCAGAGGATTCAGCACCTGCTGCCTTTGAATCCCGCGCATCTGCCGGCCGTGTCGCCGGATTCGGCCTTCAACACGGCCGTGAGCTTCGCCACGAATACGAACTGGCAGGGCTATGCCGGCGAGACGACGATGAGCTGCCTGACGCAGATGCTTGGCCTGACGGTGCAGAATTTCGTCTCGGCGGCTTCCGGCGTGGCCGTGCTGGTCGCGATGATCCGGGGCTTCAGTCGCCGCGAGATGAGCAGCATCGGCAATTTCTGGGTGGACCTTGTCCGCTCGGTCCTGTATATCTTCCTGCCCTTGTCGGTCATTCTGGCGGCTATTTTGCTCTCGCAGGGCGTAGTGCAGACGCTCAGACCCGCCCAGCAAGTGGAACTGATCCAGCCGTATGCGGGAAGCAATGGCAAACCGATCACGACCCAGGTATTGCCTCGCGGTCCGGTCGCCTCGCAAGTCGCGATCAAGCAATTGGGCACCAATGGCGGCGGGTTCTTCAACGTGAATTCCGCGCATCCCTTTGAGAATCCGACGCCGCTTTCGAATCTGCTCGAGATGGTATCGATCCTGCTGATTCCGGCGGCGTTGTGCTACACCTTCGGCCGTATGATCCGCGACACGCGACAGGGTTGGGCGCTGCTGGCCGCTATGCTGGTCATCTTCGTCCCTTGCCTGTACGTGTGCCTGCACGCGGAGCAACAAGGCAACCCGGCGCTGGCTGCGCTCGGCATCGACCAATCCGCCAACGCAGTGCAGCCCGGCGGCAACATGGAGGGCAAGGAGGCCAGGTTCGGCGTCACCAACTCGGCGATCTGGGCCACGGCAACCACGGCGGCCTCCAACGGGTCGGTCAATTCGATGCACGACTCCTTCCTGCCGCTGGGCGGCCTGATGGCGATGTGGCTGATTCAGTTGGGCGAAGTCATCTTCGGGGGTGTGGGGTCGGGGCTCTATGGGATGCTCGCGTTCGTGATTGTGGCCGTGTTCGTCGCCGGACTGATGGTAGGGCGCACGCCGGAATACCTGGGCAAGAAGATCGAAGCGTACGAGATGAAAATGGCGATGCTGATGGTCCTGATCCCGCCAATGGTCGTCCTCTTCGGCACGGCGGTCGCTGTCGTGTTTCCCGCCGGCAAAAGCTCGATGGCCAACCCCGGTGCCCACGGCTTCAGCGAGGCGCTCTACGCGTTCTCCTCAGCCGGCAACAACAACGGCAGCGCGTTCGCCGGGCTCAACGCCAATACGCCGTTCTACAACATCGCCCTTGGAATCGCGATGTTCTTTGCCCGGTACTGGCTGGCGATCCCCGCCCTGGCCATCGCCGGCTCGCTGGCCAGAAAGAAGATCATTCCCGCCAGTGCGGGGACGCTTCCCACGCATACGCCGCTGTTCACAGGTTTCCTGGTCTCGATCATCCTGATCGTGGGTGCGCTGACGTTCTTCCCGGCGCTGGCGTTAGGGCCCATCGTCGAGCATCTGATGGTGTGGGCCGGGTGAGTTGTTCGGAGAGGATATGAGCAAGAAGGGAAAAGCAGCATCTTTATTGAACCGGGACATCCTCACAGGAGCGATCCTCGGCTCGCTGCGGAAGCTGACGCCGTTTCACCAAGTCAAGAATCCGGTGATGTTCGTGGTGCTGGTCGGCAGCATTCTGACAACAGGCTTGTACGTCCAGGCTCTGCTCGGCCACGGCGAGGCCCCGCCGCGATTCATCCTGGCAGTCACCGTGTGGCTGTGGTTCACGCTGATTTTCGCGAACTTCTCCGAGGCCCTGGCCGAGGGGCGTGGAAAGGCCCAGGCCGCGAGCCTCCGTCGCAGCCGGAAAGACACGGTCGCCAAGAGGCTGAAGGCCCCGCAATTCGGCGCCGCCCATACTCCGGTCTCCTCTTACGAGCTTCGCAAAGGAGACGTTGTCCTGATCGAGGCGGGGGACATGATTCCGATGGATGGCGAGGTCATCGAGGGCATCGCCTCGGTCAATGAAAGCGCGATCACCGGCGAAAGCGCACCCGTGATCCGGGAAAGTGGAGGGGACCGGTCGGCTGTGACCGGAGGGACCACGGTACTCTCGGACTGGCTGATCGTCCGGGTCACGACCAATCCCGGCGAGACCTTCCTCGATCGCATGATCGCCATGGTCGAGGGCGCCAAACGCAAGAAAACGCCGAACGAGATCGCACTGAGCATTCTCCTGGCCGGGCTTACGATCATGTTCCTGCTGGCGACCGTGACGCTGTTGCCGTTCTCCCTCTACAGCGTGTCATCATCAGGTAGCGGCTCGCCGGTCACGGTCACAGTCCTGGTGGCGCTTCTGGTGTGCCTGATCCCGACGACCATCGGGGGCCTGTTGCCCGCTATCGGAATCGCCGGCATGGATCGCATGATCCAGGCGAACATCATAGCGACCTCGGGCCGGGCGGTGGAAGCCTCGGGGGACATCGACACCCTTCTGCTGGACAAGACCGGAACCATCACGCTGGGCAACCGGCAGGCGGTCGCGTTCATCCCGGCCAAAGGACATTCCGAGGCGGCTCTGGCCGACATCGCGCAATTGGCGTCCCTGTCGGATGAGACGCCGGAGGGCAGGAGCATCGTCGTGCTGGCCAAGGAGCGGTACAACATCCGGGAGCGCCAGGTGCATGAGCTGGCCGCGACGTTCATCCCATTCAGCGCCCAGACGCGCATGAGCGGCGTCGATCTCGGCGACGGCCGGAAGATCCGAAAAGGCGCCGTCGAAGCGATTGAGAAATACGTGCAAGACGCGGGCGGCGAGTTCCCCGGCGAATTGAAGGAAGTGGCCGCCCAGATCGCCACCAGCGGCGGGACCCCTCTGGCGGTCAGCGACGGCGCACGCGTCGTCGGCATCATTCACCTCAAGGACATCGTCAAAGGCGGCATCCGGGAGCGGTTCGCACAACTGCGCCGCATGGGCATCGCGACGATCATGATCACCGGCGATAACCCGATGACCGCCGCCGCCATTGCCGCCGAGGCCGGGGTGGACGACTTCCTGGCCGAGGCGACGCCCGAGATGAAGCTCAAGCTCATCCGCGAAAAGCAGAGCCAGGGGCACCTGGTGGCCATGACCGGAGACGGCACGAACGATGCCCCGGCCCTGGCCCAGGCGGACGTCGCCGTGGCCATGAACACCGGGACCCAGGCCGCCAAGGAAGCCGGCAACATGGTGGACCTCGACTCGAATCCCACGAAGCTCATCGAGGTCGTGCAGATCGGCAAGCAGCTCCTGATCACGCGAGGCTCGTTGACGACGTTCAGCATCGCCAATGACATCTCGAAGTACTTCGCGATCATTCCCGCCGCGTTTGCCAGCACCTACCCCCTGCTGGGCAAGCTCAACATCATGCATCTGGCCACCCCCGAGAGTGCCGTGCTGTCGGCGGTGATCTTCAACGCGATCATCATCATTGGGCTGATCCCGTTCGCGCTCAAAGGCGTCCCGTACAAGACGACTTCCGCCACCCGCTTGTTGCGGGATAACATCCTCATCTACGGCCTCGGCGGCGTCATCACGCCGTTCGTCGGCATCAAACTCATCGACATGCTTCTGGTCGCGCTGCGGCTGGCAGGCTGAGAGAAGGTGAACCCATGTTCAACAAACAAATCAAGCCGGCGGTGCTGATCCTCGCGATATTTACGGTGGTTACCGGAGTTCTGTATCCGCTTGCGATCACCGCCGTAGGCCAGATGGTCTTCCCTCATTCGGCCAACGGCAGTATAGTGTTTCGCAACGGCAGACCCGTGGGCTCGTCGTTGATCGGGCAGGAGTTCAGCGATCCGAAGTACTTCTGGGGCCGCCCGTCCGCCACGTCGCCAACGGGTTACAACCCGTTGCCGTCCTCCGGCTCCAATCTCGGGCCGCTAAACCCGGCGCTGCGCGAACGCGTAGAGGCAAGAGTGAAAATGCTCCAGGATGCAGACCCTGAGAACAAGAGCTTGATTCCGGTCGATCTGGTGACTGCCTCGGCCAGCGGGCTCGATCCGCATATCAGCCTCGCCGGCGCCCTCTACCAGGTCCCGCGCGTCGCGCGTGCGAGGGGAGTCTCTCAGGAGCAGATCGTCCGACTCGTGAAAGAAAACACCACGGGACGGTTGGCCGGCGTGTTCGGCGAGCCGGTAGTGAACGTGCTGCAGTTGAACTTGGCGTTGGATCAGCGTGCCCCATGACAATGGATGACCGACCCAATCCGGACCAGATTCTCAAGCAGGTGCAGGCTCAGTACTCCAAGCGGGGGAAGCTGAAGATCTTCTTCGGCGCCGTCGCCGGCGTGGGAAAGACGTACACCATGCTCGAACAGGCGCGGGCCCGAAAGGCGGAAGGCATCGACCTGGTCGTGGGCGTCGTCGAGACCCACGGCCGCCCGGAAACGCAGGCCCTCCTGGAGGGGTTGGAGCTCCTGCCCCGCAAATCCATTCTCTACAAGAGCATCGAGATCGGGGAGTTCGACCTGGAGGCGGCCCTCAAGCGGCGCCCCCGCCTGATCCTGGTCGATGAGCTGGCCCACACCAACGCCCCCGGCTCACGTCACGCCAAGCGATGGCAGGATGTCGAGGAGCTGCTTGACGGCGGCATCGACGTGTACACGACACTCAATGTCCAGCATTGCGAGAGCGTCAACGACATCGTCGCCCAGGTCACCCGAATCATCGTGCGAGAAACCGTGCCGGATGCCGTTGTGGAGCGGGCCGACGCCATCGAGCTCGTGGACATCCCCACAGAGGAATTGCTCAAGCGCCTGGAGGAAGGCAAGGTCTACCTGGGTCCGCAGGCGGAGCTGGCCGCAGAGCACTTCTTCCGCCTGGGCAATCTGATCGCGCTGCGCGAGTTGGCGTTGCGGTACGCCACCCGCAGCGTCGGCAGCAAGCTGCGCGGCTACAGGGACCTGCACGCGGTCTCGACCGTCTGGAAGGTCGGAGAGGATTTCCTGGTGTGCATCAGCTCCAGTCCGCGCGCCATGCAGATCATCCGCGCCGGCCGGCAGATGGCCGCCGACCTGGGAGCGGGATGGACCGTCGTGCACGTCGAGTCCTCGGTCTTCCCGCAGAAAGCGGAGGACCGGGAGCGGGTCGCCGGGATGCTGCGCGCCGCCGAAGCCATGGGCGCCAGTATCGTGACATTGACGGGCGAGGACGTGGTGGAGACCCTGCTGGCCTATGCCCGGTCGAAGAACATCGGGAGGATTCTCATCGGAAAGCCCGGCCGGCCGAGGTTGCGCGAGCATCTGTTCGGCTCATTTGTGGATACGCTGGCCCGCAAATGCGGCGAGATCGACCTGTACCTCATCAGCGGGGAAGCAGGCGAGGAGATGCCCCGGGCACAGCGTGCACGCGCCTCGCCAATTCCCTGGACGGCCATCCCGTGGGCCGTTGGCACCGTCGGCCTGTGCACGGCCATCGATGCACTTCTGTATCCCTACCTGCCGCTGGCCAATCTGATCATGATCTATCTTCTGGGCGTGGCGTGGCTGGCGTATCGTTACGGCCGGAGCATTTCGATCCTGGGCACATTCCTCAGCGTTGCGTGTTTCGATTTCTTCTTCGTCCCGCCGTTGTATTCCCTCACTGTCCTGAACAAGGAGTACATCCTTACATTTGGCGTGATGCTGATCGTCGGCCTGATTATCGGGGGACTCACGGGCAGGCTTCGCGGCCAGACGATCTCCCTGGACCTGCGCGGGCGCCGAACCGAGATCCTCTATTCCCTCAGCCGCGATCTGGCCAAGTCCTCGCGCCCGGACGAGCTTTTCCAGATTCTGCTCTCTCACATCGAGAGTCTATTTGCGTGTCCCGCCGTCGTTTTCACGGCCGATCCGGCAACGAGAGGCGTAAGCGCCCTGACCGCCGTGGGGGACGCACGCGACTACGTGTCTGCCAACGAGCAGGCAGTCGCGAGTTGGGTGTACGAGCACCGTCGAATCGCCGGCAACGGAATGGATACGTTCGCCGGCGCGCGAGGGCTGTACATCCCATTGGTCGGCTCTCGGGAAGCCGTGGGGGTACTGGGGGTCTTCCCGAGAGATCCGAAACAGTTCCTGGACCCGGACGACTTCCACATTCTGGAGGTGTTCATCAAGCAGACGGCCCTGGCCGTGGAGGGCGCCGAGCTGGCCGCAGAGCATATCAAGGCGGAGGCGGAGTTGGGACGGGCACGCGTCCGCAACGTGATTCTCGATACTGCGGCGTTCGACACCCGGAACGCACTCGCCGCCATTTCCGAATCCGCCGCCCAACTGCTCAAGCCCGAGATAGCCGCCGACGAGGCCAAGCGAAAGGCCCTCGCACAAGAGATCATCATGCAGGCCAGGCAGCTCGACACCCTGGCCACCGAGCTGCCCAACATCCTCGACGAATTGAAGCAGCCCTGACCAGGTCCTCCGCAAGGCCCAATCACGGTTCGCCCGCACCTTTTGAACCGCGAAGCACACGAAGAGCCCAGCGCGGCCTCGCTGCGCTCGGCCGCAACCAAAATAGGTGAAAGGCGTTGCGCTTTGGGGTACGGTATTGCTTTTGCCGAACAGTGCCGTTCCAAAGGAGCA
>Ga0315282_10006408_pt1 | contig 19719 bp, 15 predicted proteins | sample YL17G07_20_MG_FD_203693 | JGI IMG/M metagenome (GOLD analysis project Ga0315282, IMG submission 203693) | Sediment microbial communities from Yellowstone Lake, YNP, Wyoming, USA - YL17G07_20 | ecosystem: Environmental > Aquatic > Freshwater > Lake > Sediment | place: USA: Wyoming | collected... | reverse complement strand
GCCGCAGACATTGAAGCGGGTAGCCGCCGCCAGTGCAGTTGTGCCCGTGGGGTTCTTCCTTGAAGGCACGGGGCCTGCGGTGCTAACCTGCGGGAGGGTCAAACGTTCATCGTCTCGGCCTCACGCACCGCCTCTTCTATATCTGCGCGACTCTTCGTCCGAGGATCAGGCGATTCGACGAACGGTTTGGGTACATGCACCTTAACCCTATGCGGAAAGGACTGGTGAAGCGGCCGGAAACGGAGGAAAAATGACCATCCCTGAATCTTCAAGGCGCGGCTTTCTGAAGAAGACGGCGGCGACTGCGGCCGCCGCTGCCGGCCTGGGCGGCCGCCCGGCCGTGGCTCCGGCGGCGGAAAATCCCGGCGGCGAAGAGTGGGGCTCGATCTGGGAGCGCCCGCCGAAGCAAACGGGAAACAATCTCAACCTCATCGTCATCGTGAGCGATACTTTCCGTCACGATAATCTGGCTTGCGCGGGGAAAAAATGGATAGAGAACCTCGAAACACCCAATCTCGACAGGCTGGCCAACGAGTGCGTGGTGTTCAAAGACGCTTACCCGGAAGGCATGCCGACGATCGTCATCCGGCGCACGCTGTATACCGGCCGGCGAGCCATTCCCTGCTACTACTTCCGCCAGCACGAGCCGGTGCAGCTTCCCGGCTGGCACCATCTTTACAATGAAGATCAGACGCTCAGCGAAACCCTCGACGAAGCCGGCTACATCACCGCCCTGATCAGCGACCTGCCCCACGAACAGCGCCCCGGGCGCAACTTCCATCGCGGTTTCCACGTTTACCAGTGGATCCGGGGGCAGGAGGTGGATTACTACGGCACCTCGCCTCACCAACCCTCGGACGTCAGCGACATGGCCTCAAGCGATTATCTCGCCCGCATGCCCGGCCTTCAGAATTTTCTGAGCCAGTACAAAGCCAATCGCAACCTTTGGAAGCAAGAGGGTGAATCACTCTCCGAGATCGCGGCTCGCACCGCCATTCGCTGGATCAAATCCAACTTCGAGCAGCGCCCCTTCTATCTGCACGTCGAAATGTTCGACCCCCACGAGCCCTGGGATCCCCCGGAGCGATTCCTCGAAAAGTACTGGCACGGCTCTTACACACCCAGTTTGATCGAACCGCCTTACGCCACCCTCCCGCTCCCCGACGAGATCAAGCAGCGGTTGCGCGCCAACTACGCCGGCGAAACCAGTTGCGTGGACTACTGGATTGGCGAACTGCTCGATACGGTCAAGCAGTACGGCTTGTTCGAGAACACCGTCGTGGTGTTTACGTCAGACCACGGCGCCATGCTGGGGGAGCACGGACAGTTCCTCAAGGGGCCGGACAAGCTTCGCGGACAGGTGACGCACGTCCCTCTGATGATCCGCACGCCCGACCAGCAATATGCGGGAAAGGAGGTTGCGGGTTTCGTCCAGATTCACGATGTCATGCCGACCGTGCTCCATCTGCTCGACTTGAAACCACCGAAGCGCGTTACCGGACTGAACGCTTGGGATTTGGTCACCGGGGCAACCCGGTCGGTTCGGGACTACGTCGTGCAAACCTATGGCTGGGTCGGCGTGGCACGAGACCAGGAATGGAATTACAGCGAAATCTGGAAGCCGGAAGCCCGCCAGGATAAATTCAGCGTGCGGCCCGGCGCGCCGGAAACCGTCTACAAGCCCCAGCTCTACAACCTCGAAAATGATCCAGAAGAACTCGCCGATGTGGCCGATCAGCACCCTGACGTCTGCCAGCGCATGTCCGCAAAGCTCAAGGAATACATCGCCTCAGGCCAAGGCATGACCTATGGCAGCTTCAATCAGAAGCCGAGCCTCAGCACCGGCGAGGTGTACATCAAGCAGTCCCGCTGAAATATCGTGGCGATTCGGCCTCGGCCCGGGGGGGAGCAAGCAAGTAGCGCAGCGGAGCCACAAGAGAAAGTCCAAACGCAAAGTGCAAAACGTAAAAGTTTGGTGTGCGGTGGGGCGGAGCTGCAAAAGAAAACCAAATGGCAAAGGGCAAAAGTGACAGGCCACACCTGCAAGACTTTTTGCCAACGTGGAAGCCGAGGGGCCCGCTGATTTGAACTTACAGCCCTCGCCCCCTTGGGGGAGAGGGTGGACCGCCACCGGCGTTTTCATCAGCCGGGGCGGGCCGGGTGAGGGGGTCGAAGCCGCGCCGCCCAATGCAAATTTGACTTCGCGCGTTCATCGTCGTGCTGACCCCCTCACCCACCGCCTTGCGGTTCCCCCTCTCCCCCAAGGGGGCGAGGGAAGAAAACTTCTCGGTTTTGGTGCTGTATTCATGAGCGGGCAGCGCCCAGCGGCGGGGCCGCAACCAAATGATCTGGCCGTTCTTTTTCTCGTAATACCGCAAATAGCACAATATTCTTGCCAAAAAAACAAGAATTTACAACTTTGCAATGCAGACCTGCATTTCAAGGACTGCGGCCCTTCCGGCTTTCAGATGCGAGCGCTCTCATCGGCGGGCAGGCGCACGCGGTCGATGCGCAGCCCGCAGCGCCGCTCCTGTTCCTCCCCGCTCACCCCCGCGTACTCATGCACGCTCGACCATTTCCAATCCGTGGGTTCTTTCACCAAGCCGCGCCGCAGCGGGTTCAGATGAAGGTACTCCGCGTTGCAGACGCGACATGCCGATAATTTGCTCATCTTCCCCACGGTGCGCAAGGGCCTAACCGCCTTGCTTCAAAGCCGCAGACCTTGAAAAGCAGGTCTGCGCTACGGCTCCTGCCACAAGGACCCCCGCGTGCCTCGCCGCGCCTTCACGCGCTTCGTGTATAATTGCCTTCCCCGTCGTCGCCCGGAAATTCCCCGATGACGCTAAACCCCAACGATGCCTTTGGAGGCCTGAATGCGCCGAACTGCTTTTCTCCTGGCCAGTTTAGTTCTTGTGGCTGGCTCTCTGCCCCTCTATCCCCAGCAAGTGAAGCCCGATGCGCACGTGAAGGGAGCCTTCCGCAAGCCCGCGCAGAATGGCTGGACTTTCGTGCACCTGGAGGGGACACCTTTCGATATGGGATTCCAGCACGGATACCTCTTGGCCCCGGAGATTCAGGACGCGGAAAAAGTGGTTGCCCTGGAGCTGACCCACGAGGGCAAGAAGGACTGGAAGTTTTTCCGTAATGCCGCGAAGGACATGATGTGGCCGCACATCGAACAGCAGTACCGCGAAGAACTCGAAGGCATCAGCGAGGGTTTGAGGGCGAGAGGGGTAAGACTGGACCTTTGGGATGTGGTGGCGCTCAATGGCATGTGCGAATGGGGCTACTACGTCAAGGAATATGACCGGCAGCATCGCGCCACCGGGTACGCCTCGCTGGCTTTGCCGGAACGTTGCAGCGCCTTCGTCGCCACCGGCAGTTATACGAAGGATGGGAAGGTCATCATCGCCCACAACGATTGGACCACTTATCTGGATGGCACGCGTTGGATCATCATTTTTGACATCGCACCCCTCAGCGGCAAGCGCATCCTGATGGACGGCTTCCCTGGCCTCATTCATAGCGCCGACGACTTTGGCATCAACTCCGCCGGGATCATGATTACCGAGACTACTATTTCACACTTTTCGGGTTATGACCCTGAGGGTATCCCGGAATTCGTCCGCGCGCGCAAGGCGATGCAATATGCCGCCTCCATCGATGATTTCGCGCGCATCATGAAGGCGGGGAACAACGGCGGCTACGCGAACACCTGGCTGGTGGCTGATCGCAAGACCAACGAAATCGCCAGCCTCGAACTGGGGCTCAAGAACGTCACGCTGCTGCGCAAAACAGACGGCTATTTTGTGGGTTCAAATTTTCCCGCCGACCCCAAGCTCGTGAAGGAAGAGACCGACTTTGACGTCAAGGATATGGCGAACAGCGCCAACGCCCGGCACGTCCGATGGGAACAGTTGATGGCGCAGTACAAGGGGAAGATTGATGTGGCGGCCGCCCAACGTTTCCTGGCGGACCACTATGACACGTTCGAGAAGAAAGAGGATGCCGACGAGCGCACACTTTGCGGCCACGTCGATCTTTCGTCCCGCGGCAGTCCGCCGTGGCAGCCGCCGTACGGGGCAGCGGGCGCCGTTCAGAACAAAGTCGCGGACGCGACCATGGCGGAACGTATGTCTTTCACGGCGGCGGCGGGGCACGCCTGCGGCCTCAGCTTCAAGGCGGCCGAACATCTGCGCCAACATCCCGGATTTGCCTGGGAAAAATCCCTTCTACGCGACATGGATGCTAATCCTTGGACCACCTTCTCCATCGCACCGCCGCTTGGGCAGGCTGCCCCGAACCGTTAGCGCACGGTTTCAGCGACGGCGGGTGAGTGGTCAGTAACACGGGCAGGTTGCGTCATGCGATAGAGGTGGTTCAACGGAATGCGGCCGGGCCCCACGGGGAAGGCTTGGCGGATGGCTTCGACCACATACGCCTTAGCCAGTACAACCGCATCGCGCAACTGGCGTCCCAAGGCGAGGTTGGCGGCTACGGCAGAGGAAAAAGTGCAGCCGGTGCCGTGAGTGTTGTAAGGCTTAATGCGGTCGCCGACGAAAGATTCCATCGTCGCCCCGTCAAAAAAAACGTCGACGGCCTTCTCCAGGTGCCCGCCGGTCACCACCACGGCGCGCGCGCCCAGTTCGACCAATTTGCGCGCCGCAGCCTTCATGCTCTCCAGATTATCGACGGGCATCTCGGCCAGCGCCGCCGCTTCCGCCAAGTTGGGTGTCACCACCGCCACACGGGAGAGCAGTTGCCGCCGGACAAAGTCCAAGCCCGCCGCATCCAACAGGTCAAAATCACTGGAGGAGCGCACCACGGGATCGAGCACCGCAGGAAGATCGGGATTCGACTCCAGAATCTCGCCCAGGACTTCGGCGGTGGCCTGGTTACAGAGCATCCCGATCTTGAGGGCTTTTACACGGCCGTCGGCGAGAAGGGAAAGGATAGATTCCCTTAACACCGACACTTCGACCGGGTGGACGGAGGCCACCCCCTGGGTATTCTGGACGGTCAATGCAGTGATGGCTGCGACACCGTAACAGTTGTGCGCAGCAAAAGTTTTGAGGTCGGCCACGATTCCCGCGCCGGCCGAGGGATCAAATCCGGCGACACTGAGAACCACTGGCCACGCCGTGCTGATGGCTTGATTCATTCCTTCCCTTGCGTTCCCCAGGGCTGAACATGACTATTGCCGATTATAGGGACGCTTGCCGCTTTGTCAATAAAGATTTCAGCCCAGTTCATTCTCGAGGTTGCGGCTTACTTCGGCTTGCTTCCTTCAACCTCCATTTCCGTGTCGGACTGGATTTCGAGCCGGGGAAGCTGTTCAGCGGGCGCTACGAACCCTTCCTTGCCTTTCATGAGGGCGCTGAGGATCTGATGCAAAGTGGAATGATTCTGGAGCACGCGGCCGTCATCGAGCGCCACCAGAATCCGGCCTTGCCCCTTTCCGCTGATCTGCATGTCCAGCCGCATCCCCATGGCTTCGAGTTGCGGAAGCGCTCCCCCCTTGCGCAAGCCCTCCAGGGCGGGCGTGAGCGTATTTTCGAAGTGATAATCCACGATGGCAGCTTTTACTCCCTGGTAGCGCGTTTTGCCGGAATAGTGCAAGGTGTTTTTCCCCTGCACCTGGAACGGGTAGTTCTTGACCGGTTGGGCATCGAGTTTTTGCGACCACTCTTCGCCCACTTTGACGCGGTGGTCCGGATAGAGCGACTGGCCGCCCATTTGCTCCAGGAACAGCCGCAGCATCTGCAAGAGCGGTTCTCGTACCGGGGCATCAATACCTCTGAAAAGATCGTCGGCGCCCTCGAAATCCACCAGCCGCCCATCATGATCGTAGTGGGCGGTCAGCGTCTGGCCTATCATCTGTTGGCTCACTTCCTGCTGGGCCTGAGTCATGGAGTTGCGTATGTTCTTGGGGAGCGCCCCGAGGTCGATCTGAATTTCGAACTTGTCGAAGCGGTGCTGAACATCCGCCGCGCCATCAGGGTGCACTTTCGACACCGTCACGGTACTTTGCTGGCTCAGGCGCAAGTCCGTGGGCATGGGCGGGAAGAAGTTTTTCAAGCCCGGGGGATTAGAATCGATTTTCGAGTTCGTCTGGACCTTCGATACATAGACCATAGACTGGCCGGGGCGGTATTTGCGGGTTAACAGCACTTTGCCACCCGCACCCTGCGCCAACGTGGCCCCGGCAAGCACCAGCAGGAGAAGCGCCACTCCCCGCGCGGGCCGCAGGGGCCGACGCAACGTGTGCCAAGGCATTGGCCGGGTCAGGCCGGCACGCCGCAGGACCGCCCGGATTAGGTCATCAGGAAGCAGCATGCTCAGCATCCTTTTGGTATTTTTCCAGGCACTCGCGTGAGCAGAAGTGCAGCGTATCCGTGCCCCGCCTCAGTTGTTGGGAGAGTTCCGTGGAAACAAACATTCCACACACGGGATCGCGAGCCATTTCTCCACGATGCGGTGCGGCGGAGGGGGGCGTTGCTACCCCACCCCCCGAGGTCCGAATGTGAACCCGGGGTGAACGGAATAGAGACCCGAGACTTCGAGTCATCGCCTTGAGAAAGAGGACGAGGATGACGAATTCGAGAACGTCGAGAAGAAAACTTCCCATAAGGGGTCAGACGGCCTTTCGCTCCGGGGGGATGCCCAAGATTAAGTGACGAGTGACCAGTGACGAGCCTCTTCTCCTGCTAACTCATCACCTGTCACTCGTCACTGCCTTTGAGCTGCCGGAGGCGCGAGCGGCAACAATTTGTTCTTTTAAGCCCGCCAGGGCGGTGTTGTTGGGATTCAGCTTGTATAAACGGTCCCAGGCCTTTTGCGCGGCGGCGAGATCGTGAGTGCCCTCCAGGTTCACAACGATGGCATTGAGGATGGTCGGTTCGTGCTGGGGATTGATCTCCAGTGACTTGTCATATTCGTGCAGGGCATCCTGCGGCCGCCCCGTGTAGAAATACGCGGTGCCCAAATCCGTACGGGCATTGATATTCTTCGGATCAAGTTCCAGCGCGCGCTGATACCACTCAATGGCTTTGCGGTACTGCTTTTGGTCGTAAAGAAAATTGGCGAGTTTCAAGCGGACGTCGGCGTCTTTGGGATTTTGTGCCGCCATGTTCTCCATCTGCTTGATAATCGCCGCGCTGTCAATGGCAGGATGGCCCTCCGGCAAGCCCTGCTGCGGCATCACCCCACCGGCGGGAGCGGAGGCTGCGCCTCCTGGCGGCATTTCGGCAGGTGTAGCGGCGGTCTGCGCCGCCTTCTGACGGGCGCTCCAGTTCATCTGGGCATCGGTGATGTACCCCGCCAGAAAACCCACCGCCAGGAAAATCACCGCCGTAATAATCGTTTCCTTCTTCATGAGCTCTTCTCAGTTAGATTCGTAGCCAGTCTAATGGACATGCGGGGGAGCGTCAAGTTGATCGGGTGAGCCGATGATCGGGTGATCGGGCGAACACGAAGCTGGTTTGGCAGTTTTCTGTTCATCCGATCACCCGATCACCGGATCACCCGATCACCGCCTTGGCTTCCACTGCTCAAAAAACGCCTTGATGCTCTCGTAGCTCATGTGGCGGGCGTCGGCGAATTGCCCTTGGTCCATTGCGTACAGAAGGTTCCCCCGCGAGTCCAATACCGCCAGGGCGGGGATTCCGTGCTTGATGGGCACATGGTACTGCTCGGCCAAATCCAAGTTTTTGTCCTTGCGCCCCACATCAACCTCAACGATGACAAAGTTTTTTTCAATGATCGAAGCGAGTTCAGGCTTATGCATCTGCGCATCCAGCGCATGGCAGTCGGGTCACCAGTTGGCGCCAAAGATGAGCACAATATTTCTCTGGCTTCCCTCCGCATTGGCAATCGCTGCGGCAATGTCGCGATGCGCATCCGCCTTCGCGCCGTAGATGGACGCAGTGGGCTGCTTTGGGGCGCAACCAAAGATTAGTAAGATCAGAATGAGAAACCAGTATTTGCGGCGATTCATCAATACTCCTTTCGCTTCCATCATAGCGCAGGTTCTCCCAATTCCCGAGGGGGTTGCGGGGCTCCGTCATAGTCCCGGGTGTCGCATACCTCCAGAGCTGCGCATGCATCACCCACGAAGGGACCCCTCATCCACCGCCTTGCGGTCCCCCCTCTCCCCAAGGGAGAGGGATAGAAATCAAAACCACAGCCCTCTCCCAGGGGAGAGGGTGCCCGACGGAGGAGGGCAGGTGAGGGGTCTTTTCGAAGCCCATCGGACTTTGACGGAACGCTGCAAAGGGTTGCCGTTCACTACCCGCCACGAATAGGCTGTGGTAGCATCAAGCGATCCCCGGCCGGGATCAAGGAAGCAGGGTCACTCATGGAGTATACCGGACAAGCCGCATCACGATTCGCCTTTGCCGACATCCTTTATGAAAAAAAGGAAGGAATGGCGCGCGTCACGCTGAACCGTCCGGAAATTTACAACGCCTACTCCTCCGACACGCTGCGCGAGATGGCGGAAGCCTTTCGCGACGCCGCGATGGACGATGCCGTGGGAGTGGTGGTGCTCACCGGCGCCGGCGACAAGGCATTTTGCGCGGGAAGCGATGCCAAGGAGTTTTCCAAGGAATTCCTTCGCCGTCCGCGGAATTTCTGGAAGTTTCAAGGCTTGCTGGCCGAGGCGCTCAATCTGTTTCGCCATCTTGGCAAGCCCACCATTGCCCGGCTGAACGGCGTCGTGGCGGGCGCGGGGAATGACTGGAACCTGGCGGCGGATTTGGCCATCGCGGCGGACCATGTCCGCTTCATGCAGATGGGCACGCGCGTGGGATTGGTGGATGCCTGGGGTGCAACCCAGTGGTTGCCCCTGGTGGTCGGCGAGCGGCGCGCGAGAGAGATGCTCCTCACTTGTGAGGAGGTCACCGCCGACCAGGCGCTGAATTGGGGGCTGGTGAATCAAGTCGTCCCGCTCAAGCAGCTCGATCGAGCGGTGAACGCCCTAGCCAAGAAGTTGATCCAAAAATTCCCCGAGTGCACACGCTACACGCGCCAGCAATTGGACATTTGGAAGGATTTAGCGTGGACTCTCACCACCGGCCACGCGCGCGATTGGCTTGCCGTGCACGCCACTTCCTGGGAGCCCTACGAAGGCATCCAGGCCTTCATTGAAAAGCGCCCCCCCGACACCAAGAATTTGCGGGAGCTGGCGGCGGCGGGGAAATCCAGCGAGTTCCTTTGGGGCGCCTACACGCGCAAGTGCGAGAACTGTGGGGCCAAAGGCATACCGGAGAAGTTTGACTATTGCGGAAAATGCGGCGGTAAACTGAAGTAGAGCAGGGGTTAGGGATTAGGGTTTAGGGCCTCGGCCCAAGGTTTGGCCCAGCCAGTAAGTTCTACGGACCGCATGGGAGTCAGTGGACCGCACACAAAACCCAAACCCCTAATCCCTAATCCCTGAACCCTAACCCCGAGTTCAGGAGGACGCCATGGCGGACGAACCGGTTGAACAAATCCCCGACGGAGCAATGGAAGAAGCAAAGAAAGAATTCAAATTCATCCGCTGGGACGACTCGGGGGTGGTGGCACACCTCACCCTGAATCGGCCCAGGCAAAACGTCATGAACATTGAGATGCTCCGGGAAATGGCGCGGGCCATTGAGAGCCTCTCCGCCCGCGAGGATGTGCGGCTGATCCTGCTGGATGCCGCCCCGGAATGCGCGGGCTATTTCTCCCTGGGAGTGGGCGCGGAGGGGTACACCCAGCAGATGGTGTTTCAGATGATGGACGCTTTCCACAGCGTCTTTCACGTCATGATGGAGCTATCCAAACCTGTGCTCGCCGTCGTGGAAGGCGTGGCCTCGGGCGCCGGCGCGGAGTTGGCGGCATTCTGCGATTTGGTGATCGCCACCGAGAATGCGCAGTTTCGCCAGCCCGAAATCAAGCTGGGCGTGTTTCCGCCCATGGGCGCAGTTGTTTACCCGCGCGTCATTGGGCCGCACCGCGCCATGGAGCTGCTCCTGACCGGAGAACCCATCAACGCCCGGCAAGCGCTGGAAATGGGTTTGGTCAATCGCGTGGTGCCGCGCGAGAAACTGAAGGAAACGGTCGATGCGCTGGTGAAGCGCATCTCCGAACAAAGCGGTCCGGTGCTGACCTTGCTCAAGCGCGTGGTTTTCGAGGGCACGTGGCGGCCCTTCGACGAAGCGCTGAAGCGCGCCCAGAACCTCTACTTGAACCAGTTGTTTGAACTTCAGGATTCCCGGGAAGGCCTGCAAGCACTCATCGAGAAGCGCAAGCCCGTGTGGAAGAATCGCTAGGGCAGTGACGAGTGATGAGTGACGAGTGACGAGCAGGCAAGAACCGAAATTCGAAAATCGAACTCGAAAATTGGGGCGAGTTTCGAATTTCGATTTTCGCTTTTCGGTTGCTCGTCACTCGCCACTCATCACTCGTCACTGCCTCTCTCGCCAGTGCTCTTCAGAGTTCTCCCAAAGATTTCTCCACGTCATCCAACGCGGTTTTGGAAAGCTCGCTGGGCAGCGGGTCGGTGGATCTTCGCGCGTAAACGTGATCGCCGGATTTCGCTGCCTCCACGATCTCCGTGGTGTTCTTCTCTCCAGACTGGACGCTAAAGCGGTAAGCCGGTTTGGCCAGGCCAAAATCCGCCAGGCTTCCGGCCTTGGGGAACGAATCCGCACGCAAGTCGCGCAAGTGGGTCAAGAACGTATCCATCTTATCGGAATTGACGTCCTTAGACTTGGGGGCGGTCTGTTTCCACTGATTCCCCTGCCGCTCGAAAGCCCAATGACCCTTGGGCGTGTCCACTTCCACGTGCTTCACATCGAACGAGGAATATGAAAACAGGTCCTTCTCGCGCAAATCCGCCTGGTTCTTTTTGAACTGGGTCACGAAGTCGGAGTTCAGAGTGAAAACCGGGTCGAGCGCGGAATTCATGGCGAAATAGCGATCCGAATCCTTATCTTTTTTCCCTACTACGATCGTTTGCGTTCCGTCGCTGCCTGTCAATTGAATGTGCAGTTCCGGCGCACCGAATCCATAGTTGCCGTTTTTCTTTTTGTCCTCGGCGGCGATCGTCTGCATGGTCAGACCGCGTAATTGGCTCACCAAGCCGTCCACCGTGAACCGGTCCGCGCGCACGAGGGGCGGGAGCACCAAATCCCAAACGCCTTCGGGATTCTTTCCCAGCGTCCAGCTTGCACCCTTGTATTCAACCCCAATTTTCTGAAGCTGGTCGGTTTCCAGCGTCAGCGCGCGCCGGTCGCGCAGGTCGAAGATTTTCTTTTCCAAGGAAGATTTCAGATAACTCGCCAGGGTGAAGACTTGCGGATTTCCGCTGGCCTGCGCGTACAAACCGCCACTGGTAGGCGTGTCGTCGCCCAGCAGCAGAGTGAAGGACTGAGGTTTGGCGTCGGTGGTGACATCCAGCGTGAAGCTGGGAGGATCGAGGCCAAAGTCCTTCAAGCTGGTGGGGTGTGGATCAACAACCTCGTCAACGGTAGCGGTGGTCAAGCTATTCAGGACTCCGGAGAAGTTGCCCTGGTCCACTTGCAGATGGCGAGGATCCGTGATGGTCCACTTCCCGCCTTCGCGGCGGCAAGAGAACGCATCGCCGTCGCGAGGCTTGAAGGTGATGGACTGGATGTGCTGCGCATCGAGGGGAAATATCTTCGTCGAACTACTGGTTTCGACGGCGGGTTTCTCGCTGCCCTTGTGCTTGTCGTAATAGGTAAACGCTCCCCAGGTGGCCGCCAGAACCACCAGGGCAATCAGGGTATTCAAGTATTTTTGCTTCTTCATGGACGTTGCCACCACCGTTCTTGCTCGTCACGGTGCTGTCCCAACCTCGACCGTAGCGCCGGCTTCCAGCCGGCACCGAGCCGCCAAAATGGCGGCGTTACGTCCAAATCAGGACACCACCCTCGTCACTTGTCACTCATCACTGCTCTTTTCATCGGCGCTGCCACCACACCAACACGCCTGCCAGCACGGTCAGGAGGGGGATTCCGAACACGCCCAGAATGAGCACCCGGCGCATCTGTTCCGCATTCATGGTCAGATGCTGTGATTCCGGAGGCGTGGCCCGAATGGAAATGAGATCTTCATCGGCCGACAGCCAGTTGATCGAGTTCATGATGAAGTCGCGGTTGCTTTGAAAATTCAGGAAGCTGTTCGCCGCGATCAGAGAAGTTCCCACGGCGACGAAGCGGCCTTCCGTCTTCTTCTCTCCTCCTCCAGAAATCGTGCCTGCCACGGCCACGGAGAGGGGCCCCTTCAGGTCCTTACCCGCGTGGAACCGGATCTCCTTTATCTTGGGATTCCAGTCAGTGACGTCATAACTGTCGGAGGAAGTGTCACAAAGAGAGTCAGCGCTCACGCCCGGTTTGGAGTCCTTGCCCACCTCAAACGAACGCGAAAGAGGGAAAAGCGTGGCGCGGCCGTTGAGCGGCTGAGCGATGGGGTTGGTCCCGTACTTAACAATCAGCGGCATGTACGGTTCGGTGCCGAAAATCTGGGCCACCGGGTTTTCGTCAATCACCAGATCGTTGCGAGCCGTCACACCAAAGTCACTCAGCAGCTTGGTGAGATTGGGAAGTTCGACTCCGGCATCCAGCATGATGAGGGCGCGTCCGCCGTCTTGGACATATTTGTGGATGACGTCAATTTCCGGGGGGAGATAATCATTTTGCGGCCCGGCAATAACTGCCATGGTGCAGTCTTTGGGGATTTCCATCTTCTGCAAGAAGGGAAGCATTTCCGTCTGGTAGTTCTCGTTGCCGAGCTGTTTCTTGAAGCGGTCGTAACCGTCGCGCTCCGTGCCGTCCAGGTTGCGCTCACCGTGCGTCTGGATGAAGCAAGCCGTCCGCTGGCCTTTCAGAACACGCACCAGCGCGTTGGTGATTCCTTCTTCGCCGTCGCCCTGAGCTTCCATATGACGATCGCCGGCTGACACCACCACTGTTCCATAGCTGCGCACGCCAAATTCTTTGGCCAGAGCGGGCTGGCGATCGGGGTCAACGTATTTCACTTTAAGGCGGTTCGAGGCTGATGCATACATCCCGAGCACGTCGCGGCGTTCGCCGAAGCTGCGCTCCCGGTCGAAGGCGTAGATGGTCACGTCCCGGTTCAGTTCCTTAAGAATTTTGCGCGTCTGCTCCGAGAGGCTGTACTTCTTGTTGGGTGTCATGTCCCATCGCTGGTCGTGGTTATTGGCAAACCAGTTCACCAGCACGATGAGGGCAATCACAATGAGCGTGTAGAGAGCAAAATTCGCTCCCGTTATAACCTGTTGTCCGCTGCGGCCAGCAATGCGATCTTTCCAGGCCATGGCTACGGCCTCCCTTTCAGGGCTTCCACGGAGCGCGCGGTCAGGAAAATCCCCAGCATGACGACCGACAGGTAGTACACCACGTCGCTCAATTGGATAACGCCCTTCGAGAAATTATCAAAATGGGTTGTCAGCGCGAGATAAGACATCACCTGCCCGACGGTACTTTGGGAGTACGCACTCACCCAGTCCAGAAGGTAAAGGAGCAGGAAAGCGGCCAAGCCCACCGCGCCCGCGATGATCTGATTCTTGGTGAAAGTGGAAATCCACATGCCCAACGCCATCAGCGCGCCGCCATAAAGCAGCATCCCCAGCGCGTTGGCGATAAGCGGCTTGGCATTGGGATTCCCATAAATGAAGAGAACCGTGAAGTACAGAAACGTCAATGCTTCCAGGATCGCGAACAGAATCATGGAGCCCAGAAACTTCCCCAGGATGATTTCCATGTCCGTGAGCGGGGAGGTGAGCAACAGTTCGATTGTCCCGGAGCGCTTCTCTTCGGCGTAAAGCCGCATGGTAATGAGGGGAATCAGGAAGAGCAGCACCACGGTAAGCACCCCACCCAGGATGGGCCGGATGACGTATTCATTCAGGCTTAAGGGCGGCATTCCCATTCCACCCTGCGCCTCCATGCGGAAGGATTGGAGGGCAAAGAAAGCTGTCGAGCTGTAAAAGACAAAACCGCATATCGCGGTGTACACGGTCATGACCAGGTAGGCGATCGGCGAATGGAAGTAAGCTCGCAATTCCTTCCCTGCCACCGCCATGACATTGCGCATAATGTGTTTCCTTTCTGCTCTTCGGGACAGGGGATACGGGGCACGGGATTCGGTATTGCGCCCTCGAGCTTAATTCTTCCCGAGTCCCGTTCCCCGTTTTCCGTGTCCCGGGTATATCAGTTCGCCGCTTTCTCTGTTTTCGCTGCGGCCTCTTCACTAAGATCCTTGGTCGTGAGTTTCAGGAAGATTTCCTCCAGGCTCATACCGCTCGTTTTCAGTTCGTACAGCTTCCAGCCGGATTCCACGGTGGCGCGCGCCAGTTCCGCGCGTACATCCTTTTCTTTTTCGGAGTGGACTTCCAAGGTTACCCGGCCATCATGGGATTCGCGGGGTTCGACCCAGTTCACGCCACCGACGCGCTGGAACTTTTCAATAATGGCCGCTGCCGGACCTTCCACGGTGACGAGGACGGTTTCAAACCCTTGCAGGCGCCGCGTGAGTTCGCCCGGCGTTCCGACCGCCACAATCTGCCCCGCATTGATCACCACCACGCGCTGGCAGGTTTTTGAGACTTCCGGCAGGATGTGCGTGCTCAGGATCACCGTGTGCTGGCCCCCCAATCCCTTAATCAGTTCGCGCGTCTCGATGATTTGTTTGGGGTCGAGGCCGGCAGTCGGTTCGTCGAGAACCAGCACTTCGGGCTTATGGATCAGCGCCTGTGCCAGACCCACCCGCTGCCGGTAACCCTTGGAGAGTTTTCCGATCTGCCGATTGCGCACGTCGGCCACCGCGCATTTCTCGACAATCTCGTCCAGGCGAGTTTTTATATCGCGGCGCGATACACCTTTGATCCGCGCCACGAAGGCCAGGTACTCCACCACCGCCATGTCCGGATAGACGGGAGGCGATTCCGGAAGATAGCCGGTGCGCCGCTTCGCCTCCAAGGGCTCCTCTACCACATCGTAGCCCGCCACGCGAACTTTTCCCTCCGTGGGGGGAAGGAATCCTGTGATCACGCGCATGGTCGTGGTCTTCCCGGCGCCGTTGGGGCCGAGAAAGCCGAGCACCTCTCCCTTCTGTACGTTGAAGCTTACGCCGGAGACGGCCAACGTGGGTCCGTAACGTTTGCTGAGGTTTTCAACTTCGATCATGGAAAGCCACCCTTCCTGCTTCCGAGGATATGCAACTGCTTCCGATCTCTCCAGCCCATCCTGTCGACGTGGGTCTTAACGACAAGGGGAAAACCAAATTGAATGGCCAGGCTTGCGGCTGCCAGGCCCTCTGGGGATTCCCAGGCGCACTCAACTTATAAGGATTATCAGAAAAGGCGTAGGGTTGCCAAGTAGTTTGATGAAACGGGGGCCTTCGCCCCGAGGAAGTGTATCGCGGCTCTAGAGTTTTTACATTTGTGATGGGGCGCCTCGCTCCTTGGGGAAGATGGGGCGTGTGGTTTTGAATTTACTTCCCTCGCCCCCTTGGGGGAGAGGGTGGCTCGCCATCGGTGTCTTCGTCAGCCGGGGCGAGCCGGGTGAGGGGGTCCGGACCGTGAGGCATCATCGCAACTGGCCGCAGGGCACGCATCTTGGCACTAACCCCCTCACCCACCGCCTTGCGGTCCCCCCTCTCCCCCAAAGGGGCGAGGGAAGATGAATTCTTCCTGGGGGCGATCAAGGCGTGAGTCCCACTGCACCGAGAGCAGAGGTCGCTGCCACTGCAAAAATGTAGAAACTCGAGCGGCTCGATGAAATGCATTGGGGCGCAGGATGACGCGAACGCGCTTAGGATGCTGTATACTGACCGCCATGTGAATGCCAAGACAGGAATGACGAGTCGCAAGAGGTTGCTATGAACAGACGGCGGTTTGTGAAAGATTCGCTGCTAACCAGCCTGGCGGGGATTACGGGTGGAGGTCTCTTTACTGCCAAGCCCCTGGTGGCAGCGGAGAACTTGAAGCCTGCCGGGGCGACACGGCAACCGGTAACTCCGCACCGCCTCTATGATCACCTGCTGGCTCCCCGCGAGCATCCCGACTACACACGCCGTCACGTTCAGCCGCCCGGATGGGACACATTCGAGGGGCGCTCGCACCTCATCACCCTGCGCGATTTCGAAATCGAGAATGGGCTGATCGTCAGATACCAAGAAAGGATCGACAAGTATGTTGTGAGGCACGAATTGGGTGACGTGCTGTGGATTTCTTACCCGATTCTGGCAGCTCGCAACCTCGGCGACCTCGCCGACGAAATCAAACGGCGCAACCTGTTCTTGTTTGACGTGTGGGGCTACGTGCCCGGCTCCGGCCCGGGGAGCTATTGGCAACAGTTCCGGGTTCCGGCGGGCGTATTCGAATTGCTCGAATCGAAGTTAGGCACGCACTGGCTGGGAATGGATAATGGCGAGCAGGACGGCCGGTACATCGGCGGCTACGCATCCGAACTTTATCCCTCGTCGGCAGGCCGGCGGGAGCAATACCTTAACTTTCAGCGGCACTTTGAGCGGCTCACCGGGGAGCTCGGCAACAAGATGTCAACCCTGGTCTCGCTCAACTTCGGGCACTACTTTCTAAAGGAAGGCATTTACACTTTCATTGGGGCGGAGACCGCCCAGGCGCTGCCCAACGGGCAAGTGTTTTACGCCTTCATCCGCGGCGCGGGAAAGCAATATGGGGTGCCGTGGTTCGGGAACGCCTCAGGGTGGAATCGCTGGGGCTGGAAGCAGTATACCCCCGACGTTCACGACGGCCCGTATTCCGGCGGTCCCACCCACGGCGCCAGCCTGAGCCTGCTGAAGCGCTTGTTTTACAGTCATATTCTCTATAACAGCATGATGGTGGGATTTGATACAAGTTATTTCCATTCCGTGCAACATCCGCCCGCCACAGAATGGGTCGAAGGCGACGAACTCTCGCCGATGGGGCTCATGCAGCGCGCCGCCGGCCAATGGCTGCAAGCTGCCGGCCAGCCTGGCGTGATGATGACCCCGGTGGCGCTCATGCTGGACTTCTTCGCCGGTTGGACCTTCCCACGCCACCTTTACACCTCCAACGTGTACAGAGTTTGGGGCAACCTGCCTTATGAGCCGGGTGATTACCTGACGGACGGGGTGCTCGACATGATGTATCCCGGCTATCAGGACTCCTCTTATTTCCACGATGAGTCGGGATTTATCACGCCCACGCCTTACGGCGACATGGCCGATTGCCTTTTGAGCGATGCCCCATCGTGGCTCCTGGCTCGTTACCCGCTGCTGGTCATTGCGGGCGAGTTGGGCGGGGGCGCGGAAATCCGCGACAAGCTCGCGGCCTATGTCGAGCAGGGCGGGCGACTGATCCTGACCGCAGGGAATTTGGCCAAGCTTCCGGGTGGACTCGCGGGAATTCAGGCCGGGATCAGCCTGAAGCGGTTCGGCAAGGGCACTGCTCTCCGCGTGGGCGCGCGCCGGATGGTGGAAGACAGGCCATTTGAACTCCAGGCGCTGGTGCTGCCGAAAGCGGCGCGCGTTTTGGCGGAATGTTCGGGCGTTCCCGCGGCCGTCGTGATGCCTTTCGGGAAAGGTGACATCACGGTTCTTGCCAGCCCCTTCGGAGTGAGTGCGAAGGAAACGGAGGGCGTTGGCGCGTTGCTGGCCGGCCAACTTCAAAACGAAGTGGACAAGCCTCTGCCCAATCCCTATCCGCTGCTGAAGCACGCGCGCGCGATCCTGGACGAAGCCTTGCGCGCCCAGATGCTCTTTGCGGCGGGTGAAGGCCTGAGCCTGATTACCTGTCGCAAGGGCCCCGGCGAATACACCCTGGGGGTAACAAACAATTCCTGGAGTGCGCGGCCGTTCAAGATCATCTCGCGCTGCGGCCCAATCGAGTCGATACGCGAACTGTCCCTTGACCAGTCGGAGAAAGGAGCGCAGGGCCAACTGCCGGAGGGTTTGGAAAAAAGCCATCTCGGCGTAAGCGACGATAAGAACATCGCCGGCGGTGATGTTCGCATTTTTGCGGTGCGGGTGAAGGAGGAAAATATTGACGCGATTGCCCACGTTGTTCCTCCGGCTCGCCCGCGAGGCCGGGCGCTGCCTCTGCGGAGGGCGCGCTCCCTCAAAGAAGAAGTCCTCTTGCGGCCGACCTTCTTTGAACACTTTGACAGTATCGTAATGGATTGGCGCTACGTGCAAGAGCGTGACCCGGACCAATTGAAACGGGAAAGCGCTTGGATCCGTTTACAGAGGCTTGGGTGTCTCGTCGATTTCACCTCGGGCATTAACCTGTTTCCAGACCTCTGCCTGGTCGATAACAGCGAATTGGATTATGCGGCCTCCATGGCGGCCATCGAAGGAGTTATGGCCAAGATGGAAGCCTTGGAAGTGCGCCACCTTATCCTTTCGCTGAATCGGCAGCCGGAAAACAACTTCACGCGCGACCAGACCTGGCAGTCGTTCGCGCAAACGCTGCGGCGAATCTGCGAAAGAGCGCAAGAACAGCAGTCGACCGTCCATCTTCGCCTGAGCGTCGGCGCCCCCTCGCAGGATTTGAGAAGAGTGGTGGAGCTAACAAGCAAAGTTGACGCACCAAACTTCCGCCTGGCCCCCAGTACCGCGCTGCTTTTGAGCAGAAAAAACGATATGGCAGAATTCACCGGCCAGCTCCAAGGCAAGATTGGCCTGTGGTTGGTGAGCGCTCCCCGCATCGACCTTGCCGGAAGGGTGTGGAACATCAATGCCCCCATCCGTGAGTGCAACGACCCCCGCGCCCTGGCGCAGATTCTTGCCCTCGCCCCCGAAGCGCCCCTCGTGTTTGACGCCAACTACAAGGACCTTGACGACGAATATCTGGATGCCAGGTTTCTCCAGGAGATCCTGCCAGCGATGCTGCGCACTTGAGCCGTCCTAACCCGTTATACGTCCAAGCGGATTGTTTCCGTGTGAGGGGTCGCTTCCGCCGCCTGCTGGTGCAGTGTTGTAGCGCTGAGCTTTAGCTCAGCACATGCCGACCTGAAGGTCGGCGCTACAAGCACCAATATCTCTGTCGCGCCACACTAGCAGGTTGTGGGTAGCCGTGCGCACCGCGCGCCACTCCGCAGTTCTAAATATCAGCAGTGTCCACAAGTTAATCACCATGCAGGGCGAAAAGCCGCGGAGCAGCGCGTTGCGCGCCCAACTTCGCGCCTGTTGCGCATCAGGGTGACGTGCTCGGTCGGTCCGACCTCTGTCGCTTGGCTTGCTAAAAAGGAAATTCTGGATAAACTCTCTCAACACGGCTGGCAAGAACACTCGGGCAGGTCACCGGCGTCTGGCTGTCTTGTCAGCATCCCGCAGGTGGGCGCCGATCAGAATGGAGGACTGAGAATGAGAATCAAACGATGGCTTGCGGCGGGAATCTGTGGCCTGTATTTGGGTGCCGCTAGCGCAATCGCAGTTGCCCAGGTCAATAGGGCATCCGGGAAGTTCTACATCGTCGGCATGGGGACCGCTCCCGACCTCATGACGCTTCGCGCGCAGAAGGTGATCACCGGCGCGGATATATTGCTCGCGGAGGAAGGGTCGTTCGATGGGGATTGGAGCAGCTTCACCCGGGGAAAAGAAGTCTGGCAGTGGCCACGCAACCTCCGGCGGTATTACGGTGCAGACCCGAAGACTTTGCGGAACCCGGCCCAGCGCTCTCAAGCCGAAGGCCTCGACAAGAGCCGT
>Ga0315282_10006407_pt1 | contig 19720 bp, 26 predicted proteins | sample YL17G07_20_MG_FD_203693 | JGI IMG/M metagenome (GOLD analysis project Ga0315282, IMG submission 203693) | Sediment microbial communities from Yellowstone Lake, YNP, Wyoming, USA - YL17G07_20 | ecosystem: Environmental > Aquatic > Freshwater > Lake > Sediment | place: USA: Wyoming | collected... | reverse complement strand
TGGGGAGACGGGAACGGTTTTTCTCATGTGAGAGCCGCTCTCTTGAAACCCTCCCTGACGATCCCTCTTATTCAAGATCGCCTCACCTTGGGAACATGGCAGCAGATTGTGTTCATCGATTTTGACATTGGAAGAATAACGCCCTTTGCATTCCCGCTTTCTTGAATGTTATCGTCTGCTTGCGTTGAAGATTCTTTATCCTCTGAATTCTCGGAGTGACCTATTTTCACGTTATGAACTGCTGCCTCGATGGTTGCCCCCGCTGCCGCTATGTCCTTCTCCTGGGCATGGCTATACAAATCCATAGTCATCTTTGTTGAACTGTGCCCCAGGATTCTTTGCAACACTTTGGGGTTTACGTTTGCGGCAACCGCCATGCTTGCATAGGTGTGTCGAGTATCATGCAACCTTACTTTCCGCACCTTGGCTTTCTTTAGAATCCGACCCCAGGCGTGGGATACGTTGTCACCATTCAAGGGGCGCCCCTGCCTATCAGCAAACACAAAATCCTCTGCCCCTGGAATTGCACCTTTTCGCAATTTCTGTTCTGCCCAAAGCACCCTCAAAATTCCCGCAAGCTGCGGGCCAATCGGAATGGCCCTGCGTGAATACTTTGTCTTTGGCGCCACTAACTGATCTTTCCAAAGACTCCAATTAACGTGAACCTTCTTTTCAGGTAAGTCTATATCCTGCCATCGTAAGGCCAAAACTTCGCCCCGCCTTGCACCTGTAAATAGCAAGGCGCAAACAACAGGGTAAAGTGCGGGGTAATATGTCTTGGCGCTCTCTAAGATGGCCTCGATTTCCTGCGGTTCCAATGGCCTTACTTCAACCGTATCCACGGGCAGCGGGTCAATGTCGAAAAAGGGGTTCTCAATAATTCGCTTGTTACGCTTTGCTTCTTTAAGGATTTGCCCTAACACCCTTAGAACATTCTTTAATGTCTGAGGCGCCCTTGCTATGCGACCAGTTGCATTTCGATCATCTTGAAAAAACTTAGCCATGTATTCTTGGATGGCTTCCCTACTAATCTCAAAGAGTAAATCATCTCCAAAGTAAGGAATCAGATGCTTTAAGAGGATGTCTCGATATGAAACTTCAGTTGAAGGTTTCTTAAACAACTTATTCTTGAACCATTTATCTGCGTAATCCTTGAATGTAATCGGCTCTGGGCCTGTGTTTGCGGGCAGTTGCAGCTTTTTGTATTCAACCTGTTTGACTACTGCGTTAAGCTTTTTAATGGCATCTTCTTTTTTCTTGCCAATCGCTTGCACTTTTCTCTTGCCAAACTCGTTGACGTAATCAATGACCCATGTTTGAGTGCTGCTGCCCTTGCAAACACGTTTCCAAACGCCACCCGTGCCTTTTCGCCTTCGTCTTTTCTTCTTACCTTCATTTTTCATAACGCATTCCTCTCAGTAAATTTTGTAGTCATCGCCGCCCCATTCCTCAAGTGTTCTTCGCTTCCTTGGCCCTCTGCGCTTGAGGCGCTGTTTCCTCATCAAACCATTTATGGCCGCAGGAATTGCAAAGGCAAATATCCCAACATAGGCGATTGCGAAAAGAAGACCATAGATCATTAAATCAATTTTCGCTGCCATTTGTTTCTTCTCGTGTTTTCAGTAGTCGGTCAAGTTCGATTGCGAATTCCTTTTCAAGTCTTTCAAATAAAGAATCGTGGTCTTCCTGGTCAGCACCGCTCATGTCCCGCAAATTTTCGCTAAGCGGTACTCCTGATTCTTCAATCCCTTTTAGCCAGCATTCCGCCGTTGCCCTATTGAAGAAATTACACAAGTCTGTCTTCGCCTTGGCTCGACTAAGAGAAATGACTTTTGATGTTTCCATCGTTTCCCCTTTATGCTTCGGCTTCCTGTTGTAAATCTTTTTAGATGGAATGATTTTGTTCGGCGGCAACTTCACCCGAATCTTCAACTTCTTCATTGCTCTCGCCGATACTCACTCAAACATTTGTCCAATTCCGCATCAAAATCATCTTCAAGTCTAATCATCATATCATCGTGGACATGCGCTTCGCCGCTATTCATCATACCCTGAATGATTGAGTCAATCGAAACGCCACTCTCTTTGATGCCTGTCGCCCATGCCTCTGCTATGCTGCGATTGAAGAAGTTTCGCAACTCTTCTTTCGCCTTACCTCGACTAAGAGAAATAACTTTTGATGTTTCCATCCTTTGCCCCTTGCTAAAGAAGGAGCCGCCCAAACCTCAAGGTGTCGTGAGTTGAGGCCCGTAGGTAGGTCTTAAACTCCCTCAAGATCGAGGCGGCTCACTTAGTTGTCTGCTTAGTTGGCTCCCGAAAAAGAGAAAGCCTCCCTCTCACGACGTTAAAAGTATAACCGATTTTTGATAAGATTTCAACCGCTCTGTAAGGCGCTGATTTGTTTAGGTTTTATGCAGCACAGAAGGTAGCTGCCGACCTCCCCGCCTGGGGTTATAGGGATTTCTTCTGTGTCAAATGGTCAAAATCAGGACTTCACCTTACGGACCGTGTCAAGTCAGATAGGGACTTCTTCCTGTACTTTTCATTTCCGAAAAGCCTATGAAAGGTGTATAGTACAACCGTAAATGAACAATGAAGATATGCCTCGACCCCTACGAATAATTTGTTCTGAAATTAGCTTGATTCTATATAATATCCTTTAAAACCACCTTTTCTGGAAATATGGCCTGAAATTCGAACCTTTTGAGCAGAAGAGAGCCTTTATTGGTTCAAGACTTACGAAAATGTGGAAGCAGCTTAAAGATAAATGTTAAGGTACAAGGTTAAACGGAGGGAGTATGGGCCTTTTCGGTAAGAAGAAGTTATCAGAGATGGAAGTGGCTGGTCAATTCGTGCTCATGGTTATGAAAGGCGTGCAACACCACTGGCCTGAGATCGCAAACGAATTGAAAGGAATGTTCCAAGCAGAGCCCTCGATTTTGGATGATCGGTACGCCAGTTTCGAGTTTTCGCTGGCCGTTGTTGCGACTCAAATCCAGGCCCTGCCGAACCTTCTCCCTTTAGACCAAGCGAATCGTATCCGGGAGTACGTCTTGAAGTGCATATCATCCCCTGAATTGGGGGAATACCCACGCGAAGCGATTCAAGAGTACCAGAATGCTTGGGATCAATCGCTGAAAAAAGCGGAACCGCCTTTCTACGGCATTGCATCCGTGCTCTTCGACAAACTTGGATACCAAAACGCCGTGAAACTGGCGGGTGGAAAATTCAAGGATCCCCTTCTCCTGATGGCCTTGTCAGAGAAAGTCGTGACTTTTGGTGGTCCGTGGTGGAAGAACGTGATTCAAGAATACAAACTGGTGTCCTAACAAGTCACTCCACCGGATGGCTCACAGCTACCGCTGATTTAGGTCGTTATACTTTCTTTCTAATGCAAATCATCGACACTTGCTGTTGACTTACCTCCACTCTTTGTAGGTGAAGTCGTTAAATTGCCCTTGTGATCGGCGGGGCTGTAAACAATGAGGACTTCTTCCGAGACTGTCGAAAAAGCCCAAATATTCTGATTTTAGAAAATTCAGATGTAGTGAAATCAGCTACTTACGTGTCAGAAAAAACGAGATTTAAGGTTTTTCGACAGTCTCTCCTGAAATCATCATCCGGGACATTGCATGGACCCTGGAGATTTCAAACTCAAATAATGTGAATGTTCTGTGTTGATTTCTTCGCTAAAGATTGACAAGTGAACATCTTTACAGTATTAACGACCTGGTTACTCACCTGACAAATCCAAAATCCTGAGGTGAAAAATTATGGACTTTCAGAACATAATCATTGCCGTGAGGAGTCTTCTCTTTGGATTCATCCTAAAAATAATCCATGCAAAGATATTTGAGAAAAGGGTTTCCCTTCACCACCAACTCGAAAATCCTGCCGTCTTCCGCTTGCCGAAACAAGTAAGTTTCCAGAATCTGAGAGTATGGAACACGGGAAAGCTGCCAGCTAATGAGGTGAAGGTGAATCTGGACAAGAAGATTATCGACGAATCTCAAGCTGAATACAAATCCAACACCGAAGATCCTTACACACAAGAAGCCAAAGAAGATATTCTAACTTTTAAGTTCGCCAAACTCCGTCCTAAGGAGGAATTAATCATTTCGTTTCTGTCCGAAAAGCCTCTTGATGCAAACTTTCTGCTGAGTGTCAAAAGCGATGAGATGGTTTCTTTTGGAGCGGCAAAGGAGCTAAGGCTTTCGATAGGAATTATAGTTGGTTTTATTTTCATGGCAGGACTTGCTATTTTTGGGTTTCTTAACTTTCTTGACACGATATTTGGAACAAAAAGGGCTTTTTCCCCTTCTCCTTATTCGGCGGAAAAAGCTCCGATAGCCTTGAGTCCGATAGCCTTGAGTATAAACACGACTCCTATCCGACAGATAAAAGGGAAAAAGATGGATATCAGTTTTCTGGTGGAAAATAGAGGAAATGAAATATTGGCAGACGTTTTACTATACTTTGAAATACCAGGAGTGTGGCAGGAAATCGAATTTAGAAGGTTTCTGAATAAGGGGGAACAGGTTAGCTATAAGAAAACGATTCTTATTCCACAGGACATCCCAAGCGGAGGTCATAGAATTGTTGTAAAAGCCTTTGTAGAATTATCTAAAGGTAGATTTTTTAAGAGCGAGGCCGAGGCACAGTTCTCAGTTCAGTAAAGTAATTCAGAGGATCATAATTGTATTCCAGCTTGCAACCTTCACTCAGTAATGCTTGCTTCAAACATCATGCAAAAACTAAATAGTAGTAGGTGAAGTAACCAGACAGATGACTTGACGGTGTTTGTCAGATTAAGTACCGTTCAGGACAATTTAGCCCCCTGCATGGGGGTTATTCCCACAGGTTAAAGTCGCTCTCTGATCGTGTAGGTCTTCCTTTATCCCAGGTCTGCTCTTTCCTGCCGTAGTTAAACACATCAAATTGCGTTTCGGCAAACTCTTGGCGTTTCTTGTAGCCAACATACGGAGAATCAGGAGCAAGGCCAAGACGTTTTGCAACGATCAGAAAATAGTTTAAGGCATGTGCAAGGTGGTCTGCGGTTCCTGTCTTTCTCCAAACCATACGGGTTGCACCGAGAGGGTCTGTTTCAGCCATCTTCGTTAGTGCCGCAAGATGGGCAGCTAATTCTTCAACGGGTGGACAGCGTTTGGGGAGAATGCACCTGCCTGGGGTCGTCATAATAAAGTGAAGTTCATCCAAACTAATCGTTCTGTTTACCTTGATCTGTTGCTTGCTTTCATCGAAGATCGCTTCTGTCGCAGCAGGGACATAGTCACACGAGTAGGCACGAACCTGCTTTTCACGCATTGCATTTTGAAATTCATGAACGGCACGAACCTCAGGCTCGGCGTCAACGCAAATATATTTCACTCCAAAATTTTTAACTAAGCTATGAAGATCGGAGAAGGTTGGCACGGAACCCACATTAATTATTTGAAGCTGTTCTGGTCTCAGTCGCACGCCGATCACATAATGTAGCTGGCGGCCTACGTCCACGCCCATCGCAGTTGGCCCGTTATCTCTGAGTGCAACCTGCTCCTGACCGCAATTCAACAGTATGTCGGCAATATTGAGTTTATTTTCTGTGGCGGTCCAGCCCTGGGCCAAAACCGAATTGTATAATTCGCCCATCATGTTCTTTGGCGTTTCCTGGTAACGCCTGAGAATCTTTTTCATTGATGCGAATGAACTGTTAAGTTGAGACACATGGAAACCCGCCATCTCTCTCCCTGAGTATTGCGCTTGCCATCTTCCATTTTTTGGAAAGATGGGAGCGCCGCAATGGAAGCATACTCGCAGCACATCGCCGTTTGGTTGCTCTTGAAGACAAGCAGGAAAATTTTGTTCTAAACATGTTTCTCGTCCACACTTCTCGCATTTTATCAACCAAATTCTCTGGTCGCTTTCCTCGTATAGTTTATCTATGCCCCATCCGTTCACGGAAGGTGTACTTAAAAATATTTCTTGTGCAATTTTGCTATGACCAAGACGCTCATGTGCCAACTCAAGCATTTCTGGGTCAAAGAGGTCGCACTCGTCATAGACCACAAGATCGCACGGAATTGACCGAAGCTGCGAACTGCTTTTTCGCATCCCTTCAATTTTTGAAGTTACCCGACCACCACGCAAATAGAGAAAGGCTTTACCAAACTTCTTAATTCCCATGCTCTCAGTATCCTGCACACTTTGGGCGAGTTCTTCGTTCTGAAGAATTAAACTCTGGAATCTGCTGCGGGAAAGGTCTGGACAATCTGACGCATTCGGAAGTAGGTACAAAACGCCCGTTGGATAGAGTCCCGATAGGAGTCCATACAAACTTCGCAGGATAGTAATTTCGGTAAATCCAAGCTGGCTCCCTTTCTTCAAACAAATTTGTTGCTCGTTGCACTCTGCGAGTCCTTTTTCGTACTCGTGGTCAACAAAACTAAACTTCTGACCGCTTGCCAGGGTTATTTTCTGCATCCAATCCGCAATCGCCAACTGTTGGCCCACCTTCACATTGAACTGCAACTCCGCCTTGGTCATTAACTGAGTTGCCATCGCTTCCAACGAAGTCGCCGAAACGACCCTTGAGGCGGTTGAGGATTTCTTGCCTGATTTGCTCATCGCACTCTCCTATCACTGTTAAGACAGTATTTATAAAATCTGTAACTCGCCCAACTGATGCTAACTGTCCGAGTATGTCTGCGTATGCAGTCCAAAGGCGCCTGAGAGCCTCAACGTGTTGCAGGGCAATAGACTCCCATGCTCGCTGTTCGGTTGCCGTCAAGCTGGTGTCTGCAAGTTTGCTGTGTATTTTTGTCAACTCTCGATCAACAGATTTGTAAATCTTGTCAAATTCTCTCTGTTGGATTTGCACCCCAACCAAGTCTTCTCGCCCTCTAACCATGACTTCGCCAACAGTCTTTTTGTTTATGTCCGTCATAATCTTGTGGACGCTACCTAATCCGATGCCCATTGTTTCAGCAATCTGCCGCATGGTTAAACCTGAGTCTCGGAGTTTCTTTAATTGCTTATGATTGATCTTTGACTTTGGAGCCATAATTACCACCCTCTCGCACGCACAAACTCGCTGAGTCGTGTCTGGTTGACGAGATTGAGCAATTTATGGATTTTTTCTTGGCCTAAGAAGACGCCTTCACTCAAGTTGATACCTCTCTGGCGACAGTAAAGCAAAATCGCATCCTCAAACGCTTCTGCAATGTCAAAAGCCTTGCTCACCATCTCACTCACTTGCCCCTGATATGCGGGTTTTACTTCTTTCACGCTGCCCCAAACAGCATTGCAAAGATCGGCCTTCTTCTGTTTCAGTTCCCGATATGCTGCTGGAATTGCATCTTCTTCGAGCGATTTTAAAAGTTCTGCAACCTGTGCCCGTTCCTCTTTGGTCTGCTTGATCTTTGTTTGCAGCTTGCCGACATCCCGCCCCGCTGCTATGGCGTCTGTGGATTCGATTAGCAATCGTGAAAATTCGCTTGCAAGCAATTCGTCTTGCTGCTCAAGTTGCTCGGCCTTATCCTCAAGGTTTTTCAGTTTTGCTTGTGCAGCGTCCCGCTCATCAAAGAATGGTTTTAGCGGTCCAAAGACCTTTGCGATAAGGTCTGCTTTCAATGCCTCATCAATCTTTGTTGGTTCTGATTTTTTCATGTCAAATTACTCCTTTTTGGGATGTGTTGAGGTTCGCTTGATTGCTTCCTCTATTAAGTGGGCGCCCTTGATAAAATTTTTGTCTGACATTAACCCTGCTTCTTCCGCTGCGGCACGTTGCTCTTTTGTGAGTCGTTTGATACCATCTCTGGCGTTTGTGAGGATGGTTTTTGTTTCTCCGCCGAACTCTTGCCTTAATGTGTCTCCAAGTCTTGCGAGTTCTCGGTTATACAAATCCTCTTCGATCTTGTCTTTTGAGGCTTCAATATCGCCATCTGTAATTCCAACCGTCTCACGCAAATGTCGCTCCATTGCTGCGTCCTGCTCGGTCATGCCCTCGGTTCCCGCATCGGCGTCTCGGTAAAGTCTTTGGTACATGGCCTCAACAATAGCCTTATAGCGTTCGTGGTGAGGGTCGTCCTTATTCCAATAGCCGCTCTTCGGGTTGCCCGTAATATCATCAATCAAGTATTGAACTGTGCTATCTGGCATGCTCTGAATCTCTGGGTCACTCATAAGAGGACTTGCAGGACTCTCGCTGATTGCGGTTTCACTGCTGCCACTTTGTTCGTTTGACTGATTTTCTTCCATCGTTTATTCTCCTTTGTTTTGATTTAAGGCATTCGCCTCGGTTTGTGTTTTGCCCTCTGCAAGGGCGGTTAAAAATGCTTGACTACATCCTTCAGCCGTAAAGACTTTGCATGGCCCCGCCGGTTCTGTTTGCGGTTCCTTTTGCCACTTTCTCGGTTTTAGGTATCTCTCGATTTTTTTTCGTGCGCCCTTAAGGTCCATATCATGCGTTCCTTGCGAACATGCTTTTGATTGTTTGCAATGCTCGCTCGATCAAGGTTTCTTTCTTTGCCTCTTCTTCGGGTTGCCTCATGCACTCATCGCAAACTGTGGCCCCTGTGAGGGCTGAAGGGCAGCCGGTCACCATGAGGTTATGCTTTTCGCATTTTAACGGCCTTTTCGCCTCGTCCTCTTTCCATGCCTGTTCTCTGTCCCATACAGAATTGTCTACAAAACGCATGGGTCCCTTGGAAGGACGCAACCAGATCATTGCCCGCTCTCTGGTATTCGATTACTGTAAAACGCTCCTCGTCATCGTATAGGTTTTTGATTTGCCAAGGCCATTGAACTCCTTGGGGCAGAAGGATGACGGGTTTTCCAGACAGCAATGTCTTAAGACCTTCCTTCAATTCGATTTTGTTTGGACTAAATTCGTCTGTCATTTGTTTTCTCCTTGTCGAATCTCTTCCTGATGAATTTCATCAAGTTCCTTGCGTCTGTCGAATTCTTTCGCAAAGGCAACGTAATCTTCCGAGCCATAAACCATACTCCTCACCGCTTGTTGGATGGTTTGCAATCGAGCCAAATTCCTCGCTCTTCGCCTTGGCATTGATGGGGTAACATAAATCTCGCCAATGACGACCTGTGGACTAACAATCTTTTTTACTTTTTCGCTTTTCCAAAAGTTACTCATGTTTGTCTCCTTTTAGTGATTTTGTTTTCGCTTTGCTCTTAACCCGCCCGCTCTTCGGTTCTGGCAGGTCGGCATTCCACTGCCCACTCTTTTCGTAGAGTGCGTCAAAATCTACGCTCTGCCACCTGACTTTCCTCTTGCCCTGATTGCTTCTCATATAACCCCCTTGGGAGTCGGTTTTGACTGTCCAGGATGCTTCCTGTGGCCCCTTTTATCGCATCCCTTTGCGGGGGCGGCGCCTATCATGCCCTTATTTGACTTCCTGCCCCCAGGGGGCCTTAAACCGCTTCTTTTGCGTTTAGGTGGCTCTCCTGAAGGGCATCTGTTGCATTTGTCGGTCAGTTCGCCAACCACCTTTGAGCATAAAGTGACATTCAGGCCATAGCGGTTGCAGAACATCACCAACCCCCATCCTGGCCATCCCCGATGTCAATTCGGATGCCGGTTCCGAGATTGCGGGAGGCAGTTTTTAGCCATTTGCAAATTCTCTTCAAGATACGGATTAACTTTTTCATGTGACACTCCTTTTCGTGTGACGGCTTGAGCCGTTCAGTTGCGAATTTTACTGCATTGTTCGGTGACATCTTTTGCTCCGTGTTCATTATATGTTCGCTATGTGTTCAATATGACTTTTGGGCGAAAATTCATCCGTATTCCGGTGAAACCCCAAGTGACCCGAAGTCGGTTGGATTTAGGGGGTATGGCATCCCCCAGGGGTTGCAATCCGTACCCCTCTTTTCTGCGAGAGTACCCGCCAACGGCCCCCGCCCGCCCGCTGGCGCTCATCGGATTGCTTGCATTTCTGCGAATGTGGAAGCCCGCACCCATGCGTGCGTGTGTCTTGCTCTGCGTGTGAGCCGTGTCTGGCCGAAGTACCGGACTGCGTCCTATGTCTCGCCCTTGGTGCATGCACTCGGTCTGTGTCGTGGACCTCGCCCGACTTTGGCACGGCCCTGTCCAAGGGGTTTTAATAGCCATTTCCGTTGTTCTCTGGCAGCCTTATCAGGTCCCATCCTCACACCAATACACTCCACTCCCTATTAAAAACCGTGCGTGGAATACCGTAATCGAAGAAGAAACATTGTTTGTGTTGAATATCTCAAGCATTTTTCAACCCTAACCCTCTGACTGGTGACCTATGTGATGGGGTATTCTTCAGTTGCGATGTTCTTGCAGCCATTTCTCGATCTCCTGTCGGGAGAACCGCAAATGCTTGCCCACCTTAAACGCTGGCAACCTATCGCATGACCCGTGTCGTGTGTGGCAATACACAAACGATTTGCCGACCTGCAATATCTCGCAAAGCTGCTCAAGCGTAATAAGGTCTTTATGCTGCTGTGTCTCCATGTGTCACTCCTGATCGTTCCGCATTGCAAAACGCTGCTTTGTTCGTTCACGCCAGCTATTGCCAATTCCCTGTTTTTTAGCCTGAGTCAGCACTTGTCAGCATTGCCCCTTGCTTCCGTTGCCATCTTGCATTGCATTCCAATCTCGCATGTGACACAGCAATGGGCGTCTGCGCTGTATCCTTGCCCGAAACATCCATCCACGGCACTCTCGCACTCCGCTGCCATAGCACACTCCGTTTTCGTCTTGCATGTGTTGAACTGTGAAAAGCATCGAGGTAACTTGTCTTGGCTGTCGGCCTCGCCTTCGGACATGTCCTGTCGCTCACTTTCGGTTTCGCTCTCTGCATTACCATTGCAATAGTTTTTTGCAGTTGTTGGTTTCTTTATAGTTAAAGGGGGACATTTTGCATTTGCCATTTTTGCCACTTCACCATTGATTTCAGTCACTTCATTCACTTTTGCGATTTTGCAAATGTCCTCTTTAGGGGGACATGGTGTCCCCTTTAAGGTTTTACTTGAAGGGGGACATTTCTCCATATTTTGTCCTCTCACATGAGGGGACATTTCAGGCTGTTTTGTCCTCTCATTATCGGGTGACATTTCGGGCGTTTTTGTCAGGTCATCCTTTGTCACTTTGGCCCCTCTTTCCTCGGAGTAACCGGACCAAGTTTTACCAACCGGAACTTTAGTTCCACTTACATGATCTGCCAACTCATCCCGTGCCGTCCTACCCCCCCGTTGACGGTCACCTTCCTGCAATGACCCTTTTATAAAATCCAGGTATGCGTCATAAACCTTGTTCAACATGTGTTCAGGTTGAAAGATTACTTCAATTACGTCCTTCTCATGCCACCCCTGGCTTGTTATTCGGATAGACCCAAGAGCGGCGAGTTCCTGCAAAAGCCTTCTTGCGTGACGATGGGATAAACCGCACTCCATTGCCAAGCGGATTTGCCCGCCAAAGTATTTGCCCTTATCGCCAGCCCGCCAAATTAACTGAGAAAGCACGATCTTCTGGCCTTTAGTCAGTTTCATGTCACGGATAAAATCATATCGAGGTTGAGACTTAAACATCTTACCTAAAGCGCACGATCCCCCAGGTTGTGTCTGCCTGAGCAATTCAAAGTCTTTGATGTACCCCTCAAGGGCCAACCTCTTATTATCTTTTCTCTTGCCCTTGTATGGTGTTTTAGTCGGGGTAGGCGGCAGCGGCACAATCTTCACGGCCTCAACCTGCGGCTCCACAGGCTGCGGTTCAATTACTTCACCCGTGATTGCATCGGTGATAACCCGCCCAATGCTATCAAAGTCGCTCAACTGATATTGTGAATGGTTGAGTTCGATGATCTCCCAACCACCCTTGTTAGGGACAGGCAGCATTGCTTTCGCAGCGTCAGCGGCGATCTTGCAAACGACCCCACCCAGGACAGAGGCGACCCGTATTAGGGCAGATTCAAAATGCTCTCCATTCGTCAAAGGCTCCGGCTTCCGAAAGACCCAAAAGACCACCCTGCGAGTTGCATTTTTAACCACGATGGAAGGTTGTAAAGGAAATGCGTCCATTACCTTTGCCTTCGTTTCATCGAAATTCTCAAACTCAACCCACAGGGCAGCATACCCATTCAGCGGTTGATGCTGTGCTGTGCCATATAACATTGGCGAAAAATAGGATTCCTTGTTTTTAATCCGTGTCTCAATCTCGGTTGCATATTGATCGCCACCAACATGCTGAACCTTGTCACCGATCTTAATGTGAATCCATTTGTGAAAGGCGTAATGTTGGAAGATCGTTTGAAAGAATTCTTTAGACGTTTTCATTTAGCGCCTCTTCACTCAATTCGTCCAATGCCTCAATAGCAAAGTCCCGCATAAATTCCAAAATCTTGCGGGTAAATTTACTTGCAAAACTCATCCTTGCCGGATGACCAAACTTCCCCGATTGAAGTTTGCGAATTGTGAAAACACTAATCGTCTTTCCGTCCGTATTGTCAAACTCGTCTTCCGAGTCAATTTCAAGGCCAACATAGTTATTCAGCGTTATCGACTTTTTCATGGCCATTCTCCTTTTCTTGAAGATACAATTCTTGCAGCAGCTCACCCAGGCATGTAAAAAGGAATTGGGTCACATCACTTTCACGGCCATCCCAGGAAAGCGTGTTGACAAAAACTTTTCCGCTCGAATGAGACTTGAATTTTTTAATTTCAGTCGTTACGATCTCGGTCCCGTCAGGAGCAATAAAAACCTTTTTAGGAATGAACTCGATTTTCAGGTTCCCCCGAACATGCAACGTCTTTGACTTCATTTTTTGCCTCCTTTTTAGGTTCGTTTTTCCCATAAATTACTTCAAGTAATTTCGCCTCAACCTTCTTTTCTCGTTCTTCAGCTTGCAATTCCTCGAAAATCAAGAGCGCCTGTTCCTGAATCTCCTCGTCAAAATCAAGCAACCTTTGACGCAGATAGTCTTTCCATAGCTTTCGCTCAAGTTTGTCTCGCATAGGGTTTCTCGCTTCACTCACATCACTGGCAGCCACCACTTTCTGAATACCTTTTGGGTCAATAAAGATGATGATCATATTTTTTCCCCCTTACTACTATATGCCACTGGCATTCCACAAAATCGACTTAACTATCTGAAATCATTGCATTGCAGCCCCAAAAAAGAGGCGAAAATATTCAAAATGATTCATAGGCAAGAATCACTCATACTTATCCAGATTTGACAGGAGTTGACTATTAGCCTGGCTTGATCTGATTTAGGATTTTATAGAGTTTGCTGGAAGAAACCCGTGCTTTTCTGGCGGCTTCAGGTACGGGTAATCCGTTCCAATGGTCCCAAATAGCCGAGGTCACGGCATCCACTTCAAAATCACGCAGCACTCTTTTAAGTCTTTCTCTAAAAATATGTTTTGCAGATTCAACTTTTCTTTCGTATGTTTCTTCTTTTGCTTCCCGTTCTTCTTCATCAATGAGGATTGTTTCAGGGTCTTTTGTATCTGCCAAGATTGCTTCAAGGTAGGGGCGATATAATTCGCCATCCTTATTGATCTTGGTTTCAAATATGCTCACAAGTGACCCACTAAAAACATCTTGTAAGACCTGTCGAACTTCGGCCTTCTTGATTTTATACACTTCCAATGGCAATCGGTCTAATATTTCCAACATAGGCAACATCATGCGGCGACCAACCAGTAAGCAAGCCCCCAAAACCTGCGGCGACAACTTTTCCCATGAAGGATTAGAATAGCCAGACACAACAGAAAGGGGCGCCCCCTTGACTAACCTATCCGTGATCTTCTCACACAGGGTATGGTAGAAACTCATTGCTTTTAAAAAAAGATCGTGACATTCACTGATTTGGCCTTCGATCAATTTTCCAATCCACTCCCGAACTGTTTTGCGCATCCTGAAAGCAAGGTTCTGCTTTTGTAGATTACGCTCAATGGCCTTTGCCAAAGGCAAAATCTCATCATAGAGAAATGCCCTCATCAACAGAGTACCCCATCCTGGTTGATCGTGGCCTTTCTTGTGCCAATGTTTCAGGGTTACCCTGCGGATTAGTTCTCTCTTAAGAACGTTTTGATCGAGTCTGATGAGTAGCAGAATAGCGGCCAAGGTTGCATTGTGGGTTAAAAGACAGAATAGTGATAGGAATTTTAAGGTAGACAGATTGCAGATAAAAAGATACTCGTGGGGCAGTTTACTTCGCTGGATAATATCCAGTTCATACCAGAAAGTATAAATAATGAAATCAGCGAGTTTTTTGTTGGAGAGTTTTTGAACGTCCCGCCATCGGGGTCTATGGATGGGTTCCCAAAAGTGGATGGTAAGATCAATTAAGTCGTGTTGAATGCTCTCGATTTCCTGCTTCATTTTTCTCTTTCCTTTAAATCGGCCCGCTTCGCTGCGGGCGTCAATTATAGTATTACTGTCAAGGAGTAGCCTTTTCAAGCGTTCCCCTTTGGTCGTTAAATATTCTTTTCCTCAAAACTGCCTTGGTGGGTTATTCGATGGCCTATTAACCCCAAATATGGCAAAATGATGGTAACTATTAGCAACTGAACAACCCTCACTTTTGCCTTAGAAATCGCATAAATAGCGTCATTTATTGGGGTTTTCATCACCCTCGTTTATCGGATTTGACAATCGAAGAAGACACCGCGAAATCCTTGTCCATGTCCTTGGAGGATAGCGATGGCACACTCCTTCAGAAAGATCTGAGGTTGATTTGATGTTGAAAATCTTATAAATTAGCTACAAGCAAGCAAAAAGCGCAGTGTTTCAAGGCAATCCTTACGACAACTCAAATGATCCCAAGAGATAGGAGGAGACAGGAATGGAGAAAAAAGAAAAACCCTTAGAAAAACTGACTGCAAAGGAACTGAAGGAGATGGCACTTGGAATCGGTGGCATGGAAGGCGTCCATGCCATGAAGAAGGAAGAGTTGATTGCCGCCATCCGAAAAGCCAAGGGCTTACCTGAGGTGGAAGCGAAAAAGGGAAAAGCTCCTGTCAAGAAAAAAGAAAAAATCATCCTCACCAAGGCGGACCTGAAGAAGAAAGTCAGAGAGCTGCGGGTGAAAAAAGAGGAAGCTCTGCAGCAGCAGAATTGGAAGATGGCGGCGATTCTTAGGAAACGGATCAGCCGTTACAAGAAAATGACGCGGCGGGTAGCCGCTTAGTTCAAGGGGTCGAGGCGTCAAGGGGCCGAGGGTTCGAGTGAAATATTTTTTGGAGACAGATTGCTTGAGCCCTTGAATCCTCGAACCCTGGAATCCTAGATCTCTATCGAGATTATGCCCAAGGTTTCAGTCATCATCCCCACCTATAACCGCCTGCCCATGCTCAAGGAATCAGTGGATTCGGTTCTGGCTCAGAACTTTGAAGATTTTGAATTGATCGTCGTTGACGACGGTTCAACCGATGGAACCCCCGAGGGCATCAAGGAATACGGGGGAAGGGTCAAGCTCCTTGAGAACGCTCAAAACCGGGGAGTTAGTGCAGCCAGAAACCGAGGGATTTTCCAAGCCAAAGGCAAATACATTGCCTTCTTAGATTCGGATGATCTCTGGGTCAAAGGGAAACTCAAGGCCCAGGTCACCTTCATGGAGGAAAATCCTCAGTATCCACTGTGTTACACGGATGAGATCTGGATCCGGAGAGGAAAAAGAGTCAACCCCAAATTAAGACATGCCAAGTACTCGGGTTGGATTTTCGAAAAATGTCTTCCCCTTTGCATTGTGAGCCCGTCTTCCGCGCTCATGCGTAGGATTCTCTTCTCGAAAGTCGGTCTCTTTGATGAGGCCCTTCCTGTTTGCGAGGATTACGATTTCTGGCTGAGGGTCTCGGCACGGTTTCCCATCTATTTCATCAACCGAAAATTGATCATCAAGCGAGGGGGCCATTCAGATCAGCTCTCGAACCGTTCCTGGGGCAATGATCGCTATCGCGTGATTGCTTTGGAGAAACTCCTCTCAGAGCCTTCCATCACGGAAGAAGAACGTCAGCTCGTCCTGGCAGAGATGAAGAAAAAGTGCGAGATTTTGGCCAAAGGGTTTCTTAAGAGGGGAAATGAATTAGAAGCAAAGCGCTTTCTAGATATGATTCGGACCTGGACGAAAAACTAGCGGGGCGATGAGTATGTCAGACATTCGAAAGATACCCCTAAAAGAAATTGACCCTCTCGATGAGACGTTCTCTGTGAATTTCATGGCCAATCGCGAAAAGCTTCGATCTTCGATTGAGGAGGTCGGACTGATTCAGCCGGTACTGGTGCGCGAGAAAAATTCTCGTTATCAGATCGTCTGTGGATTTAGAAGGGTTTCTGTCTGCCAGGAACTCGGATGGGATGAAATCGAAGCAAGGGTCATCCATCAGGGTGAGGATGACCTCAGCCTGTTCTTAATGTCTCTCCACGACAATCTCACGACCCGGGGATTCAACTCGGTCGAAGTGGCGATTGCTTTGGATAAACTCGTTCATCATTTCCGAATGGATCCTCCTGTTGTGATTGGAACATTCTTGCCCTTGTTTTCACTCGAGACCAGCGAGAAGATACTTAACACCTACTTGTCCCTTGCCTCGATGGAAGACGGGATGAAAAGGTATATCGTGCAGGAAGAGGTCTCCCGCTCCAATATCCGAAGACTAGCGTCCATGACTTCGGAAGATCGCCTTGCCACGCTCTCTCTCCTCTCGGCTCTCAAATTGGGGGAAAATCGTCTCAGAGAAGTGTTGACGCTTCTGGAAGAAACCGCCCAAAGAGACCACCGAACCATGAGAGAGATGATCGCTCTTCGCGAGATTCAGACCGTTCTCGGTCATCAGGACCTTACCCCCTCACAAAGGACGGAGAAGGTGAAAAAGGTTCTTTTGAACCTTCGCTATCCGAGACTGCACCAGCTTCAGGAAACGTTTGAAACGCAGAGAAAAGAACTTAACCTCCCTGCTAGGCTCTCTCTTCAGCACCTAGCCTTCTTTGAAACCAAAGGAATGAAAATTGAACTTCAGTTTGAGACGCTGGAAGAGTATCAGTCTCTTGTTTCCTCCTTGTCTCTCCTTCAGGAGAAAGAGGAGTTTCAAAAAATGTTGCCAAGCAGGCGCCCATCGGAGAGAACCAAGGTGCCACCGGTTTGACGTTCCGAATCCCGATGTCGTTTCAAAGTGAAGCTCTCCGCCCATAGGGCGGGGCTTCCCGGCAAGGTAATTGCATTTTATATTGTGCTCCTTCCTGCCTGCTGCAGGCAGGAATCCCGCCTATCCCGCTAGGACAGGAAGGGGCACGTTCCGGCTAGAACGATCGGTGCACGAAAGACATGACCTTCTTTACGTTTCAGCGCATTCTGATTGACGAGGAAGCGGAAAGGGACGAGGCGACTCAAATCCTCTTGAGAAATCTTCCTGCGGTTCCGGTGGAGAGGATTCGAGACAAAAGACTTCTGATCAAGCGATCTTCAGATCTCACAGATCCCTTATCAGAGGGGAAAAAGGTTCTTTTGGTAACCCGGTTCTACGGAAGGCGTCTAAAACCCTGTCCAGGAACGTCGAATCATATCTGTTGTGGGTACCATGTCATCAATGCCATCACCAACTGTCCAATGGATTGTTCTTACTGCGTCCTCCAGACTTATCTCACGAATCCACTGCTCACTCTCTATTCCAACTGGGATGACATGTTTGCGGAAATTGAGGATTTCCTTTCCCTGGAGCCTCAGGCGTTGGTCCGTCTCGGAACGGGCGAACTCTCCGACAGTCTGGCTCTCGATCCGATCTTCCCTCTGTCACAGGTCCTCATCCCTTTCTTCGCCGAACGGAAGAATGGAATTTTAGAGCTTAAAACCAAATCAGAGGAAGTCGGTCATCTTCTCTCCTTGGAACACCGGAACAGAACCGTTGTCTCCTGGTCCCTCAATCCGCCCAGGATCATCGAAGAAGAGGAAATGGGCACGGCTTCACTGGAGCAACGGATTGAGGCTGCAAGAAGGTGCCAAGAGAAAGGTTATCTTTTGGGGTTTCATTTTGATCCCATTCTCTACCACGAGGGTTGGGAAAAAGGGTATCGCGACACAATCACTTCTCTTTTTCAACAGATCGACCCAAGACGTGTCGCATGGGTCAGTCTCGGAGGCTTCCGATATCCGCCCCAGTTAAAGGCGATTGCGAAAGAGAGGTTTTCAAAAACAAGAATCTTCTTGGGAGAGTTGTTTCCAGGAAAAGATGCCAAGTTTCGATACTTGAAAGATATCCGGGTGGAGATGTATCAAAAAATGGTTGGGTGGCTTCAACAGGTGGACCCTAGCCTGTTTGTCTATCTCTGTATGGAGAGCCACGAAGTCTGGACCCAAGTTTTCGGCTGGTCACCTCAGAATTCCAGCCATTTGAATCACCTTTTCGAAAAGAGGTTGGGAACATTTCTTGGCGGTAATTAAAGACTAGAGATTGAGGATGAGCGAAGCTCCAGATTGGGATCACGATCACAACGTTAAAGCAAGGGAGGTGCGGCGATGAGATTGAAGGGAAAGGTGGCATTAATCACTGGATCAACGAGAGGCATGGGTAAAGAGTTTGCCCTCGGATTTGCTCGGGAGGGAGCGGATATCATTATCAATGGCCGAACCGTTGAGAAGGCAGCCGCGGTTGCCAAAGAAATAGAGAGCCACGGGGTTCGGTCCATGGCGATCAGTGCAGATGTCTCTTCATCGCAGGATGTCACACGCATGGTCGAAGAGGCCACGGGACACTTCGGCAGAATCGACGTCCTGGTGAACAACGCGGGAATTAACCCTTTCATCCTTGAGGCCGAAAAGATCAAGGAAGAAGGGTGGGACCAGACCATGAACGTCAATTTGAAGGGTGTTTTTCTCTGCTGCCAGGCGGTTGGGAAAAAGATGATTCAGCAGGGCGAGGGTAAAATTATCAATATCTCTTCCGCCGCAGGAATCCTCGGGGAGCAGGGTTTCTTGCCTTACTGCGTGAGTAAGGCAGGCGTGATGACACTCACGCGTATCCTGGCCTACGAATGGAGCAAATACAACATCAGGATCAACGCCATCGCCCCTGGGTTCATCGCGGGAGGAATGAACGAACCTGTTCTAAGAAAGGAAAGCCTTGTTGCAGGCTTAACTCAAAAAGTTCCTCTCAAACGGCTGGGAGACCCAAAAGAGATCGTGAATGTGGCCCTCTTCCTAGCATCTGAGGATGCGAGCTACATCAACGGGACAACGATCGTTGCCGATGGCGGAATGACGGGTTATAGCCCTGTGGCTTTCATCGATCTCATCGCTGAGATGATGAAACAAAAGGCCCCTAAACCCTGAGCGTGAGCATAGGAGTTACAGGTGGCGACCCGACCAGTGTGGTCTTCTCCGCACCCCTGAACGGCGGGTCTTCAGAGGAATGGGTAACCAGGCTTGCGGAGCTGCGGGATCACTTCCAAAGTGTTTCATCTCTGCAGTTAGACAGTCAAAGGTGCCGCCACAGGGTTTCTCCGAAGACCGCACTGGCCCGTTCGCCTGTTATTTTCCCACCGTTGAATGAATGCTTACGCCTGAGCTGAATTTTCTCTTGACACAGCGCAGTCCTTCAAGGAAAATCACCCTAGCTGGACGTAGGGTTTCTCTATTGAAATCGAGGAAGCACCGGAACGAAAATACACTGAGGAGGTAAAATGACATGAAGCGGATCGTTGGAACCAGCTGTGTTGCATTCGGGATCGGGTTAGTAGCAC
>Ga0315282_10006406_pt1 | contig 19721 bp, 16 predicted proteins | sample YL17G07_20_MG_FD_203693 | JGI IMG/M metagenome (GOLD analysis project Ga0315282, IMG submission 203693) | Sediment microbial communities from Yellowstone Lake, YNP, Wyoming, USA - YL17G07_20 | ecosystem: Environmental > Aquatic > Freshwater > Lake > Sediment | place: USA: Wyoming | collected... | reverse complement strand
ATTTTGTCAAGCATTTTTTCCCCGAAGCCAAAGATTTATCCAACCGAAGGCTTAAGAAAGCATAATCAGAGAACCCTTTCAATTTTTTCACACCTTCTCGGGACTATGGGCTAAGAAGGACAGATGGCATTCTCCTTTCCCTGTTGCCTGATTTGAAGATGGAACAAGACATGCTATCTGCTGCTATTGTCTATGAAGAGTACGGTTGCTTCAAACTCAGTGGCAGCTTCGCTATCGCAGGAGGCTTCTGTGGAGGTATTGAAGGGGCCATTGTGGAAGGAATAGCCAAACCGATCGCTGCCATGATCGCATACAGAGATTATATCAACTATACAGGGGTCGAGCATGTTCACATGCTAAATGCCCGGCAAATCCTTGTCCCGGGGATAAACTGGGCTCGATCCGTGGTAAATCAGGCCCTCAACCGATTTACAAATACGATCTGTATGAGGTGGATCATTCCAACATCAGGATCTGGGACAGAACTGAATCTTCTTGAGATCGCCATGCAAAGCATCGAGGCCCCCATCAATGGAATGAATCTCTATGCGCCCAGGCACTGCCGGACGACCACAAATCATGGACAAACGCCTCTCGAAGCGGAATGGATGATCGAGGTTTCCGATGCAGTGATCGAACAAGGATTCGACCGGAAAACAGCGAATGACCTTTTAGCCAAGCTGGCACAGAGGCTCCAGGGAGAGAAACCTAAGGAAGGGTACAGCGTTACAGAATGTTATGACTTAATTCATCACAAACCGAAACCGGATTACGAAAAGATTTATGTAGGCGTAAGGGAACAGCTGGAAAAAATGGGATTGAGTTTAACGTAAATGGGTGAGTTGCTAAAGATTTAATCTGACATTTTGGATAGAAAGTGTCGAATAAAGACATTTTTTGAGAACAAAAGCCCTCTAAATAGGGTTATTCCATGGGGTTAACAGGAGAATAATGTTCCGATGTGTATTCTGCTGTCCAATATACAGGCGTTTTTAAAAACCTAATTTGGACAAGAGTGAAGTTAGCCTATTGATTACTTTAAAAGCTGGGGAAGGAAAAAGGATGAAGTGAAATGTTTAGTTTAATGACCTTCCTGTCAGCATTGTTTACCAGAGATGGTTATGAGCGGATGACCCTCCCCTAGTGGAGTAGATTGTGAGGAAAGATAATTGAAGACCAACGAGGAGAAACACCAATGGGAGACGAAGAAAAGGTAGGAAGCGAGTTTAAACGTTGGGAGGAGGCCACTCTTAAAAAAACAATCAGCCGCTTTCCAGAGAGGAAGCAAAAGTTCGAAACTACATCCCATATCGAAATTAAGAGACTCTACACACCTTTGGATGTGGCTGAAGGAGACTATCTGGAGAAATTGGGATTTCCTGGCGAATATCCATTTACCCGTGGAGTCCAACCCACAATGCATCGAGGCCGATTTTGGACTATGAGGATGTACTCTGGGTTTGCGACCGCCGGTGAAACAAATAGAAGGTATAAATATCTCTTACAGCAAGGCCAGACAGGCCTAAGCGTGGCCTTCGATTTACCTACTCAGATTGGATACGATTCAGATCATCCTCTAGCTGCTGGAGAGGTGGGCAGGGTAGGGGTAGCTATCGATTCTTTGGCTGACATGGATACACTTTTTGACGGAATCCCTTTAAGCAAAGTAAGTACCAACATAACTATCAATGCTACAGCAGTGATCCTCCTTGCTATGTACCTAGCTGTTGCAGAAAAGCAAGGTGTTGAATTCAAAGAGCTCAGGGGAACGATTCAAAATGACATACTCAAAGAATATGTGGCTCGTGGAACGTATATCTTTCCACCCCAGCCTTCCATGCGTATAACCGCAGATATTTTTGCCTTCTGTAATGATCATGTTCCTCAATGGAATACCATTAGCATTTGTGGTTACCACATCCGGGAGGCTGGATCCAACACAGTCCAAGAGGTAGCTTTTACTTTAGCTAATGCTATTGCCTATGTCGAGACTGGACTCAATGCAGGACTTAATGTGGATGATTTTGCACAAAGGTTTTCCTTTCATTTCGACACGCATAATAATTTCTTGGAGGAAATTGCAAAGTTCCGAGCAGCCAGACGACTCTGGGCAAGAATTATGAAAGAACGGTTCGGAGCTCGAAACCCTGCTTCATGGATGCTCCGCCTTCATTCACAGGGAGCCGGATGTACACTCACACGTCAACAACCAGAAAATAACATAGTTCGTGTGGCGATCCAGGCCCTTGCTGCGGTTCTTGGTGGAACTCAATCGCTCCAGACCAACTCCATGGACGAAGCCTATGCTATCCCGACAGAGAAAACAGTTAGGACTGCCCTCAGAACCCAGCAGATCATAGCGTATGAAAGTGGTGTTGCCGACTTTATCGATCCTCTGGCAGGATCTTATGCTGTCGAAACCCTTACAGATGAGATTGAAACCAGGGTGATCGCATACCTCGATAAAATCGACGCCATGGGGGGTGCGGTCAAGGCCATTGAATCTGGTTACATGCAGAGCGAAATTACAGAGAGTGCGTATCAGTACCAAAAGAGCATAGAGACAAAGGAGACAATTATAGTTGGCCTCAACGAATTCGTTGTGGAAGAACCACCTCTTGAAGATTTTACCTCCATTGATCTAGAGGTGGAGAAAAGGCAGAAAGAGAAATTACAAAGGCTTAGAAAAGAGAGAAACCAGAATAAGGTAACGGAAGCACTGGCCTCCGTAAGGAAGGCAGCTGAGTGTAGTGACAATCTTGTTTATCCAATACTAAATGCTGTTAGAGCTTACGCTACAGTAGGTGAGATAACGGATATCCTACGAGATATTTTTGGGGAATACAAAGAAAACAATTGAGGGGTCAAATCATGGATGTGAGAAAGATCCGGGTGCTTATTGCAAAACCAGGCTTGGACGGACATGACCGCGGTGCCAAAATAATAGCTCGGGCTCTAAGGGATGCCGGCATGGAGGTTATCTACACGGGAATTCGCCAGACGCCAGAACAAATTATCAATGCAGCAATTCAGGAAGATGTAGACGTCATAGGTCTGAGTTGTTTATCTGGAGCCCACAGAACACTCTTTCCAAAGATTATTGGGATGTTAAAGGATAAAAAAGCTGAGGACATCATCGTACTTGGGGGTGGCATTATTCCCACTCAGGACATCCCTGCTTTAAAAAAGGCCGGGTTTAAAGAGGTCTTTGGGCCAGGAACAACGACTGAAGATATCATTCACTCTATAAGAGAAAATCTAAAGGGAAAATCGAGAGCTATTTAGCAAACCTAGTGAAATGTCTGTCGGCCTTAAATGAAAAGTGAGGTGAGGTATTGTTATAGAGGCTTGTCGCCTATTGACAATCGGAAGACGAAATTAGAAATGGGAAAAGGTTGTAATTTCAAAGGGAGAGAATATGCTCAAAAAGCTTGATCACATTGCTATTGCCGTCCATAACGTTGAACATACAGCTCAGGCATTATGTTTTGATAACTGAAAGGGAAAACTTGAAAGGAGAAACCATGACCAAATTACCGCTTGAAGGCATTAAGATCATTGATCTCACAGCCGCTATGGCAGGTCCGTATTGCTGTCAACTTCTAGCTGACTTTGGCGCGAATGTAGTTAAGATTGAACCACCCAGGAAGGGGGACATGCTAAGAGAAGTCCCTCCATTTATTAAAGGAGAAAGCTACTATTTCCTACAGAACAATCGGAACAAAAGAGGCATGACTTTGGATATCAAAAAAGAGAAAGGCCTCGAGGTATTAAAGAAGTTAATTGCCGATGCTGATGTCTTGGTAGAGAATTATCGTCCCAATGTTAAGAAGAGACTCAAAATCGACTACGATACCCTGGTAAAAATCAATCCTCGATTGGTTTATTGTAGCATTTCTGGATTTGGACAAAGCGGCCCTTATGCGGATAGGCCGGGATTTGACCCAATCGCTCAGGGTATGTCTGGACTGTGTAGTGTCACTGGTTGGAAGCATACGGGGCCGGTACGGGTGGGCGTAGCCATTGGGGATTCTTTGGCCGGGATTTTTGCGGCGTACGGCATCCTTTTGGCTCTCATGGAAAGGGGAAAATCTGGGAAAGGTCAACGAGTGGAGACCTCTCTTCTTGAAGGACTTATTGCTATATTGGGGCTCCAGGCCGCAAAGTACTTCGCGACGGAGGAGAGACCAGAAGCTGAGGGAAATGATCATCCCATGTTGGCACCTTTCGGAACCTTTCAGACTAAAGACGGGTATTTAAATATCGCAGCAGGTTACCAGGCAATGTGGGAACGTTTGGCAAAGACCGTTGATTTGGAGCATCTACTTAATGATGAACGATTTCTTGCACTGGCCGATCGAGTGAAAAACAAGCGTGAGTTAACAAACCTTCTTGAAGAGAAATTAAAGGGAAAAACGAAAAAAGAATGGGAAGCAATTCTAAATGAGGCTGAGGTGCCGAATGGACCAATTCTTTATATTGATGAAGTCCTTAAAGATCCTCATGTTCTTCAACAAGAGATGTTGCTGGAAATGAATCATCCTTCCATTGGGGTAATTAAGATGCTTGGATTTCCAGCAAAACTGAGCCGCACCCCGGCCACACTTCGATTACCTCCTCCGCTAATTGGGCAGCATAACGAAGAGATCTTAAGGGAACTTGGCTATGGAATTGATGACATTGAGAGTATGGGAAAAGATGGGGTTTACTAGACGCTCCTGCATGAATGTCCGTGGGAGCATGGAAAGGAGAAAAAGATGAATATCGGTGGATATGTTGGGAGAATTCTAAGGGTGGATTTATCCAAACGTGAAGTTCATGTCGAGGAACTGGACAAATCTACTGCTGAAAAATGGGTTGGAGGCGTTGGTTTTGGGGCTAAATATCTTTATGATGAAGTACCAGCGAACGTGGAATGGTCAGATCCGAGTAATCGTTTGATCTGGACCTCTGGTCCCCTCGCAGGTAGCGGCGTCTATGGGGCGGGAACGTTTAATGTGGCTGCCAAAGGGCCCATGACAAATTTAGCTGGCTCATCCCAGGCAAATGGGTTCTTTGGGGCTTATATGAAGTTTTCAGGATTTGATGGGATCATTTTCCAAGGCAAATCATCGGATTGGGTCTATTTGTGGGTTAAGGAGGGGAAGGCAGAGATTCGAGATGCACGTGCTCTGGTCGGTAAGGATGTTTTTGAAATGGAAGATGCATTGAGAAAAGAACTGGGTGTCAAGGAAAAAGATGTAAGCATTTACGGAATCGGTCCATCAGGGGAAAACGGTGTACTTTATTCTGCCATTGCAGGTGATAACGGTCATCTAGCTGCTCATAATGGTTTAGGGACTGTGATGGGGGCGAAGAAACTGAAAGCCGTCGTCGCATATCGGGGAAAACGAAACTTTGGGATCAAAGACCCTGAGCGTTTGAAGAGAGCAAATGACGCAATGTTTGAGCGCGCCAAGGGCTTCGGAGCCTACTATCAGTGGGGAACAGGTGGCGGGTTTTCAGCTATCTATGGGATTGGTGTTTTGCCAGTTAAGAATTATACCACGAACATATATCCTGAACACGAACAGATGAGCGGTCAGTACATGCGGACTCACTTTAAAATTCGGTCAAAGCCTTGCTATCAATGCCGAATTGCCCATGTAAAGGAAGTAACAGTGACCGAAGGGCCCTACAAAGGGTTTGTAGGTGAGGAACCGGAGTATGAGCTGCTTGCAGCATGGGGCCCTATGATAGGTAACACTGATCTGGGTGCTGTAGTTATGTTGACCAAAGAAGTAGATCGATTAGGTATGGATTGTAACGAAGCGTCTTGGACCATTGGTTGGGTCATGGAATGTTATGAAAAAGGGGTCTTCAAGAAAAAGGATCTTGACGGGGTTGAGATGTCTTGGGGAAACGTTGAAGCGGTTAAAACAATGCTCAGCAAGATAGCTAAAAGGGAAGGAATTGGTGATCTTTTGGCAGAAGGTGTCATGCGAGCCTCACGGAAAATTGGAGGCGAAGCAGCTGATTGGGCTATTTATTCTCAAAAGGGCTGTAGCCCCAGGAGCCATGACCATCGGGGGGCGAGATGGTTTGAACTTTTAGACACTTGTGTGACTAATACCAGCACGATTGAATCGACCTGGGCCGGAGTTCATCCTCAATTGGTCGATCTACCCACTGTGACCGATCCATTTTCCCATGAGGAAGTTTCACTGATGAATGCCAAGTTTAGCGGTATTCGGCAGTTTGATGACTGTCTAGGCACGTGCCGAATCGCATCAACAGATCCAAAACTGCAGTTAGAGTGCCTTAATGCTGTAACGGGTTGGGCGTTGACCTTGGAAGATACTTTTACCATAGGTAGGAGAGTAATAAACCAACTGAGGATGTTCAACTACCGTCATGGGATGACAAAGAAGGACGAAAGACCCTCGGAACGTTACGGATCAGTTCCCATAGACGGCCCTGCTCGAGGCAAAAATATTATGGAGAAGTGGGATTGGATGCTGGAGAACTATTACAGGTTGATGGGTTGGAATACTGAAACCGGCAAACCACTTCCTGAGACATTGACAAAGTTAGGATTGAGTGAATTGATCAAGGACCTGTAGTCATCTATGGTTAATATGAAGATTGAGCTATGGCTGTGGTTGGGCAAGGAATTGGGCCGAGATTTTAAACCTCTCTCTGACATGAGATCTGAGCTTGAAGTCAATTTGGAAGAAGATACTATAATAGGAAACCTTTTTGATCAATTGGCGGAACGCTATCCTGTCATTGGAGAAAAGGTTTTCAATAGAGAGAAACAGATATTTTACGAAAATATAGTTGTAACTTTTAATGAAAAGGTAATAAGTCCTTACAAAGTTTACGAAACAAAACTAAAAGAGGGAGATAAAATAATAGTTCTTCCGGTGTATACAGGAGGTTAAAAAAGAAGCTTTTCGCATAGCCGATGTCTCCGGGAGAAGTCTGAAGAATCTTAAATGTTCACAATTTGATGATATGATGAAAATACACCAGTAGGAAAGTGTTGGGATATCCAAAAGCTTACTTCTGTTAGAATTGACTAAAGTAGTGGAGCCGAGACCCATGGGAATATCATGGCTACAATTCTGGGTCTAGACTACAAAACCATACTTCAGAATGCCGTGTTGGTCGATGGAATCGCAGCTTCTGCCTGGACGTCGATTTATTTTAATAATGTGATCGAATAGAATCTTTGAAAATAAAAGGAGGAACAAACGATGAAACATCTCATGGTGGTTGGATTAGGTTATGTAGGAAGTTGGGCAGTTGAGATGTTGATGAGAACTCCGGGATTGGAGAAGATCACGACTGCTGATATTAATGAATACTACGCATCTCGACGAACAAAAGCTGCTTTATCGGGTGCCTCCCATCTTGGATATTACCCTGAGGTAGATTTTAAGCGCATTGATCTTATGAACATCGAACAGACTGCTGAGATCTTAAAAGAAGTAAATCCTGACGTGATTTTATCGGCTGTCAGCGCAATCAATCCGTATCCCGGTTCAGTGGTATCACAAGACATTGAGGATATAGTCGAAGATGCAGGATCGGGTCCGTTTGTACCTGCTCAATTACTATTGATCTACAAGCTGATACAAGGCATCGATATGGCGGGTATCAATCCTTATCTTGTGAATTGTTCATCTGGAGATAGCGTTCATCCGATTTTAAAAAGGGTCGAAGAGAGGACACCAGATCTTGGAATTGGAAATCTTGACAACTTAGTTCCGATCATAAGGATGCAAGTGGCTCAAAAAATGAATATCAGTATGAAAGATGTCCTCGTTTATCTTGTAAGCCATCACTTTAATAATGTTTGGCCCTCTAGGCAACGGCCTGGTGGAATGGGCCCTTACCTGATGAAAATATTTATTAGAGGAAAGGACGTCACAAAACAATTTGATACGGATGAGCTGATGCTCGGCACATCGACGAACAAGAACCGATTAGGAGGCAACGATGGTGGTTCCCTCACCGCTTCTTCTGCCGTCAAACATGCCCTTGCATTTTTGAATAAAACTGATCTTTTTACTCATTCTCCAGGGCCAAATGGGTATATCGGTGGTTACCCTGTCCGAATAAAAAATAATAAGGTAAAGATAGAACTTCCTGAAGGTATTACCTTAGAAGAAGCGGTTAAAGTAAATGAAGAGGGTCAATATAGAGATGGGATAGAAAAAATTAAAGAAGATGGAACGACGATCGTCACGGATGAATCCGTTCGTTTGATGAAAAAAGCGATCGGATATGAATGTAAGGTGATGAAGTTCGAAGAACATGAGGAAAGGGCCAAAGAGTTATTGGCCAAGATGAAAGCTAAGCTCAGAAAGTGAAAGGAAGAAAAGATCAATTTATTAAAGAAATGGGGAAAGAGTTGAATCTCGAAATCGTTGCGGTGGATAACCCAAAGGATGCCCTATTGGAATCAGATATTATGGTGACCGCGACGAGTTATGTTGACAAGCCCTATATCAAGAAGGAGTGGATCAGAGAAGGGGATCTTGGTATATTTGTTCATCATCGAGTTTGGGAGAATGCGGCTTTCTTCTTCTCAGCCGATAAAATAGTAGTTGATGGCTGGGTTCAAACCAAGTCCTATGGGATGGAAGACGACGGTTTTTATGGAGATCTTCCAGAATGTTATGCAGAGCTGGGAGAGATCCTTGCAGGTTTAAAGCTTGGCCGAGGTAAAAAAGACGAGAAAATTACTGCTATCACTTGCGGTCTTGGGATTTTAGACATAGGTATGGGAAAGTTGATTTACTACTCTGGCCACAAAGAAAGTAACAATTTACAACGAGATATTGTTATCTTGCGAGTATTGCGTGGAGCAGAACTTATTTCCCAGAGCGCATTTGAGAGGAATATTCAACCGGCATGGCAATCATTGAAACTGCTAACGCGACGTTACTTAAATTCTGGCCAAGGTAATATGTCTTTATTACCCATGATTTGGCAACTGTCAGACAGATTTCCGATGAGATTGTTGTGATGTGGCAAGGAAGGGTTGTTGAACAGGGTGAGAAGGAGGAGATTCTTGCGTCTTCGCACCATGAATATACGAAATTGTTGTTCTCTTCTGTGCCGGAGATGGATCCGGATTGGCTTAATGGTGTTTTGGAGAGACGCCAGGCTTCCTGATGGATGCCCAGAAAATTCTAATTTAGGCTGCAAGTCTTTTTTTAAATGCTTAATTTAAGTAGCAAATTTGATAAATAAGATTATTGCTGATGGGGGATGCATAGGCATTTGGCTTTAATTCAACAACAAAAATGAAGGGAGGTAGTAAACGATGGAAAAATTGAATGTAAGAATTCCGAATACCTGGATAGGGATGGGAGTAACCCGTGAGGTCGGTGATTTTATCAAAGAACTTGGGCTTACTCCGAAAAAAATACTGATAATTACAGACGAAATTATAGTCAGTGCAGGATTGATTGATAATTTAAAAACCTCGCTTAGCGATGCAGGATTTGTTTTTAGTGTTTTTGTCGATACCCGACCCAATGCCCCTTTAAGCGTAATAAAGAAGTGTGCCAAGATGATTAAAGAAGGGGGATATGATCTTCTTATTGGTGTTGGTGGCGGAAGTACGATGGATACTACAAAAGTTGCCAGTGTGCTCTGTCTGGAAAAGTTGACGGCAGAAGATCTGGCCAAATTCAAACCAGCGGAAACTGCCGTACCCATAATACAAATACCCACCACCGCTGGTACAGGAAGCGAGTGGAATGGTGTTGCAGTCCTTACTGATGATTCAATCAATCGAAAAACGTGGTTCATGGATCGGAAATTTCTAGCAGTCGCGGTAGTGATTGATCCGGAGCTGACCATGAATATGCCCAAAAGCATAACGGCTGATACTGGAATGGATGTTCTCGCTCATGCAATTGAGGCGTATATCTCGCAACGCGCCAATGTGGTTGCCGATATGTTTGCAGAGAAGGCCATTCAGCTCGTCACAGAAAACCTGCGGCTGGCCTATGAGAAAGGCAGCAAGGCTCCGGAAGCAAGATATAATATGGCTTTTGCAGCTGCGTTAGGAGGAAACGCAATAGCGTTCTCTGGCGTTGGTCTGGCTCATAGGATGGACCCCGAGCTCATTGTGAAGATGGGTATTTCACACGGCAGGGCTTTGGCCTTGCTTGAGCCTCATATGATGGAATATGAGATGGGAGCAGTTACAGAAAGATTGGCTAAGATTGCAGCGCTGATGGGAGAGGATATTGCAGACCTTCCGGCTATCGAAGCGGCCAAAAAGTCAATTGAGGCTGTCAGAAAGCTTATTAGAGATCTGGGAATGCCTGAAAAGCTGAGCGAGGTAGGCGCAACTGAAAAAGATTTAAAAGAGTTAGTAGACATCTGCATTAAAAGGCTGGATGCTATGAACGAAGTAAGTCGTGTTGGAATTGATGAGAAAGGCATTGCGGAATTTTGGAAAACTGTGTTTTAACAAAGTTCCGATTAAATTTCGGTGTATTAGTTTAGAACATTCTGCCAATTGATAAAATAGACGGAGACAGAAAGGAAGGATAAGCCGCTAATGAAAATTACAGATATCAAGACATTTGTGGTGGAGAATCCACCTCCCCATTTGGGGGGACCTTATTGGGTATTCTTAAAGCTTACCGCTGACGATGGGGTAGAGGGTGTTGGTGAGGCTTATTGTGTACCATTTCACCCACATATTGTGGCGAAGATGATTGAGGATGTGGGTGAGCGTTATGTTATTGGCTCTGACCCGTTCAAAATAGAAAGGCTGTGGCGAATCATTTATTCCAGCGGCTATGGCCAGCACCCTGACCTGACGCTCATGGGTGTGTTGAGTGCGATTGAGATGGCGTCCTGGGACATTATTGGCAAAGAACTAAACCAACCCATTTATAATTTATTGGGGGGCCAGGTTCACGAGAAGTTAAGGGCTTATACCTACCTCCAACCTGAGACGCCGGAAAGAGCTGTTGAGAATGTTAAACAAGGTTTCACTGCTGTAAAGTTTGACCCGGTGCGACCCTATTCAGCCTTTGATCCGAGACAGCTTTCTCTGGAGACGCTGGAAAATGCGGAGAAGCTCGTCAAAAACATTCGGGAAGCCGTTGGCAGCAAATGTGACCTGCTTATTGGGACGCATGGGGAGATGACCACTTCCAGTGCCATACGTTTAGCTAAGAGGTTGGAGAAGTTCGATCCATTGTGGCTTGAGGAGCCAGTGCCACCAGAAAATGTAGAAGAAATGGCGAGGGTTGCCCGCTCTACAAGCATACCTATAGCAACAGGTGAGCGACTCTCAACGAAGTATGACTTTGTCAGATTGCTTGAGAGTCAGGCAGCTTCAATTTTGCAGATGGCTCTGGGGAGAGTCGGTGGGATACTTGAAGCTAAAAAAATTGCTGGTATGGCGGAAGCACATTACGCTCAAATTGCACCCCACTTTTACTGTGGGCCCATTGAAGGGGCTGCCAACATTCAAATTGATACCTGTAGCCCCAATTTCTTGATACAGGAAGGCATAGAGACCTGGGGTGGCTTCCACGCTGAGATTCTGAAAGAGCCCATCAGGTGGCAAGAAGGGTATATCATACCTCCGACCAAGCCTGGGCTGGGTGTTGAGCTAAACGAAGAGGTTGCAGCCAAACATCCTTACACCGGGAAAAGGCTTCATATCGAGGTGCTGGATAGACCGGTCTAATGGGCTGTGACTGATTTTACAGGATGTGGCCCGATCAATCTACTGGGGAGGCAACCTGACATGGAAACAAAAGAGGAAGAGGATTGAGAAAGGTCGCAGGAAGAGATCTATGAAATCCACAAAGCGACTCTTGAAGTCCTTGAAAAGACCGGCTGCAGAATCTTCTGCGAAGAAGGTGTAAACCTTCTTAGAAAAGCTGGCGCTCATATGGGGGGAGAGATTGTCAAAATCCTGCAGCACATTGGAGAGGAATGCAAACGTCTGGCTCCGAAGAGAAAGCGGCTTCAAGACTGTTTCAATATTGAGACACTGGAACTGACAAACGAGTATGTCGAGCTCTACAAAAAGGTCAAGGATGAGATGAAGAAACATGATTTGAAGTTCAAATACTGATTTGGAGAGCCTTCTCTTCACCTTAATCATCATCATTGCACTTGCATAGGAGTGGCGGCGATCAAATGGCAATAGGGCCGTGGCGTCGAAGAAATAATATGCCCCCGAAAAACGAAGAGGGAGGCAAAGGTAAATTATGAAAACATGGGTCACAAAAGATCTGGCATGCTATGCAGTCGAGACACGCTTTGAGGACTATCCAGGAGAAGTGATCGGCAAAGCGAAGATGTTTATCCTTGATAGCATTGGTTGCATGTTAGGTGGTTGTCAAACCAGTCTCGGGAAAGCTATTGTCACGCCAATTAGAAGTATGGGAGGCAATGGGGAGGCGACGATAGTTGGCGGAGGAGGCAAGGTCCCGACCATCCAGGCTGCCCTCGTCAACGGGACAACGGCCAATGCGTTGGACTATGATGATACCCTGCTGGGTATCGGTCATCCGGGTGCCTCGATCATCTCTGCTGCATTGGCGATCGGGGAATGGAAGCATGCATCCGGAAGAGATCTGATCAACGCTGTTTTGATCGGGTATGACATTGGTAACCGGATTGGGAAGGCGATACAGCCATCGTACGAAAGGCTCCAGAACGTGAAGGGGTCGGGCACGTGGTTTACCTTCAGCGCGGTGGTTGCGGCAGGCAAGATGCTCAATCTTGATTTGGACTATATGCTGAACGCGTTGGGAGTTGCGGGTGCCACGGCTCCCCTTCCCTGCGCCCAGAAATGGGGTTGGGATATTGAAGAACGACCGATTCATTGGGTGAAAGAGCCTACCGGATGGCCTGCATGGACCGGAGCAACGGCAGCCATCCTGGCGAGTCACGGCTTTGTTGGAAATAGGTACATCCTTGATGGCGATAATGGTTTCTGGATCATGGCTGGCTCTGATCAATGCGACTTTGAGGAAATGACACGTGGTTTGGGTCAGGAATATGAGATCGAGAATATGACGATCAAACCGTATTCATCGTGCAGATGGCAACATGCTGCGTTGGACTGCGTTGAAGACCTCAAGAAGACCTATAAGTTGACGCCAGAGGAAATCAGAACGATTACGGTTCACTCCTTTGGCTGGGTGAAGCGCCAAGAGATCTATGGGCCAACGCAGATGGTGGATGCAGAGTTCTGCATTCCCCATACTGTGTCCATGGTCCTTCTCGGATATCATCCTGGGCCTTCGTGGTACACAGACGAGAACTTTAAGAGCGAAAGAGTACTGAATCTCTCTAAGAAAGTCAAAGTGGAGATCGATCCAGAGATGGACAGGGCATACTTTGAAGAAGATAAACTGTCTGCCCGGGTAGAAATCGTCACGGAGAAAGGCGAAAAGCTCGAGAGATTTGTCGACATCCCAAAAGGGGACCCTCTCAATCCACTGACCGATCAAGAAATAGAGGAAAAGTTCAGAAATCAAGCATCCTACAGTGTGAAAGAGGAGGAAATCGAAACAGTAATCAGAAAAATCTATGATTTAGAGAACATCGATGATATATCGGATCTGATGGTTTCTCTGGCGGGAAAATAAATCAATTTGCAGAGATCTCAATTATATAGGTTTTTTTTGACAACATAGTAAACGGTTATTGGGTGTTGGTATCTGTTTGAATTGGATGTCGGGTCGGTACCAAAAAAGAGACAGGACAAAGAAGGTGCAGGTGCAGATTGGAAGCAAAAGGGAACGAAAAAGATCGAACTCCTTTAGCTATGACAAGAATTATGACTGCCAGAAATAAGTATAAAGTGAGAGGGCCACCCAACTACCAGGCTAGTTTTCATGACAGAACACCATAGGGTTGGCAAGGCGATAGGAGAATTTTTCCCAGAACAATTCCCCAATATAAACAATCATTTATGGGAAGGAGATTAAAAATGAATAAGAAAGTGTTAATAGTTGGATTAGGTGGTGTGGGTGGATATGCAATGCATTTACTTGCTCGTCAACCTGGAATTGAAATAATTGGAGCTGACATTCGTGAAGAGTTTGCTAGACAGAAAGCATCGAACGTATATTATGACATCTATTTCCAAGGAGGCCCTGTTCGTCATCCTCATATATATCACAAACGGATGGACCTATATGACATTAAAGAGACTACAGAAATATTGAAGGAAATTAAACCTGATGTAATACTCAATCAAACAACGTTACAATCATATTGGGTTGTTCATCATATTCCAGAAGAAATACGTAAAAGAATTTACGACACATACCCCGGAGCAGGGAATGGACCATGGACACCTAACCATCTGACGTTGACATACAAATTGATGCAAGCTGTTGACAGAGCCAAAATTAGTACTCACGTAGTAAACGGTTCTTGGTCTGATTGTGTTAATGCCGCATTGTCTAAAGTAGGGCTTGCACCTACAATTGGTATGGGAAATTTTGCTTTACTTGAACCGATGATCATCAGAATAGTCAGTAAAAAACTAAAGGTGCCTGCAAGCAACATTTCTGTTTCTATGATAGGGCATCACGCTATGGTTATGCCTATCTTTGAAAGCGGCACTGCCCGCAATGTGCCCTACTATCTAAAAATAAGGGTATTTGACAAGGATGTAACGAACAAGTTTGACATCGAAAAAGATATATGGGCCAACGTTCCAACATATGCTCCTGCAGGGCCTTTGGGGGGACGGGAGCAGGAGTTTATAGCTTCCTGTGTTACTAGGAATGTATTAGCCATTTTGTTTGACACAGGAGAAATAGTTCATGCACCTGGACCAGAGGGCCTCCCTGGAGGGTATCCTGTGCGCTTGAGTGCCAGAGGTGCGGAGGTTGTTCTGCCGGATGGATTGACGAAGGAGGAAGCAATAAAGATCAATGAAGAAGCTCAAAAACTCGAGGGTATAGAAAAGATAACGAGTGATGGGACGGTTGTTTGCACAGATTATTCGGCCAAAATTATCAGAGAAGAGCTTGGATATGACTGTAAAGAGGTAAAACTTGATGAAAACGAAAAAAAGGGTAATGAACTTAGAGCCGCTTACCAAAATTTTGTTGCAAAATATCGGAAATGATGATTTATGCCTTTTGTTTAACAAAAGTCTAAGCTTAAGGAACTGGAGGATATGCTATCTAAGGAGAGAATTAGCCGGCGTGAGTTTATGACTCGAGCATCCGCGTTGGGGCTCAGGGCTTCGCTGTCTCCGGCCGTGTTGACAACCTCCGCACATGCTCAGAAACCCAAAAAAGGTGGCCGGCTCAGACGCGGCATAGCCGGAGGATCGGGGACCGATTCTTTGGAACCAGGGCTAATCTCAGCCCATATGGCGCACAATATCAATTGGTAAGTCAGGAATAACCTGGTTGAAGTCGACTACAAGGATAACGGCATTCCCGAACTTGCCGATTTACCCCCATGAAACCCCGTTTTCCCGCGGAGGTGGGCCATGGTCTGGTTGGGATGACAAGAAAAAAGGGTAATGAACTCGTAAACACATTATTCAAGAAGTTTGAGGGCAACTTAGAGAATGTACCAGTGGGAAAGAAGTATGAAGAGTGCTGGGATATCCAGTCGAGTTTGGTAACAGCGAAGACGGTAGAACTCCTCTTAGATATCCCGGAGGTTTTGCCCAAATCGAAATCTAAAAGGGGATTTCAAAATCAAAAATTCTTTTAAGGAGGAAACAGATGAGTATGAGCGAAATTAAGAGGTTAGATCGGGAACACATCATGCATTCTTGGAGTGTGCAGACGGCCATGGATCCGTTGGTCATCACCAAAACTCAGGGAGTCTATATGTGGGATGAAAATGGGAAGCGCTACCTAGATATGTACTCTCAACAGGTGAACCATAATATCGGCCACCAGCATCCCAAGGTGGTGGAGGCCATCAAGAGGCAAGCGGAGAAAGTCTGTTATGTTGCCCCTGGGTTTGCCTATGAATCGCGTTCCTTTTTGGGGAAGGCCTTGGCTGAGATTACGCCAGGGGATTTAAAAAAATTCTTCTTTACCATAGCGGGAGCCGATGCCAACGAGAACGCTGTTAAAATGGCTCGGGCCTACACGAAGAAATGGAAGATCGTCACCCGCTACCGATCTTATCATGGGGCCACCTACGGGGCCATCGCCCTGTCCGGAGACCCGCGTCGGCCTCCTGTAGAACCTGCCATGCCCGGTGTGGTGCGGGTTTTCGACCCATATTGCTACCGTTGCTCTTTCGGGCTCACTTACCCGAGCTGCGACCTTCGTTGTGCGAAATCCATGGAAGAAGTAATCCAGTATGAGAATCCAGAGACCGTGGCTGCGGTCCTAGTTGAGCCGGTGGTGGGAAGTAATGGTTCCATCGTCCCGCCCGATGGGTACATGCAGTGTTTGCGGGATATCTGCACCCGGAATGGTGTTCTTTTAATCGCGGACGAAATCTTGTCCGGGTTTGGGCGGACGGGGAAATGGTTTGCGGTCAATCATTGGAATGTAGTTCCAGATATGATCACAATGGCCAAAGGTTTAACTTCGGGCTATGTCCCCCTTGGGGCGATTGCTCTTTCCAAGAAGATCAGCGATGTCCTGGACAAGCAAATGCTCTGGGCGGGGTTGACCTACTATGCTCATCCATTAGCTTGTGCCACGGCCATTGCAACCCTCCAGGTATACCGGGATGACAAATTGATGGAAAATGCGACGGCCATGGGAGAGGTGGTTCGCAAGGAGCTTGAAGCAATAAAGGCTAAGCATCGGAGCGTTGGGGATACCAGGGGGATCGGGCTTTTGTGGGTCATCGAATTGGTCAAAGACAAGAAGACCCGTGAGCCTCTGGTAAAGTGGAACGCCATGGGGACTGAGGCGGCGATCAGCCGGGAGATCAACAAACGGCTTCTTGAAGGAGGGGTTTATACTTTTGTGCGATGGAATTTTCTCTTTATCATGCCGCCCCTTTGCATCAAGGAGGACGAGCTGCGAGAGGGTTTGAGAGTGATTGACAAGGTCCTGGACTACGCGGATACGCAGGTGGTGTAGCCAAGGGTATGGCTACGTATCAGAGGGGACGTTTTTATTCCGAGGTAAAATATTCTACTAACATTCTCGAAACGGGGGAAGTGAGCAAGATGTTTAGTGGCCTCATTGAATAAAACCAAGTCTTCATGCACATGGAAGAACGTAATATAATTGGACTGATCGGCCCCAATGATGTGGGAAAAACGATTCCTCATGAGGAATAAGTGGCACCTTGCCTACTTTGTGTCGACAGGTGGAGTTGATGAGGAGCAAATCCTCAAATACGTCCGATGGCAAGGACGCCAGGATGAAGGTCAACCGATCTGTTGAATTTATTGACATTTTGGACAAAATTGAGTTCGAAGGAAGTAAATTAAATGCGTGATGGATATAATGGGAAAATACTTCATGTTGATCTCTCCAATGCAAGCCTTATCGTTGAGGAACCCCCTGAGAAATTTTATCGAATGTACTTGGGGGGTAGCGCCCTCAACTTATTCTACCTTCTTACACAAATGCCAAGAGGTGTTGATCCACTTGGACCTCCGAATATTCTTGCCCTCAGTATAGGTGTGACAACTGGCGCACCTATTTCAGGCCAGAGTCGTATGACTGCAAGCGCCAAATCACCCTTGACAGGTGCCATCGGTGATTCACAGTGCGGGGGCTTTTGGCCTGCAGAATTAAAATTTGCTGGCTTTGATGGAATCATCATAAAAGGACAAGCATCCTCACCCGTATACCTTTGGATTCATGATGGGGAAGCAGAACTGAGGGATGCTTCTCACTTGTGGGGAGAGTTTACCGGTGATGCTGAAGCGATAATCAAGAGAGAATTAGGTGACCAGAAGGTTCAGGTGTTGCAGATAGGTCCCGCTGGTGAGAAAAAGGTGCGTTTTGCCTGTCTCATAAATATGTGCAACAGGGCGAATGGCCGGACCGGCATGGGAGCAGTAATGGGCAGCAAGAACTTGAGAGCCATTGTGGTCCGGGGCAAGAGGAAACCAGACTGGGCGGATCGAAAGGCCCTATATAAATTGGCCCGCTGGGGAGCTAACGCTTTTTCTTCATCAGGCTTTGCTGCATTTGGAAAGTATGGAACATCTAGGTCCATTTCAAGACAGCAAGCAGTGGGGGGATTGCCGAGTTATAACTTCAAAAGCGGAGTTTTTGACCTATGGGAAGCCATTGATGGCACAACCATGTATGATACCCTTTTGAAGGGACGAGAAAAAGGGGATCAGGATCGTTACGGTCGCGATACTTGTTTCGGCTGCATTATTCGTTGTAAGCGAATTGTAGAAATTAAGGAGGGAGTCCATCAGGTGGATCCTCTCTATGGTGGTCCAGAGTATGAGACAATTAGCACGTTCGGTTCTTACTGTGGTGTGGGCGATTTGGGGGCGATTGCTAAGGCAAATGAGACTTGCAACAAATACGGAATGGACACGATTTCCTGTGGTGCGACGATTGCCTGGGCCATGGAAGCCTATGAAAGAGGGATCTTGTCCACAGGGGATACCGGAGGCATAGATTTAAGGTTTGGCAATGCAACGGGTATGGTAAAGTTGACAGAAATGATCGGAAGGCGAGAAGGGCTGGGCGACCTTCTTGCCGAAGGCTCAACTCGTGCTGCACAGTACTTGAGGCGGGGTGCTGAGTTTCTTATCTGCTCTAAAGGGCAGGAAGCTCCAGCTCATATGCCACAATTGAAACGAAGTCTGGCCTTGATCTATGCAGTAAACCCTTTTGGTGCGGATCATCAAAGTAACGAGCATGACTATGCTTACGAGGACGCCTTTGATGCTTACAAAGACAGGTTGGCACTCTTGGGGTTGAATACCCCCCAAAACCCACAAAGTCTTACGCCTGAAAAAATTAGTTTCATTCGTAAAACGCAACATTTATATAGTTTGGCAGATAGTTTATGTCTCTGCCAATTTGTATGGGGTCCTGCCTGGCAACTATATGGTCCAGAGCATATAGTTGCGATGATCCAAGCGGTTACGGGGTGGAAATTTACGCTTCAAGAGCTATTAACTGTGGGAGAACGTCGTTTGAATATGATGAGAGCCTTCAATGCTCGAGAGGGTATAAACAGAAACCAAGATACATTGCCTGAACGTTTTTTTAAGATACCGTTGGAAGGAGGACCGACTAATGGATGGAGATTAGACGAAAACCAATTTAAAAATGCTATAGACGAATATTATGTTCAATCGGGTTGGGAACTGAAAACCGGGACACCTACCAGGAGTACCTTGGAAAGGTTGACCTTGGATTGGGTTGCAGAACTTCTTGGATTATGAATGCCCTTATCATGATGTACTACCCAAAAGCAAGAGTAGAAATTCTTGGTCCATGAGGAGAAGGAAAGTAAAAGCCGTTATAGTCGTCAATCCGGTACAATGAATTTTTAACCTGAAGACAGTACTGTCCGGTTAAAAATTGAATAAAGTCAACTGCTTAAAAAAAGGTTCCTCTTGGTCTTGGACTTCAAAATTTGTAAGTAGCGGTAATAGCTCAGCATTGTCAAAAAGGGTAATGCTTCAGACGGGGATTCCCTTGGCGATAAAGATCGACACGATAGAGAAGCCCGATAATCTTCATGTTCTGGCTGTGCTGGAGCAGGCCAAGGAGAATGTGAAGGCGACCAGTGTCATCCGTACCTTG
>Ga0315282_10006405_pt1 | contig 19722 bp, 20 predicted proteins | sample YL17G07_20_MG_FD_203693 | JGI IMG/M metagenome (GOLD analysis project Ga0315282, IMG submission 203693) | Sediment microbial communities from Yellowstone Lake, YNP, Wyoming, USA - YL17G07_20 | ecosystem: Environmental > Aquatic > Freshwater > Lake > Sediment | place: USA: Wyoming | collected... | reverse complement strand
GCTCGACTGGCCGGCGGCCGAAGGCGTCCTGGGGACGCTCGCGCTCGTGAACCTCGGTATCGCGCTCTTCAACCTCGTGCCGGGGCTCCCGCTCGACGGCGGACGGATCCTGCGCGCCGCGCTCTGGGGCCTGACCGGTGACTACTTCCGGGCGACGCGGATCGCCTCCGTCGGAGGGCGGCTGCTCGTGGTCGCGCTCGGAGGGCTCGGCGTGTTCCTGGCGCTCACGGGCGATCTGTTGGGCCTCTGGTACGTCCCGATGGCGGTGTTCCTGTGGTTCCTCGTGCGCTCGGTGAGCCGGCAGTCGCCCCCGCCCTCGCGCCCTGCGCTAGCCTTGGGAGACCGTGAAGACCAAGCTTCGGGATCCGGACCGTAGGGTCGAGCTCTCCGGGCAGCGCGTGGTTCGCGACGTGCTCCTCGAGCTCGAAACGGCCGCGCCCCTGTCCGAGGCACAGGACCGCGCCGAGGCCCACGGGGCGGCGGCCCGGTGAGCGGGCCGTTCGAGCCCGGTGAGCGGGTCCTCCTGGTCGACGACCGCGGGCGCCGGTACCTGTTCCGGCTGCGCCCCGGCGAGGCCTGGCACTCGCACGCGGGCGCCGTCCCGCACGATCTGATCCTCGGGTCGGAGGAGGGGACCCGCGTGCACTCGACCTCGGGGATGAGGTTCGTGTGCTTCCGTCCGCGCCTCGCCGACTTCGTCCTGAAGATGCCGCGCGGCGCCCAGGTCGTCTACCCGAAGGACCTCGGCGCTATCTGGGTCTGGGCGGACATCTTCCCCGGCGCGAGGGTGCTCGAGGCCGGCACGGGCTCAGGCGCTCTGACCATCGCGCTGTCCCGGGCCGTCGGACCGGGGGGGCGCGTCGTCAGCTACGAGATGCGGCCGGAGTTCCACGCGAAGGCACTCCAGAACCTCGAGGCGTTCTTCGGCGACCTGCCCGACAACGTCGAGCTGCGCGAGGGCGACCTCGTGGAGGTCGCGGCGACGTGCGAGACCTACGATCGGGCGGTGCTCGATCTGCCGGAGCCGTGGGCGGTCCTTCCTTCCGTCGATCGGGTGATGGCTCCGGGAGGGATCGTGTGCTCATATGTGCCGACCACCGTCCAGATCCAGACGCTCGTGCTCGCGCTCGGTGAGCGCGGCTACGAGCAGGCCGAGACGTTCGAGGTGCTCCACCGTTCGTGGCACGTGACCGAGCGGAGCGTGCGTCCGGACCACCGGATGGTGGGGCACACGGGGTTCATCACGGTGGCCCGCAAGGGAGTCACGGTCGAGTCGTAGGACGAACCTGACGTTCCGACACGCACGTATGCATGGTCGTGGTACGTCGTCGTCCGCTCCCCGGTCGCACGGGGGGCCCGACGTATACTCGCCGACGCTGGAGGTGCACCATGCCCGAGCTCGACCCACGGGAGCAGCAGGAGCGCTACGAGAAGCAGATCCACGAACTCCAGATCCAGGTGAAGTTCCTGGAGGACGAGATCGCCCTGCTGCGTCGACGGCTGACGAACGCCCCGCGTCAGGTCAAGGTCCTCGAGCAGAAGCTGCTCGAGTCCAAGGGTGACCTCGCTCGCGCCCTCGCCCAGAACGAGAAGCTCGCGAGCACCCTCAAGGCCGAACGCGGCCGGCTCGAAACGTTCCGCGAGGAGGTCGAGAAGCTCAGTCAGCCCCCAGCCTCGTTCGGCGTGTACCTGGGCACGAACGACGACGGTACCGTCGATGTGGTCACCGCCGGGCGGAAGATGCGTGTCAACGTCGCCCCCGACATCGACCCGTCCAGGTTCCGCCGCGGCGGGGAGGTCATCCTGAACGAGGCGCTGAACGTGGTCGAGGTCCTCGAGCCCGATCGGGTCGGCGAGGTCGTGAAGGTGAAGGAGCACCTCGGCGAGGACCGAGTGGTGGTCGTCGGCCATGGTGACGAGGAGCTCGTCGCGTCCCTCGGGACGTCGCTGCGTGGCGTGGCCATACGTGCCGGCGATGCGCTCCTGATGGACCCGCGATCGAACCTCGTGCTCGAGAAGCTCCCCAAGGAGGAGGTCGAAGAGCTCGTCCTGGAGGAGATCCCGGATGTGTCCTACGACGACATCGGAGGACTCGAGGAGCAGATCGAGGCGATCCGCGACGCGATCGAGCTGCCGTTCCTGTATGCGGAGCTGTTCGCCGAGCACGAGCTCGAGCCGCCTAAAGGCGTGCTCCTCTACGGACCGCCGGGCTGCGGGAAGACGCTGATCGCGAAGGCGGTAGCGAAGTCGCTCGCCGACAAGGTCCGTGAGCGCACCGGCCGCCAGGACGCTCACTCCTACTTCCTGAACATCAAAGGCCCCGAACTCCTCAACAAGTATGTGGGAGAGACCGAGCGCCAGATCCGGCAGATCTTCCAGCGCGCGAAGGAGCGCAGCAGGGAGGGCCTCCCGGTGATCGTCTTCTTCGACGAGATGGACTCCATCTTCCGCACCCGCGGCACCGGTATCTCGAGCGACGTCGAGTCGACGATCGTGCCGCAGCTCTTGTCCGAGCTCGACGGCGTCGAGACCCTCAAGAACGTCATCGTGATCGGCGCATCGAACCGCGAGGACCTGATCGACCCAGCGATCCTGCGACCGGGGCGCCTCGACGTGAAGATCAGGATCGACCGACCGAATCCGCAGCAGGCCGTCGAGATCATGGGCAAGTACCTGCATGCGGACGTGCCGATCCATCCGGAGGAGGCCGCCGGCGCCGGGGGTGACCTGAAGGCAGCGGCGATGCGGATGATCCAGCAGACGGTCGACCGGATGTACGCGCAGTCCGACGAGAACCGCTTCCTCGAAGTCACCTACACCTCCGGTGATAGGGAGGTCCTGTACTTCAAGGACTTCGACTCCGGCGCGATGATCGAGAACATCGTCCGCCGTGCCAAGAAGGAAGCGATCAAGCGATTCCTGTCGACCGGCGAGAAGGGCATCAAGTTGGAGGATCTCTTCCTCGCGATCCGGGAGGAGTTCCAGGAGAACGAGGATCTGCCGAACACCACCAACCCCGACGACTGGGCTCGGATCTCGGGCAAGAAGGGCGAGCGCATCGTCTACGTCCGAACGCTCCTCAGCCGCGGCGAGGGCGAGGGTCGTCAGGTGGAGCGCATCAGCGCCGGCCAGTACCTGTAGGTTCCCGGATGGCCATCCCGAAGGTCTTCGGCATCGAGACCGAGTACGGGATCGCGGGCATAGGCTCCGCGGACTTCAACCCGGTGCTCAACTCGTCCCTGCTGATCAGCTCGTTCGCCGGGGCCCTCCGGCGCATCCGATGGGACTACGAGCAGGAGTCGCCGCTCCGAGACGCGCGCGGGTTCGAGTCGGTCCAGGTGCGGGAGCCGTCGGATGAAGAACTCGGCCTCGCGAACGTCGTCCTGCCGAACGGGGCCCGTTACTACGTGGATCATGCCCACCCCGAGTACTCGACACCGGAGTGCGTATCCGCGCGTGAGCTGGTCGCCCACGACAAGGCGGGGGAGCGGATCCTCGAGCGCTCGCTCGAGGAGCTCCGCCCGCTGCTACCGCCGGGTCACCGGGTCGTGATCTACAAGAACAACAGCGATGGCAAGGGGAACTCGTACGGGACCCACGAGAACTACCTCGTCGACCGGGCGACGCCGTTCGGCAGCATCGTGCGCGATCTCACCCCGTTCTTGGTGTCGCGGCAGATCTTCACCGGCGCGGGCAAGCTCGGGGTGGAAGCCCGGTCGGGGGAGGCGGGCCGCGATCGGTTCCAGTTGACGCAGCGCGCCGATTTCTTCGAGGCGGAGGTCGGGCTCGAGACCACCCTCAAGAGGCCGATCATCAACACCCGGGACGAACCGCATGCCGACCCGGAGAAGTACCGGCGGCTGCACGTCATCGTCGGCGACGCCAACATGTGCGAGGTTGCGACGTACCTGAAGGTCGGGACGACCGCGCTCGTGCTGAAGATGGTCGAGGACGAGTACCTGCCCGATCTGACGCTCTCGAACCCGGTGGCCTCGCTGCGCGCGGTCTCGTACGACCCCACCTGCACGGTGGCCCTGCCCCTCAGCGACGGCAAGCGGCTGACCGCCGTGCAGTTGCAGTGGGAGTACCTGGACCGGGCAGGGAAGTACGTGGAGCAGGAGGATCGCAGCCCGGAGAACGAAGAACTCCTGGTCAGGTGGGAGGCCGTCCTTTCCGCGATCGAGGTGGAGCCGCTCTCGCTTCACCGAGAGCTGGACTGGGTCGCCAAGCACCGGCTCCTCGACGGCTACCGGGAACGGCACGGTCTGGAATGGTCCGATCCCAGACTGCGCCTGATCGACCTCCAGTACCACGACGTCCGCCAGGACAAGGGCCTGTACCACCGGCTCGTCGCGGCCGAGGGCGTCGAGCGCATCGTGACCGATGAGGAGATCGACCGAGCGGTCATGACGCCCCCGGAGGACACACGCGCCTACTTCCGGGGCACGTGCATCACCCGGTACCCGGAGGCGATCGCAGCGGCGTCCTGGGACTCGATGATCTTCGACACCGGCCGGCAGGCCTTGCAGCGCATCCCCACACGTGAGCCACTCATGGGCACCCGCGACCACGTGGAGCCACTGTTCGAGCGCGCCCCCGACGCCGCGACGCTGGTCGACCTCTTGCGGTCCTAGGACCGGCCCGGACCCTGTCGGGGGCCACGGGTACAATGTCCCGACCGAACGGGAGGAGCGCCAGTAGTGCCGCAGGAACAGGAGCGGAAGCGGGCTCAACGGAGACCCGGCGGGGAGGACGACACCGCGGCCGACGCCGGCCAGATCCGGGTGACCCCCAAGGGCGAGAAGCTCAAGGAGGAGATGGACGGCATCCTGGACGAGATCGACTCGGTCCTCGAGGAGAACGCCGAGGAGTTCATCAAGAGTTACGTCCAGAAGGGCGGCGAATGAGCGACGAGCTCGCGCGTCCGGTGATGTCGGGCGATCCGATCGGTGCGAACCCGAGCTTCTTCGACCTGCTCGTCCGGACCCGACCCGAGCTCGTGCAGCGCACCACGGCGCAGGTCTCGGGTGAGTCCTTCGCGCCGCACGGTACGACGGTCCTCGGGCTGAAGTTCGACGGCGGGGTCGTGTTCGCCGGCGACCGCCGCGCGACCGAGGGGTACTCGATCGCCGACGACAAGATAGAGAAGGTGTTCGCGGGCGACGACTACTCCGCGATCGCGATCGCCGGGGCGGCCGGCCAGGCCGTCGAGATCGTGAAGATGCTCCAGCTCGAGCTGGAGCACTACGAGAAGATAACCGGCGACCGGCTCTCGCTGGAAGGCAAGGCGAACCGGCTCGCGCAGATGATCCGGGGCAACTTCCCGCTCGCGCTCCAAGGGCTCGCGGTGGTGCCGTTGTTCGGCGGGTACGACGAGCGTCGGCAGCAGGGGCGGATCTTCTACTACGACGCGACGGGCGGCCGCTGGGAGGAGGAGGACTACCACGCGATCGGCTCCGGCGGGCGCGCGGCCGAGAGTTCGCTCAAGAAGCGGTGGCGCACCGAGCTGGGGCGCCAGGATGCATTGCGCGTGGCGGTGGAGGCACTCATCGACGCGTCCGAGGAGGACATCGCGACCGGTGGGCCTGATCCCACGCGCGGCATCTTCCCGACGGCGCTCATCGTGACCTCTGAGGGCGTGTCGCCGGTTCCGGAGGAGGACATCCGCGCAGCGTACGAGGCGGTCGTAGGGGAGCGGTCCTGATGTCGTTCATGCCCTACGTGCCACCGGAGCAGCTCATGAAGGACCGCTCGGACTACGCGCGCAAGGGTATCGCGCGAGGCAAGTCGGTCGTCGGACTCGAGTTCAAGGACGGGCTCCTGTTCATCGCCGAGAACCCCAGCACGACGCTCCACAAGATCTCCGAGATCTACGACCGCATCGCGTTCGCCGGCGTCGGCAAGTACAGCGAGTTCGAGGACCTCCGGATCGCCGGTGTTCGCCTCGCCGACCTGCGCGGCTACTCGTACGGGCGCGAGGACGTGAAGGCGAAGGACATCGCGAACGCCTACTCGCAGGCCCTGTCCACGATCTTCACCCAACAGATGAAGCCCTACGAGGTCGAGATCCTGGTGGGCGAGATCTCCGAGGACGGCGGGCGCAACGAGGTCTACCACATCCTGTTCGACGGCTCGGTGAACGACGAGCATGGGTTCATCGGGATGGGCGGCCACGCGGAGGAGCTATCGACCGCGCTGAAGGGTTCCTACCAGGATGGCTGGGACCTGGTGACCTCCGTCCGGGAGGCCGTGAAGGCGCTCTGCGAGGCCGAGGGGCGCCAGATCGAGCCCGTGTGCATCGAAGCCGGCGTGCTCGAGCGCCCGCGCTCTCAGCGCCGCAAGTTCCGGCGTCTTCCGGCCGACGAGATCGGCCGCACGCTCGCGTCTTCGTAGACCTTCCCGGTGAACGGCGAAGGATCCCTCGCCGCGGCGGTGGAGAGCGACCTCGTGGCGCACGTTTCACGTCTGTACGAGCCTGTCGGAGAGGTTCACCGGGAGGCCGGCGACGTCTGGTTCGTCACCGGGGACCGGTCGCCCTACCGCAACGGCATCCTTCGCGCGCGGATACCCGAACGGCACGCGGACCAGACGGTCGAGCGCTTGATGGCTCCGTTCGACGAATGGGACCTGGCGATGATGTGGTGGGTCTTCACGCCGCCGGAGCCCCTCCCCGTCGAGGTCGATCGGGCGCTGCGCGGGCGCGGGTTCGTCCTCGACGCCGATCTGCCCGGCATGGCGGTCGATCTCACGGCGGTCCAGGCACCCTCGGCGCCGGAGGGCGGAGAAGTGCACCGCGTGATCGACGAAGACATGTTCCGGGCCTGGAGCCACGTCGTCGTGCGCGCGTTCGGCGATGAGGACGAGGACTTCGAGGCCAGTCTCTCCGCTCGGGCCTTCCGAGCGCACGGCTTCGGCGACGACGCGCCGTTCCGGCACTTCCTCTACCGCCTGCAGGGCAAGTGGGTGGGAGCCTCGACCCTGTCGGTCGGGGCGGGGTTCGCCGGGCTCGCGAACATCGCCGTGGTGCCGGAGCATCGGCGTCGGGGTATCGGAGGCGTGATCGCCGCCGCCGCCCTGCTCGACGGCCGACAGCATGGGCTTCGCGCCGGGGTGCTGTCCGCGGGCGAGCTCGGGCTCCCGCTCTACGAACGCCTAGGGTTCCGCGAGGTGTCCCGGCACCGGACGTACGTCCTGCGCCACACGACGCAGGGTCGCCGGGTCCCCTAAGCCTCTCCGGGGCCGACCGGGCCTACACTCGAAGCGTGGATCGGCGCATCTTCGGCCTGGAGAACGAGTACGGCGTGACCTGCACGTTCCGGGGGCAGCGCCGCCTGTCGCCGGACGAGGTCGCACGGTACCTGTTCCGGCGCGTCGTCCACTGGGGCCGGTCGTCGAACGTCTTCCTGGAGAACGGCGCCCGGCTGTACCTGGATGTCGGGTCCCATCCCGAGTACGCGACGCCGGAGTGCGACACCGTCCGGGACCTCGTCGCTCACGACAAGGCGGGGGAGCGGATCCTCGAGACCCTGCTCGCGGCCGCCGAGGTCCGCCTCCACGACGAGGGCATCAGCGGGCAGATCCACCTGTTCAAGAACAACACCGACTCGGCGGGCAACTCGTACGGCTGCCACGAGAACTACCTGGTCGCCCGGGAGGGCGAGTTCGCGAGGATGGCCGACACCCTCATCCCGTTCTTCGTGACCCGACAGATCTACTGTGGGGCCGGGAAGGTTCTGCACGGGCCGCGCGGTGCACAGTTCTGCATCGCCCAGCGCGCCGAACACGTCTGGGAGGGGGTCTCGAGCGCCACCACGCGCTCCCGACCGATCATCAACACCCGCGACGAGCCGCATGCCGACGCCGAGCGGTTCCGACGACTACACGTGATCGTCGGCGACTCGAACATGAACGAGCGAACGATGCTCATGAAGGTCGGCATCACCGACCTCGTGCTGCGCATGCTCGAGGCGGGTACGGTGATGCGCGACCTCACGCTCGAGAACCCGATCCGAGCGATACGTGACATCTCGCACGACGTGACGTGCAGGAAGCGTGTGCGCCTCGTGAACGCCCGCGAACTCACCGCGCTCGAGATCCAGGAGGAGTACTTCGAGAAGACCGCGCGGTTCGTCGAGCGTCGGGGCGCCGACCCGCTCTCGAAGGAACTGCTCGCCGACTGGCGCGAGGCGCTCGACGCGCTCGGGTCTCAGGAGCCGGAGCGCTTGATCCGCAAGGTGGACTGGGTCACGAAACAGGTGATCGTGGAGCGGTACCGGGAGAGGCACGGGCTGGCGCTCTCCGACCCGAGGGTGGCATTGCTGGACCTCGCCTACCACGACGTCAACCGCACGTGCGGCCTGTACTACCTGCTGGAGCGCGACGGCCGGGCAGACCGCGTCGTGAGTGAAGGGGACATCCAGCGCGCCATGCGCGAGCCGCCCCAGACGACACGGGCGAAGCTCCGCGGTGACTTCATACGCGCGGCGAAGGCGAAGCGGCGCGACTACACCGTGGACTGGGTACACCTGAAGCTGAACGACCAGGCCCAGCGCACCGTGCTGTGCAAGGATCCCTTCCGCGCGGTGGACGAGCGGGTCGAGCAGCTCATCGCCCACATGTGAGGTGCTCGACCGCACCGGTCGCACCCACCGGGGAGCGTCCCTACCGGCGTGACCGAGCGGCCATCCGGCCTGCGAGCACGCCGGCCGCGCCGGCCGCCAGGAAGAACACCGGGTCGTCGGCCGGCGTGCGGCCCATCGATCCCACCTCGACGCCGCGACGCTCGAGCTCGCCGAGCGCGGGGCGGCCATCGGCCTCGACCAGTTGGTGCTTCTGCTCGAGCTTGCGGGCGCGGAGCGCGTTCCACACGGCCGTACGCTCGGGCTCTTCGAGCACCGGAACGGCGACGTTCGCCCGGACAGTGCAGACCTCACTGAGGATCGTGAGGGAGTGGTGCGAGACCAGGCGGTGGCGCTCGCGCGGGTCCGCGAACGAGATCCGGAGCGCCGCCACGGGTCTACCTCCGAGCGCTTCCCCGGCGTTCAGCGCGTGCCCGCTCGCGAGCGCGCTCACCCCCCATTTCGTGTCCGTCCCGAGGTTCCCCGGGCCGTCGGCCACGACGATGACCTCGGCCCCGAGGACCTCCTTCGCGGCCAGGAGGGCTGTCCAGATCGTCACGGCCTCCAGGTCGCCTCCGAACGCCTGGCCGCATGTGATGAAGCCGTCGAGCAGGCCCGCCTCGCGCAACCGGGGGACCAGGCGCGAGAAGACCCCCGGGAGCGCCGCGCCGTCCGTCATCACGTACGCGACCCTGGCCTTCGCCGACGCCTTGGCCCCGGCCGCGATCGGGGCGAGCATCGAGTGCAGCGGAGCGGCCACGACCGGGGTGCCTCGGAGCCCGCGAGAGGCCTCGAGCAGGTCGCGGTGCGTCTCCTCCACCGATGCGACGGCGGCCTGCAGCGGTGTGTACCGGGCCTTCATCACGCGTCCGCGGTGGGACAGCTCCGTTCCCTCGGTGTCCTCGACGGCGACGACGAGATGGAACCCGCCGGTGCCGAGGCCGAGCGCCACGGCCGTCGTGTTGAGGATGACGAGGTCCCCCTCGGCGATCGGGCCGGTCAGGGCCAGATACGCGAGAGCCGGCGCCCGCTCGCCGTCGACGTCGACGTAGAGCTCGACCACGCCGGGGCGAGCCGCACCCACGGCGACGATCCTGCCGCGACGCAGCCGCACGGAACTCCTGTCGCCGACCATGCCGCGAGTATGATGCCCCACGGATGTACCCGCTCGAACGCCTGGTCAACCTCGTGGCCCTCCTGCTGGAGACGCGCACCCCACTCACGTTCGAGCAGATCCGCAACGCGCTGCATGAGGCCTACGACCAAACCGACGTCGACACGGCCAAGCGGATGTTCGAACGCGACAAGGACGTGCTCCGCGACATCGGGGTGCCGATCGAGGTCGTCTTCACGGACGCCTGGGAGGTCGAGCAGGGATACACGATCCCGAAGGACCGCTACTACCTCCCGGAGATAGCGTTCACGCCGGAGGAGATCTCCGCGCTGTTCGTCGCCGCGCACACCGGAGGGGAGGACGGCACGGCGGAGGACGCCGTGCGGAAGCTCCTCTACGGGGCGGACGGCGGCGTCCTGGTCGGTATGGCGCGGGTGCCGCTCACGGCCGAGGGCGGCATCTCCGATGTCCGGCTCACGGCCGCGGCCGAGGCGGTGCTCGAGCGCCGGAGCGTGAGCTTCGGGTACCGGACCGCTCGCGGGCAGGCCTCCGAGCGGCTCGTCGATCCGTACGGGCTCGTCTGCCGAGGCGGCCACTGGTACCTCGTCGGCCTCGACAGGGAACGCGAGGAGATCCGGGCGTTCCGTATCTCGCGCTTCTCGACCGATCTCACGGTCGCCGGGGAGGGCAGCGAGCCGCCCGAGGGCTTCCGCGCCGCTGAACACGTGCAGGGGGGGCCGTGGGGCCCGGGGGAGCCCGAGGAGCCCGCCCGGATCGCGTTCGCGCCGGACGTCGCCTGGTGGGCGACGAAGGGCGTCTCCGGCGCAGAGCTCGGCTCGACGCGACCCGACGGGTGGGTCGAGGTCGAGGTCCCTGCGGGCCCCGGCGATGGTCTCGCTTCGTGGGTCCTGTCGTTCGGGCCCGACGCCGAGGTCCTGGAGCCGCCCTCTCTCCGCGAGGAGATCGTGCGACGAGTGGAAGCCACCCTTGCCTCCTGAGCGCAAGAAGGTCACGCGTGCGTCGGATCGGCTGCGCCGGCTGCTCGTGATCGTGCCGTACATGGTGCAACACCCGGGCACCGAACTCGCGGAGGTCACGCGGCTGTTCGGCATCTCGGAGAACGAGCTGGTCGCTGACCTCCATCTGCTGTTCGTGTCGGGCCTGCCGCCGTACGGCCCGGGCGATCTGATCGGCGTCGACATCCAGGACGGTCGTGTCTGGATCGACATGGCCGACTACTTCAGCCGACCGCTGTGCCTGACGCGCGGCGAGGCCCTCGCGCTGTACCTGCGCGGAACCGCTCTCGCCGCCACTCCGGGGCTTCACGAGGCGACGGCGCTCAAGACGGCACTGGCGAAGCTCGGTGAGGAGCTCGGGCCCGAGACCCTCCGCGAGCTGCCGCTCCGCGTCGAGGCCGACGGCGGCGGGGGCCATGCCGAGATGCTGGAGGTCGTGCGGGAGGCGGTCTCGGGTCTCGCGCGCCTCCGGATCGAGTACTACGCCCAGTCCTCGGCTGAGACGACGACGCGCGAGATCGACCCCGAGGAGGTCTTCTTCGCGATCGGGAACTGGTACGTCGCGGCCTGGGACCACCTGTCGGGCGCGGAACGCCTGTTCCGCGCGGACCGGATCCGAAGCGCGGAGCCGACCGGCGAGTGCTTCGAGCCGCGCGGCCTCGCGGGGGCCGGCCGGCCGCTGTACTCGCCGACCGAGCGCGACGTGCCCGTCCGTCTGCTGCTGAGGCCCGGCGCAAGGTGGGTCGCCGAGTACTACGAGACCGACGAGGAGATCGACCGGGACGACGGGAACGTCGAGGTCGTGCTGCCGGCGAGCCGGCTCGAATGGGTCGCGAGGCTCCTGCTGCGGCTGTCCGGAGACGCCGAGGTACTGGAGCCCGCCGAGCTGAAGGACCGTGTCCGCGAGCTCGCCCGCCGGACCAGAGAACGGTACGAATAGGGTAGTCCCGTCGGGGCTCCGCAGCCTCAAGCGCTCCCTGGGCACGACCGATACAGGTCGTGTCATGACCACGATCCGGACGACCTGCCCCCGGTGCGGGGAAGTCGATATGGGACCCGAGTCGATCCTGCTGTCTGTGGCGCAAGGGGGACGGGAGGGGAGCTACCGGTTCACCTGCCCGACCTGCTTCGACGCCGTCGAGAAGCGGGCCGACCGCAAGATCGTCGCCTTGCTCGTCTCCGCGGGCGTGGACGTTGCCGGTCGCGGCGGAGGTTCGCTCGAGGAGCGGACCGAGCCCATGTTCGACCAGGAGCGCTTCGAGTCGCGGGAGCTGCGGCCCGGAGGCCCGCCCCTCACGGTCGATGACCTGATCGACTTCCACTTCCTGCTCCAGGACGACCAGTACGTCCAGGGGTTCCTCGCCCAGAAGCACTGAGGCCCGACCGCGGGGTAGGATGCCCGCGTGACGACGCCCGCCATCGTCTGGATCGTCATCGGCCTCGTGACCACGCTCGCAGTCGTCGCGATGGTGATCGCGCTGGTCCGCCATTTCATCCTGCTCGGGCGGACGCTGTCCCGCTTCCAGGAAGAAGTCACGCCGATCGCCGGCGAGATCACGGCCGGCGGCGACCGGGCTTCCACCCGGATGTCCAAGCTCCAGGCTCCACCCGGCGGATCCCGGGGCGCCTAGCGGGGCTCCCTACCCGGGGGTTCGCGGAGGGCCGGCGGTAGAATCCTCATCTGGGTCCCGTTCCCGCGGAAGGGACACATGTTCAACATCGGTCCGCTCGAGCTCATGGTCATCCTCGTCGTGGCTCTGCTCGTCGTGGGCCCGAAACGGCTCCCCGAGGTGGCCAGGTCGATCGGGCGCGGGCTCCGGGAGTTCCGCAAGGCCCAGAGCGAGGTCCAAGAGACCCTGAGGAGCTCGTTCGAGGAACCGGCTCCGCCGACACCGCGGCCCACCGATGAGGCGCCCGCCCATGACGCGGCGGGAGCCACGGCGCCGTCGCCCGGCTCTTCGGAGACCGCCGACGTCGCCCGCGCGCTCGGCAAGGGTCTCGCCGAGATCCGCCGTGCCCGCGAGGAACTCCAGCGGACCTTCCGGATCGACCTGAACGAGCCTCCGTCCACTCCGAAGCCCGCTGCGGCGACCCGGCGGCCCCAGTCCAAGACGCCCCAGGGGACCGATACCGACCCGGCGGCCGGGTCGGGGTAGGCCGAACCCGGCCGAGAGCCGCATCGATGCCGCTGATCCCCGAGCGATTCCGCCGCCGCAGCAGCCGCGACCCCGAGGCCACGATGACGCTGGTCGAGCACCTCGAGGAGCTCCGGAGACGTCTGTTCATCGCGGTCGGGGCAGTGACCGTCGGCTCTGTGGTCGGATGGTTCCTCTACGGCCCGGTGCTCCACCTGCTCCAGAAGCCCTACTGCGACACGCTGACCAACATGCCGAAGCAGAGCAGACCGCCGACCGGATGCAGGTTCGCCTTCACCGGCCCCCTGGACCCGACCCTCATCAAGCTGAAGGTCGTGGTGTTCATCGGCCTGTTCATCGCTCTGCCCATCGTGCTTTGGCAGCTCTGGGCGTTCGTGACCCCCGGGCTGCGCAAGAGCGAGCGGAAGTGGGCGGTCCCGTTCGTGCTCTCCTCGGTTCTCCTCTTTGCGCTCGGCGCGGCCATCGCGTACCTCATGCTCCCCAAGGGCCTCGGCTTCCTCCTCGGGTTCGCGGGGCAGGGTTTCGTGCCCCTGATGACCGGGGACCGGTTCCTCGGGTTCGTGATGCTGCTCGCCGTCGCGTTCGGGATCTCGTTCGAGTTCCCGATCATCCTGATCTTCCTCTGCGGCGTAGGGGTCATCTCGAGCGACAAGCTCCGGCAGTGGCGGCGCGGCGCGATCGTGTTCATCGCGGTGTTCGCGGCGATCATCACCCCGAGCGCCGACCCGTACACGATGCTCGCCATGATGATCCCCATGGTGTTGTTCTACGAGGCGGCTATAGTCGTTGCTCGCGTCATGAGTAAGTAGGAGTCCGATGACGATCAAAGGGAAGAGCAAGCCCCGCGGCCGCAAGTCGGTCACGCCCGGCCCGCGGCCCGCCTACGTCCCCGTGAAGCGCCACTGGTGGCAGAGGGGAGGCTTCTGGATCGGCGTCCTCGTCGTTCTCGTGGCCGCCTCGGCGGCCGGCATCTGGTACGGCTTCGCGAGGGAGATGACGAACGAGCGCAACGCGGCGAACCGCAAGGCGCTCCAGACCCGGATGCGCGAGACCGTCGTCCAGTACCGGGGTTCCGTGGAGACGATCGTCAGCCCGCTCGGACAGGCCGTGCAGCCGACCGGCTTCGACGTCTTCCCGACACTGAGCACGACGATCGGCGATCTCGAGAAAGGCGCCGTGAGCGCCAAGGACGCGAGGAGCACCGTCACAGCCATCGCGAAGCAGGCCGAGACCGCGTACCAGGCGCTGGACAAGGTCGACGTCGTGAAGCTCGTCCAGGACAAGGGCTTCGACCAAGGCTTCGTGGTGTTCATGCTCGACTCGAAGTCGAAGATGGTGACCGCCCTGAAGGTCTTCGCGCAGGCGGCGCGGCTGATGGAGAGCGCGACCCAGCTCCAGGGTGCCGCCCAAGAGCAGCTGGTCGCTCATGCGAAGGACCTCACGCAGATCGCTACCGACACGTTCAACGATGGGTACGCCGACTACATCCAGGTCCAGGCTGCTGCCGGTGTACTGAACGTGAGCGCGCCGATCCCAGGCGGCCCGGCGATCCCAGGGGTGCCGTGAGGTCCGACGGGCTCCTCCTCGTTCACGCTTTCCCGCTCGACAGCCGGATGTGGGAAGCCCAGGTCGCCTACCTCGGAACGCTCGTGCCTGTCGTGACCGTCGACCTGCCCGGGTTCGGCGGCGCACCGGACGCCGGCCGGGTGATGTCGATGGCGGCCGCCGCCGACCACTGCCTGCTGCAGCTCGACGCCGCGGAGGTGAAGACCGCGGTCGTGTGCGGCCTGTCGATGGGGGGCTACGTGGCGTTCGAGCTCTGGCGCCGCGCCCGGGCCCGCATCGGCGGGCTCGTGCTCGCGAACACCCGCGCCGGAGCCGACACGCCCCAGGGTGCTGAGGGTCGCCGCGCGTTGGCCGAGCGGCTCCTCGCCGAGGGGAACGCGTTCCTCGCCGAGAGCCCGCCGCCGCTGCTCTCGGGGGGCGCGCCCGGCCACCTCCGGGCAACCGTGCGCCGCTGGATCGCCGACCAGCCGGCCACCTCGATCGCCGCGGCGGCCCTCGGCATGGCCGAGCGCCCGGATTCGAGGCCGGACCTCGCCGGGATCGACGTCCCGACCCTCGTCGTCACCTCGACCGCCGACGCGCTGATCCCACCCGAGGTGAGCTCGCCGATGGCCGAGCAGATCCCGAAGGCGGACCTTGCGCTGATCGAGGGCGCCGGGCACCTGTCCAACCTCGAGGCCCCCGAGACCTTCGGGGAGCTCCTCGAGGCGCACCTGGAACGCTGCGGCCTCCTGTAGTCGATCGCCTTCCGGCCCCGGGGAAGGTCGCCCGTAGACTTGGCTCGTGATCGACCCGCAGCGGTTCGCCGCACGCTACCCGTTCGCGCTCGACGATTTCCAGCTCAAGGCCATCTGGGCGCTCGCGGCTGGCGACTCGGTGGTGGTAGCAGCTCCCACCGGCTCGGGCAAGACCGTCGTCGCCGAGTTCGCGGTCGAGCAGGCTCTCGAGCTCGGGCGCAAGTGCTTCTATACGACACCGCTGAAGGCGCTCTCGAACCAGAAGTTCGGTGACTTCGTCGCACGGCATGGCGCTGCGACGGTCGGCCTCCTCACCGGCGACAACGCGATCAACCCCGAAGCGCCGGTCGTCGTCATGACCACCGAGGTGCTCCGGAACATGCTCTACGAGAAGAGCCCGACCCTTCTCGGCCTGGCCTCGGTCGTGATGGACGAGGTCCACTACCTCCAGGACCCCTACCGCGGCGGCGTATGGGAGGAGGTGCTGATCCATCTGCCGCTCTCGGTCTCGGTGGTCTGCCTGTCGGCCACGATCTCCAACGCCGAGGAGTTCGGCGACTGGGTCGGCACGCTGCGCGGCCCGACCCGCGTGGTGATCGAAGAGAAGCGGCCCGTGCCGCTCGAGCACCACTACCTGATCGGCCACGACCTCCATCCGATGCACGTGGAGCAGGACGGGCGGCTCACTCCGAACCCCTACATCGTGTCCCTCGATCAGCACGAGGTTCGCTACCGCACGTACCGGAGGCAGGGAAGCGGGACCACGCAGACGCAGAAGCTCGATCGCCCGAGGGAGGGCCACCGGCGCGTCTACACCCCACGGCGGGAAGAGGTCGTGCAGGTCCTGTCCGACGCCGGGATGCTTCCGGCCATCTACTTCGTGTTCTCCCGCGCCGGGTGCGACCGCAGCGTCGAGTGGGTGATGGGTAGCGGCCTCCGTCTCACCACCCGCGAAGAGGCCGAGCGGATCCGCGACTTCGCCGAGATGCGGGCGGCGTGGATGAACGACGTGGACCTCACGGCTCTCGGGTTCCACGACTTCGTCGACGCGCTCGCCGCCGGCATCGCGGCACACCACGCAGGGGTGCTCCCGGTCTTCAAGGAGACCGTCGAGGAGATGTTCGAGGCAGGCCTCGTGAAGATCGTGTTCGCGACCGAAACGCTCTCGCTCGGCATCAACATGCCCGCGAAGAGCGTCGTGATCGAGGACCTCTGGAAGTTCCAGGGGGAGCGACACGAGCTGCTCACGCCGGGCGAGTACACGCAGCTCACGGGACGTGCCGGACGGCGAGGCATAGATGAGCTGGGCCACGCCGTCGTCGTGTACCAGACCCAGGTGCCGTTCGAGCGCGTCGCCTCGCTCGCAGCCACTCGCACGTACGAGCTCACATCATCGTTCCGGCCCTCGTACAACATGGCGGTCAACCTCGTGCGCAACTACACCCGCGAGCAGGCTCACCACCTCTTGAACTCGTCGTTCGCGCAGTTCCTAGCCGACCGCAGTGTGGTGGCGCTGGAGCGCGAGCTCGAGCACGACAGGACCTACCTCGCCGGGTATGCCGCGCAGATGGCCTGTCACCTCGGTGATTTCGCCGAGTACTGGCGCCTGCGCGAGAACGCACGCCGGATCCGTGAGGAGGCACACAAGGGCGAGGAGAGGGTGCGGTCCGACGCCGTGCGGACCGCGCTCGGGGCGCTCAAGCCGGGCGACGTGATCTTCGTACGGCGGGCGAGACGGCGCGGCCTCGCGGTCGTGCTGTCCTCGCGCGAGAGCCGTCCAACCGTACTCGCGCAGGACCGCAAGATCCTCCGGCTTTCGGCGCGCGACTTCGATGACCCACCGCCGGTTCTCGCCAAGGTCCCACTCCCGCGTTCGGGGAGCGCCCGGAGCGCGCGTTACCGGAGAGACCTCGCCGCGCGGATCCTCGCGTTGGACGTCCGCGCGCCGAGATCCTCTCGGCGACGCGTGGATGCGAAGGCCGAACGCGAAGCGGCCCGGTTCGAACGATCCGCCGCGGAGCACCCCTGCCACACCTGCCCCGAGCGCGCGACCCACGAGCGGTGGGCGGTGCGGGCGAGCGCTCTAGAGCAGCAGGCCCGCGGGATCGAGCGGCGGATCCGAACGCGGACGGAGACGCTCGCGCGCCGGTTCGAGCGGGTCCTCGACGTCCTCGAGGAACTCGGGTACGTCGGCGGCTTCTCGATCCTGCCGAAGGGTGAGATCCTCGCCCGGATCTACGGCGAGGGCGACGTGCTCGTGGCCGAAGCGCTCGACGAAGGGCTCCTGGACGGCCTATCACCCTCGGAGACGGCCGCCCTCGTCTCGAGCATCGTCTACGAGTCGCGCGAGCGGACGCCGCGCCCCGGCGAGATGCCGACCGGCGAGACGGCCGACCGGTACCGCCGTCTCATCTCGTTGTACCGACGGGTCCGCCGCTCCGAGGATCAGCACCAGGTCGAGCTCTGCCGCGAGCTCGACGCGGGCTTCGCGCTGCCGTTGTTCCACTGGGCGGAGGGCAGGCCGCTCGAGCACGTCCTCGCCGAGACCGGCATGGCGCCGGGCGATCTCGTCCGCAACTGCAAGCAGCTGATCGACCTCCTGCGGCAGATAGAGCAGGTCGCGCCGGAGGAGACCGCCGCCCTCGCGCGCCGCGCTCGAGAGGCCGTGAACCGCGGCGTCGTCGCCTACACGGGTGTGTGAGCCGCGGTCGAGCGGCCGGGTAGGATGCTTCCGCCGTGCCGAGCCCCTACGGAGAGCTGACGGTCATCGTGAACCCGCACGCCGGGCGCCGGCACGTGGCCGAGCAGATCCCGGAGCTCGAGCGCACGCTCAAGGCGCGTGAGCTGCCGTACCGGCTCCTCCCGACCGAAGGGCCCGGCGACGCCGTACGGTTCGCACGCGAGGCTCTGGGAGGCGGGTCGCGGTTCATCGTGGCCGTCGGTGGCGACGGTACCGTCCACGAGGTCGTGAACGGCATGATGCTCGACGACCGCCCGGTGGTCGAGAACGCGGTCCTCGGCGTGGTCGCCGCGGGATCCGGCTGCGACTTCGTGCGGACCTTCGGGCTCCCGGGCGATGCGACGCGGGCCTGCTTGCACCTGACCGGTGACAACACGTACCCGTTCGACGTGGGCAAGGTCACCTACGTTGACGCCGAGGGGGAGCGGCGCGTCCGCTACTTCGCGAACGTGGCCGAGGCCGGTCTCGGGGCCGCGGTCGCGGCCCGAGCCGAGAAGTTGCCGCCGCGCCTGGGTCAGACGAAGTACTTCTTCGGCTTCTGGCTAACGCTCCCGCGCTACAAGCTCCCGCAGGTGGTGGTCCGGGCGGACGAGCACGTCTACGAGGGTCCCGGTCTGATGGTGATCCTCGGCAACTGCCAGTACTACGGCGGCGGGATGAAGGTCTCGCCGAACTCGTATCCGGGCGATGGAGTGCTGGACGTCCTCATCTACAAGGGACCGAAGCGGGACTCGTTCATGCTGCTCCCGAAGGTCTACCGGGGTGAGCACATCCCGCACCCGCACATCGACGAGCTCCGCGTGGAGCGTGAGCTGCACGTCGAGGCCGACAGGCCGCTGCCGGTCGAGGCCGACGGCGAGGTGATCGGGTTCACGCCGGCCACGTTCGAGGTCATCCCTGGGGCACTCCTCATGAAGGTGTGAGCGACACCCAGAACGCGAAGTCGCCCGAGAATCCGCCCCCGGCGGCCCCGCCTTCGCCGAGGTAGACGGTGCCCCCGAAGCCACCGCCCGCGATCGTGTACATCGCGTAGGCACCACCCGAGTCCGAGAGGTCCAACTCGCTCTTGATCGTCCAGCCGTTCGCGGGGAGCCCGGAGTCGAAGAAGCTCCTCAGGTCCTCGACGCTCTGGGCCGAGTTGAACCACACCGAGTACGAGCCGCCGCCCGAGGCCGAGTACACGGGCGTGGCGTCTTGGGGGAGCGGGAACGTAGACGGGAAACCCTCGGGGATGCTGCCTCCGCCGCCGACCTGCACGGTGGTGCCGCCGCTCGCCACCACCACTCCGGAGGGGTTGACGTGGACGTTCACCCCGTCCCCCTCATCGTTGCCCGAACATGCCGGCACCGCGAACAGCGCGATGCCGACCACGACGACCGCAAACGCTCTGCGCACGGTGGTGCCCCCTTCCTGTTCGGCGAACTCCGCCGGAGAGCCAGCCGCCCGTCAGACGCGAGGGCGGACCCTCGTGCCCCCGGGCGTGTCCATGACTTCCAGGCCCATCGCCTGGAGCTCTTTGCGGATCTCGTCGGCTCTCGCGAAGTCCTTGACAGCTCGAGCGGCGTCGCGCTCGGCGACGAGCGTCTGCATCTCCTCGCTCGGTCCCCACGCCTCTCGGGCGTCGCGTTCGAGGTCGAGTCCGAGCACCGCATCCCACGACGCGAGCAACGTGTACTTCTCGCCGCCGGGCAAGTTGGAGGACACGGCCTCGTTCAGCACGACGATGGCCCGGGGGAAGTCGAGATCGTCGGCGACGGCGGCGCGGAATCGCCGGT